>Ga0163179_10002687_pt1 | contig 12283 bp, 10 predicted proteins | sample AtlANTMetagenome_FD_109643 | JGI IMG/M metagenome (GOLD analysis project Ga0163179, IMG submission 109643) | Marine eukaryotic phytoplankton communities from the Atlantic Ocean - Atlantic ANT 2 Metagenome | ecosystem: Environmental > Aquatic > Marine > Oceanic | place: North Atlantic Ocean...
CAAAACAAGAGCCAGAACAAAAGCGGCAAAGAGCGGGCCCGCAGAACAACTCCAGGCGTACACTGGAAATGCGGGAGAATATCTCGCTCCGCATCATAAGGAGCAACTGAAACTTGCGGCCGAAAGCGCGGCGCGAGGTGAGCTTGACGATGCAGCTGGGCGCGTTGAGATGGTCTTCGGCGCACAGGATTGGTCTGTTATTCCTCGAAATGTAAGAAGTAACGCGATAGACGGCTTGACGCAGATCAAGAATCAACTAAAAGATGCGGCCCGAGAGCAAGCGCTTTCTAGGGCTGAGAAGCCTGCGATGAAGAAGATAAAGGACGCGGGCGACCTTGCTTTTGCTTATGAGAGGCTGAAGCACCTCGAGTCTCAGAAAAAGAACCCTGAGGCCGCAAAGGAGATGTCGGCTCTTATTGATAAGATTGCCGAGTTTGAGGGCGGCCCGCCTCCTGACGAGTTCTTTGATGCGTCATATAGTGGCATTCCTTTTCTTTCCCGTGTTCTTGAGAGGGCGGAAGGCTCTTTTGATGCTCATTCTGCTCATTTTCCAAGAGAAACAAAGGTTGACGCCAGGTTTGCTGTCAGGCCAAAGGGCAAGTATCAAGCTTGGGAGATTTCTTCTAGCGGAGAGGTCGCCGTAAGAAAGGAGAAGGTCAGGCGAGCGGGCCTTGTCCCTGCTGAAACAAAGGCGGGGGACGCTGTTTATCGACTTGCTGAGTCTGTCGCAGACACGGTTAATGCTTTTGTTCCTGCTGAATGGAACAAGATTACGCCAGAGTCTGTCGTGGCTAAGTACACCGACATTATATCCTTTGGCCCTTCTATTCTTGCTAGCAAGAGGTTTCGTGAGGGTTTTACAGGATATATTGCAGATCGCTTTGGGATCGATGACGCCAAGCTTGTCGACAGCCTTAAGTCTCAGGAGCTTCTTATTTCCGCCGCCAACGGCGCCTTGTCTGAGCGGGGCGTCCAGGCGGTTGTTGTGATCCTTGGCGGACAACCCCACTCTCTTTCTTCTCTTCTTCTTGATTATGCCGGCTCGATTTCTCACACCCGAGTTGGCCGCAAAGCCCTCAGGGATTACAAGGTTGGCGCCGTCCACGCTCATTACAATTCTCTTGCCCGAAAGCTCGCCCAAGCGGCTCCATGGTTTAGTGCCTTTAAGGCCATTGAGTCTTACTTCCCGGACGGAAGCCTTACTACCACCACAGGCATCTTAGGACTACGGTCCCGCTTTAGAGGAACGTCGGCTTCTTCTGAGTGGGGCGATATTTTGTTAAGGGCGTTTGTTGGTCCTGACAAAAAACAAGGCTTTGTTGCCCCTCCCCCTTATTGGCCCTACTTGGGCCGCCTCATAAATGAGCTAGGCTCGCCTAATTCAAGAAGGTCTGTTGCCAATAGGCTTGAGGTAGATGTCTCTGAGGTAAACGCTTTTTATGACAAAATTAAGGCGGCTGGCTACAAGAAAGGCTCTGAGTATTTCGACCCCGCTTCTTCTCTTTCTCGGGCAGAATCTTTTCTTGGTCTTGATCGGGGCAGCCTTCATGGGGGAGCCTCGTACGGAGCAGATGTGTACGTCACTCCGTCTTTTGGCCGCATGATGCAAGCAAAGATTTCATTGGAAGACACATGGAAGCTGAGGCACCTGCTCGCCCCGACCCTTCACGCCAATGTTACCGCATTTACGCCATCGGCGAATGCACACAACATTGTGTGCAATAGCATGACGAGCTCGTTCCTGCGCGGCCAGTCGCCTATTTCAACCATGTCTAAGATTGTCGCCTTTAGCCGTAAGGTGAAGCGCGCCAAGACAAACAAGCTTTCTGGTCTTGAGAGAGACAAGATGGACGCCCTTTTGTCTTATGGGTCTTATGAGTCAGATCTCTTGACCTCCCTTGACAAGGCGATGGCTCTTAGCGACAGCAAGACCCCTCCGGAGTTGAAGTTTGTTTCTGATTCTTCTGTTGGCAAGGGCTTTAGGAAGTATCGTGGTTTTATGAGGGAGGCTTGGACTGCCGGCGATTCCTGGTTCAAGGCTGAGCAGGCGTCCCATGACTTTGACATTATGGTTGATTATTTTCGCGCTTTGAAAAAAGACGGCGATCATGTCGACGTTGGCCATGATTACAATAAAGTCAACGTGAAGTTGTCCGTGAATAACGGCGAACGTCGTTATTCGGTTGACGGTTCCGCGCCTCTTCCCGAGGGTCTTGGGCTTTATAAAAAGATAGCGCCCGCCGCTTACGACACCGCCGACAGGCTTTTTGTGAACTTTAATCGTGTTGGTCTTGTGTTTGATGCGATGAAGAAGTATCCGGCAATTGGCTTGGCCATGCCGTTTGCGATTTATATGTTTCAGTCATCTCGTTTGGGTCGCCGGGGCATGATGAGGACCGCTCTTGGGGTTCCTGATTCTTTAATGGGCGGCTCCAATTCTTCTTCTGTTCTGTTTAAGCAGAGCAAACTGGCGGCAGGGATTGCAGCCAGGAGGCTCGCAATGCTTTCTGTTCTTCACTCCACCAAGGACGAGTATGTGAATGATTTGCGCCAAGCGCTGACCCACTATATGGGGCCAAACGGCGCTTCTGTTCTTGTTGATTTTCACTCTAATCCCGCTCTCAGTTGGGTTATGCCCATGTACGGAACCGTAGCTTATGATGCCGCTGCGATGAGGCTTAGAATTCCGTTTGCGGCGAAGGCTTTGGCGTCTAAGCATTTTTTCCAAGATGCTCTTAAGTTTCCCGTCAAATATCCTGACAAAGAACAGGAGGGAGCCCAAGCTCGCGCTCGTAGTCTTTTGGGCCGGTTTGAGGCTGGTGACGTTTTGACTGCGTCTGATTTTGGCAAGCTTTATGCCCTTGGTCGCGCTATTGGGTCGGCTACTCTCGAGGCAATTGACTCTGATATGTCCAGGGGTCAGGCGTATTCTGTGGTGAAGGTTATTGCTGGTGGAGATATTGGCGGGTTTGCTCAGTCCGTCCATGCTTTTGCTAAAGAAACAGACAAGCGTGAGGCTCTTGGCGCAACTTTCCGCGCTCTTGTTGGCTATGGCTGGAGAAGCGCGAGTCTTAGTGGAAAGACCAAAAGGTATATCAGGTTGCTTGAGAAGGGCTGGAAGGACGCAACCGGCGGTGTTGGTCGTCTTGATACTCAGGGCCTTATTGAGGAGAGCCGTCGCATTCGTAGGGCTCAGCGCGGAAAGGCCCGTATGAGGAAGAAACCTTAACCCGGAGTTTGCATGCAAGGCGTATCACCAAAGGAGATTGTGCGTCGTTGCTACGATCTTTTTCAGAAACCATCAGCCAAGGCCCGCCACTGGGGGCGTCTCGCTAAGTGGATAGACCAAAGGGTTGGCGTTCGTCTTACTGTTGACGAGGTTAAGGCTCTTTATCTTATGGCCTTGGATTTTAATCCTTCTCAGGTGGTTTCAGATTCAGATTCGATGTCTGAGCTGGAAATTGGTCTTACCAAAACAGGCCTTACTGTTGTTCGTGATGGGGACGATATTCTTAGTGTTGTTTCCACGGGCATAAGGACTGTTGGCGAGCTGATGGCTGCGGCCCAGCTTGATCCCAGCGAGTGGTATGCAACGTCTGTTCGCCCAAACTATTGGGAGTCTTTGCGCAAGGACGGGTCTGTCAATCCTCATTTCCAAATAAGGGCAACGTTTTCGCGTTTTCCTGAGTGGGTTTTGGGAGAGATTGAGCCCAAGGAGATTCCTCGCGTTGAGTCGTCGGAGCCCTCTACTCGGGCAATGTTTATCCCTGACACTCAGCATGGGTTTCGTCGTCAGGAAGACGGCACGATGGTTCCTATGCATGATGAAGCGGCTTGTCAGCTAGCGGTTGAGGCAGCCCGCGTTTGGCAGCCGCACACTATTGTGTTGCTGGGCGACCACTTGGATTTGGCTCCGTGGGGCAAGTACAAGAAGCCCCGATCTGTCATGTACACAACGACAGAGACGCTGCAGGCGGTGCATGACTGGATAGCCCAGATACGAGAGGCGTGCCCGTCTGCGCGCTGTGTCATGATGGCGGGAAATCACGAGGATCGCATACGTAGGTCGATTATTGAAAACATGCAGGAGGCCGAGGGCATGAGGGCTGCGCTTGCAGATAAGCCAGTACTGTCGGTGCCCAACCTGCTTGCGCTTGACAAGCTTGATGTTGAGTACATGGAGCCTTACGGCGTTGAGTTTGTTCTTTGGGACCAGGTGGGCGTGTCTCACGGAACCAAGCACGGGCAAAGAGTTGGCCAACTATTGAGTAAGCGCCTCCCGTCATCGACGTACAGCTGGGTTCAGGGCCATGACCACAAGATGGCTCTTGGCACTCGGGCGATTCATGACCGAGGTAAGGTCAGGCATATCACAGGGATGTGTCCCGGCACGCTTTCTCGTGTTGATGGCACCGTTCCCGGCGTAAGCTTGCATCCCAACTGGAGTCAGGGTATTGGGTTTGGCGCCTTGATAGGTGGTTCCGCTCATCTGTGGGTGTCGCCAATTCTTAATCGCTCAATTGTTGTTAACGGCACGGTCTTGTCTGCATGAGAAGTTTGTTTCGCCTTTGTAATGCTCTTGCGGCTTTGATTGAGGAGTTTGCCGCTAGCGGCGGAGTCCAGATTCTTGTCGACTCCTGGAGGTCTCATGCTGAAGAGTCAAGGTCAAAGGCCAGACTTGCTGATGAAAAAAAACTGGCTGCCGCACTTGCTCGCGGCGATTCTGATTATGTTGAGTCTGTTGCTCACGGCCTGCTCGTCGAAGCCTCTCGCTCCAACGGTGGTGGGGGAAAAGAGGGTAGTGTCAATCGATCCGGATTCTGGGACAGTGACAGTGACAATGAGTCTTTGGTCGGAGATAATGCGGACCCTGCGGGCCTGCAAAGAGAAGTGATGTCTCTTATTGGATAGCCTCTAGTCTTTTTATTTCACGCTTTGCTGCGCTTATTGCTTTTGTTGCTTTGTGCAGCTCGTTGTAGATCTCAACTATTTTTCTGTTGATGTCTTCTTGGGAAGGGCCTCTAGGTCCTCCTTGGTGCATTATGCAGCTAAACTCTGGCATTACTCGTGGCCCAGCAGACCTTAGTTCGTAGAGCATACACAGCCCTCTTTTTGCTCGAATAGGAGGCCTGTAGTGTTTACATGTTTTGCATTTCTTCATTATGGATTCCACCGTAATCCGGACCAGTGTCGCGCTCCGTTTGACTTCAGCACTTGATGGCCCATGTTTCTTAGTCGGCTCCCCATCGCTCTGGCACCCAGCGGGCGGAAGCCTTGGTCCTCACACCAAGACACGTAGTCTTCTCTTAGTGATTTTGCGCTTGTCCGCGCACCTTCCTCGAATGAGTATCTTTCGTGAAGGTATGAGGCGAATACGTTTTCTTCGTTTTGGTATGCTTTTGTTGCCTTTCTTACGACTTCAGGTGTTTTGAATCCGCCGTTGTGCCAGCTTATGGCGCCTCGAACTGCCCACTGAAGAATTCCCGGCCATTCTGCCTGTAGTTTTTCGGGCAGGCTTCTGTCCATTTCCTCGGGCTTAAACTGAACGCTAAATGGTATTAGCCGCATTCTTCGCCATAGCCCGTAAGTGGTGGCTTTTACTCGTGGCTTGTGGTTTCCGGCTAGCCACAGATGGTGCGTAGGTGAAAAGTCAAAGAAGTCGCCTCGCATAAACCGCGCCGTGATGATGTCGGCGCCTGTAAGCATGTTTAGCCTACCCTCATCGAATCCTGAGCCCTCTTTGACTTCTGTGCCGACAGCAAGTCTTAGCCCTTGAAGGAATGCCAGTTCTGTCGGGTGGGTGTTGAAGCGTTTTTCCATGAGCAGGTCATGTGGTGTTTGCCTGCCGTAGTCTCCAGTGATATTTAGTAGCGTTTTAAGGAAGGTTGTCTTCCCGTTGCTGCCTGTTCCGTAACAAAAGAAGAACAGGTGATCTGTCTGCGCGGCAGTGAGCGAATAGCCGACCGCTTGTTGTATGTAGTTTATAAGCTCCTTGTCATTATCAAAGATCTGCTCCAAGAACAGCTCCCATCTGGGGCATTCTGCGTTTATCTTGTACGGCACTTGGCAGATCTTGGTGTTGTGGTCCTTGGGCGATGGTGGCTTTAGTTTTCCATCTCTTAGATCAATTGTGCCGTTTAACACGTTGAGGTCGTATGTATTCTTGTCCAGCATGTCTGGTGTTACTGTGTGTGATGTTGAGCTTCTCGCTATGGACAGTGCTGCGTTTAGTTTGGATATGCCTAAAGACTTGTGGACCCATTTTTCGTCGGGATTCTTGATTGCGGATTGTTTGGCCAGGTGCATTGCCATTCCGCGTTCGTCTTTTTTCCACCTGTTTCCGTCCCATATGAGCCATCTCTCCCATGGCCAGCAGTACCTCAGCTTGTTTCCGTAGTAGTAAAGGAGTTGGTCGGCAAGCCCTGAGTCGTTTTGAAGGAATTCGGGAGGATCTTCGGCTTTGGGCGCCGGGCGCTCGCCTGTTGCAGATGCCCACGATTCAACTTTGTTTGCGATTAAATCATGGTCGTATGTGGGTTGACGATCAGGCTTACTTCCCTTTTGTGCTGAGCCTGACTTTTTAGCGCTGTTGAATTTGACGCGGAGGTCTCTTTCAGACCAGGGAGGAGAACACGTTCTGTTCCAGTCTGTTAGCAGGGCCCACGCTTGGTCTTCATTTAGCGCGAAGTCGTTTACTAAGTTTGCTGCGGTTATGAAGGTGTGCCTGTCTCCTCCTGACCCTTGTACGGCTGGGTCTCGTTTTGCGATCCATGCTGAAGCCCTGCGAAAGGCCCTGCTTTGCTCGACTTTAATCGGCGGCCCTTCTGTGAAGGCAGGGACTTTTTTAGCGGGCATCCACTCGGGTTCGTAGACAGGCATGAATGCCACGCGCTCAATCATAGGGACGTCTTTGTCCCACATGTATGTCGATCCAGATTTGTGAAGGGATGGAGGCACGGCGACATATCCGCCCTCTCCCCTGATGTCTATTTTGGGCCCGTCTTCACCGTCTGGTATTTGCAGGACGTTTTGGCCGTTCTTAACCTCTACGTCCGGGTATGCGTATCCGAATTGAACGCCGCGCCCGGTGATAACCGTCCAGGGCGTTTCTGGTAGGTTTTGGACACACCAGTTTACAGCCGCATCGTTGTCTGCATCAATTACGACAATGGAGCTTAGTTCGCCCGTTATGACGCCTATGTTGGCATTTGGGTTGTTCTCGAAGAGAGAAGCGACTTGATGGCGGGGCAGCCGTTTTCGCTGTAGGTCTTTCCATTTGTGTATTGGTCTTTTGGGGCCGTACTCGTATGACCACGCTAAGATAGACATTCCCGAGTCGTGTAACTCTAGTGCGGCTTTAAGGATTTGGGAGGTGTTTTTTGAGTCCATCAATTGCCTCGTTTACAGATCGCGCCAGGACGTATATTCCGTTGCGTCGTTTCCATACGTTGTCTCGCCAGTTCACTTGATCTGGGCGCATTTTGCCTTTTGGGGTTTTTACTTCTATTGCGAATGGGGCAGGGTGAACCGGCTTGTTGCAGTGTGGGCATTTTTGCCCATCGATAATGCCTTGAAGGTCGGCTTCGCCTTTCGTGCCTATTCTTTGTGGGCGCCCGTCGTGAGTGTAATATGTACCGACGTTTCTTCGTTGGATGAGGACTTCAGCTATTTGTCCTAGAGCAAGCCTGATTCCGTCTTGAATTCGTTTTTCGCTCATTGGTTCACCTGAAGCTGGACACCCAAGATAGTACGTCTTCTTCTAGTTCTCGTACTGTTGTTTTAGGTTTCCGTCTTGACGGGCCCGACTTTCTTTGTATTTTTGACAGCTTGCCGTCTTTTTGCTTTGGCTGCCTTTTTTCTGGCACATGAACAGCTCCGCACACAGGGCAGATCGACTGTTGCATCGGGTAGATTGCGTTGCATACTTGACATATTCTTGCCTTTATTTCTGTTTCTGTGCTTCTTTTTCGTTTGACTCTTGGTGTGATCTGCCAAGGAAAATCATAGTCCAGCGAGCCGTGTCTGAGCGCATTTCCTCCGTGATCACAGATGATCGCGTCAGTTTTCCCGTGATGCGGTCGTAAAGCACGGCCCGCGCATTGGATCCATTTAGCGAGGCTAGCTGTTGCAAATGCACATCCGATGTAGCTGATTGAGGTGACGTTGAGCCCTTCGATGAGGACGCCGACGTTACATACGATCCAAATTTTGCCTTCAGCGAGCTGGGTGAGAATGGCATGTCGTTGTTCCTTTGGTGTGTTTCCGTCTATGTGGGCCGCTGGTATTCCTGCTGCTTGAAATTCGGCGGCCAGTTTTTTTGAATGCTCAACTGTTACTGCAAATACAAGGCCTGTGCGGCCGAGGGCGGTTCTGACGTATTCTGTTACGACGCTGCCTATTAGCGGCTGTGTCATGTATTGGGTGGTTTGGCTTTTGGCGGTGTATTCTCCAAACTTCTTTCTTAGCCCGGTGTAGTCCAGCTTGTCGATGCTGTATATCGTGAACGGGACAAGAGAGCCTTCTTCTTCAAGTTTTGAGTACGACGGACCTCGTATTAAGGTTTCGCACCACGGGAACCCCTTGTTATCTAAGCGACTTGGCGTGGCGGTCCATCCTATGTATTTGGCGTCTGGGTATCGGGATCGTAATCTGTCGTACTTTCTTGCGCTCCCCAGGTGGGCTTCATCGAAGTATATCCAGTCAAATGAGGTCCCTTTGAATGCGGACGGCCTTCTGTTGATTGTGTCGATCATAGCGATCTGCACTAGCGCGTTTGGGTTTTTGGTTTTTTTCCCTACGCTTGCTGCTGTCAGTCCGCAATGAATTTCAAGGTTGCGGGCTTCTTTTTCCCATTGAAATAGAAGCTCGTCTCTATGGACAACAATCAATGTTGTGTGCCGGGCGCGTAAGGCGCATAGGCCAGCTATGTGTAGTGCGGTGTATGTTTTGCCTGCACCTGTTGGGAGCTGACCCATGACGCCTTTTGCGCCTTGCATAAATGCTTTGCGGATCTCATTTACCAGCTTGTGTTGGTAGCCGCGAAGAGGCATTTATTCTTCTGTGCTTGCGTCAGGGACACTGGCTGTCTTTGCGACAGGAGGGTCCGCCACATAAGCAACTGTTTGCCGGATAGAGCCTGACTCAATAGACTTTACGCACCGGATAACACCCTTTTGGTTGTGTTCCATCATTGAGGTGATTGCGTCGTCTTTTGTTTTTCTGGCTTCGATCTTGCCGTTTACCCAAGGCGTGAGCTGCACCAAGGCTGGGCAATTGTTGTTTTTGCTGGTAATTCCTTCGTAAAACCATGCGTACATATAGACCTACTTCCGCTTTGTGCGGGTTGAGTGTTTGAATGTTGGGGTCATCTCCACCCCAGGAATGGGTTTCCCGTATTTTCTGGCCTCTTGGAGAATTAGCTTCTCGTCTGGGCTCCACAGATATTTGGGAACCTGCTGTCGCGCCACGATTCTTATTTCGTAGTCTACTGTCGCTTGAGAAGACCCAAGTTTTGTGACGGTCTTGTTTACCTTCTCAATTGATTTTCGCAGGTTGATTTGCGCTTCATGTTCAACTGCTGAGATGTACTCGTTTGCTTCTTGTTCGGGCATTCCGTCGTCTAGCAGTTTTGTTTTTGCTTGTTGGGCGATCTTCTTTGCTTCTAAGTCTGCCTGTCTTTGCGCCTCCAGTTTTTTGTCTAGCTGCTGCTGCAAGTAGGGTTGTCTTACCAAGTCGATGTGCTTTAGCGCGTCTTTGATTGGGTTGAGGGCGAAGTCGCGCCACGCTTTTTCTATCTCCCGGATGACGGTCTTCGTCTCCCTAACAGCATCGGTTCGGGTCTTTGTTAGCTTTTTCTCCAGTTGTTTTAAGAAGATTTCGGCCTGTACCGTGGTTCTGTATTCTTCCTCGTTTTCACAGTCCAACTCTGAGGTTCGCTGGCATGTAGCCTCTATCTTTGCGATGTATGGTGTGAGCAATTGAAGTGCAGCTTGGCTGCCGGGCTTAGATGCTTTCAATAGTTCTGCGTGTTCTCGCAGCCGTAGGGCGTGTTTTGACGGGTCTACGGGCTTTTCTTGCTGAGAGATAGGGGCAACGAGTTTAATCGCCTCAAACACGCTAATTAGGGCTTTTGTGTCGGCCTCGGAATCATGCTCTTTCCAGTCGGGTAGTTTTAGATGTTGGCTTACTGATTTTAGTGAGTAGCTTCCCAGCGGGATTCTTTCTTTTGCTAGCTTCATCACATCGATGTGCTCTTGGTATGCGGGCACAGGAACGGACACCCTGTCGAACTCTTTTTCTAGGATCGGGATGTCGAAGCTTGTGCCGTTGTATGTGATGACGGGCAGTGAGTGGTCTAGCAGTTCAAAGTAATCCCAAGCGACATCTTTCCACATCGGGCAGCCAGCTAGTTTCATTTTGGTGATTTTGTGAATCTGCTTTGCTTCCGGTGTGATCTTGGTTTTTCCGCAATCAATATATTCGGTTCGCGTGTCCACGACCTCGCTGTCGATTATTTTGATTAGTGTTATCTGGACTATGCGGGCCGTTTTTGTTGAGACGCCTGTTGTTTCCAGATCGAGAGCAATGTAGCTTGATGGTAACTTCATGTAAGTTGTTTTCGCTTAGGTGCTAAATTTGGGTTAGGGGGTCGGGCACGGTGCCCGACCCCCTTTTTTTTGGCTTAGAACGGAACGTCAGTGTCGCCACTGTCGATGGCTTCCTTCTGTTGTTCGTAGAGGGCTTTGAATGCTTCACGCTCAGCTTTATCGGTTGTCGATTGCCATGCTACACCGAAGACATCTCTCAATTCATCTTGGGTTTGGGCTTGCAGAATGGCGATGTCGTGGCTACTGGTATTCGCCGGTGGCTTGGTTCCAGTGTCGTCTCCTTGATCATCAAGATGACCGAGGTTTTGCACCGTCAAGTGACCACGATTGGTATTGACATCATCGTTGCGCGTGACGCGGATGTAGTAGTCGCCGATCGTGTTGGCGTAGTTGCCATAGGTGTTGGGCTTCCCGTCCCATCCGGCTGAACTCGCAACCCGCTCCGCTTCTTTCCGCAGCTCGTTGCACCAGCTCGCCCTCGGGTTCGTCTTCACCGTCTTTGGCGGATCGAACTTTTCCCCGTTCGACTCCCACAGTTCAACAGTCATCTCCAGGTGCTTGTTGGGCCGGCCTCCACGGAAGGATTTCATGCGGATGCCGTGAATTTCCAAGATGCGCACGACATGGGTATCTCCGCTCCCTTGTTTGAAGTCGAGCCATTCGCCCGATGACGCTTTGGTGTCGGACATCGCCCCCCACCCGGTGGATTCGTATTGAACTTCAGTTTGATCGTATGCGTTTTGCATTTTTTTCCTTTCTTTGGGTTGACAAACGCGCCTAACCGACGACTCCATCGGCGTAGCGACGTTTGATGTGCTTTTCTCTCTGTCCGTGTGGGGTAAAGACGATGCTTACGTTTTTTTCCTGTAGGAGCTGCTTTTTCCAGCATAATTTACAGTCAATACACAACATGCCTTTCCATTCACCCGGACATTGAACCAGGTACTCGTCGCCGTCTTTCCATCCTTTTGCTTTGGCTTCAGGCAACAATAGTGCTGCTGCGTAACCTTTTGCTCTCGCCGCTCTTAACTCCTTCATGGAGTGAACGCTCGCAAGAGCTGAGATTACGCCCCAGCTGTCTGGCTCAATATTGCGCCAATTGTGCGTGTAGGTCCAGACCGGCTGTTTGCGTTTTGCGTGATAACGCTCTGCTGCTGGTCTGGTTACTTTCTCTAGGCTTTCCTGATCAGGCTGGTCGCCGGATATCCGTAGTCTGAGAGGAAACATCCCAGACAGGTGGTCAATGTGTTCCGCTTCACTTTTGATGGCTTTTTGCGCCGGTGTTTCCTCGAGTGGCTTGGTGTGCAGGTTTATATTCCCGTGTTGAGCCATGCATCCGTGGTTGTATAGCGGGCATCCGTTGTTTTCGCACGTTGATAAGCTGACGTATGTTACGGATGAGTAGGTTACTTTGTTGGCTTTGGTACATTCGACTGCGAATGCACCAGTTTTAGGTGGTTTTCTGTATGGGTTTTGTCGTCTGATGTTTCCTCCTGCCATTTGGCTGTTCTCCGTTCGCAGATGTCCAGCCATTCGCCGTGGTCTACGCAGTGGTCGTATCCGCATTCATTACATGCGCATTCTGCGTACATCATAATTTCTTCAATCAGTGGCCAGTCGACTTTGTCGTTGGGGTTTACCGCCGGGTAGTAGTAGATGTCTTTGCTGCCACAGCG
>Ga0163179_10002689_pt1 | contig 12270 bp, 26 predicted proteins | sample AtlANTMetagenome_FD_109643 | JGI IMG/M metagenome (GOLD analysis project Ga0163179, IMG submission 109643) | Marine eukaryotic phytoplankton communities from the Atlantic Ocean - Atlantic ANT 2 Metagenome | ecosystem: Environmental > Aquatic > Marine > Oceanic | place: North Atlantic Ocean...
ACATTATTACTTTCTCCTTTTAATTAATAGCATATTATAGCATAACAGTTGTCAGTTGTCAACAGTTAATTTAAAAAAGTTTTTTTATTATCCCGCCCCGCCACCCCATATTATAAACTATTCGTTGTCCATTGTCAAGCATTTTATAGCATTAATTTACGGACAACGGACAATGCGAGCGAGCGAAGCGAGCGAGCAGGGGGAAGCCTCAAGCGTCAAGCGTCAAGCGAGCGAAGCGAGCAGGGGGAAGCGAGCGAAGCGAGCAGGGGGAAGCGTCAAGCGAGCGAGCGAAGCGAGCGAGCAGGGGGCGAAGGTACAAGCATTATCCCGCCCGCCATCCCAGACAGTATATCACAGATTTTAAATCTTGTCAAGCATTTTCTAGCATTTTATTTTGAAGCGTTGTCCATTGTCCCTCGTCCTTTGTATTATTGACAACGGACAACGGCTCACAGTCAACGAACCTTGTCCGCTGACCGCTTATGATTGTATGTTGAAAAAGTTTTACGGACGACTGACAACGGGGGGAAATCATAATAAATTTAGCACCGCCATTTACTCCATTTACTTTATGCCATGCAATTTGATGGGGGGAAAAACGTACTGTTTTGTTATCGTAAGTTATTTTTAATTCAACTGTAAAGAAACTAGAATTTTCACCGCTACCAAGTAAATCAGGAATGCCATTGTTTATAGCATTTTCTATTCTATTCCAACGGATTAGAGGAGTTTTAGATTTGATTAGTTTCCATAGTTTTGTTTCGGGTTTCACCCTTAAAAGATATACTGTTTTTTAAGATAACATCAAGATTGAAAGTGAGTAGTTTGTTTTGTACAATGTAGGCACTACTCAAGCCTGAAGGTTTCACAACCTACAATTCTAGTGCTTTAGCATTTACTATAAGGCGTCCACTAAGTGGAGGCAATTTTTGCAAATACGGGTTTACTGTATCGCCCATAGCGAGAGAGCAAGCTAGTTTTAAGATGATCATACCTATATCTCTTACTCTCTCTGTTCTCTTGAGAATATCATACGCCCCCATAAAGGCTTTTAAATATTTTCTTTCCTTCTTCATTTGAATATTCTTTCTCTTTATAAATACGCTTTTCTCGATTAGTCCACCGCAACCACTTATCAAAGTTTAACTCGTATGAGACATCAAGGTCATATTCAAATTTTGTGTCATATTCAATCATTTAACTAAAGAACCCATAATAACTTAAATTCCATACAACCAAGGATATACAGAAGGACATAAATAAACACATTAAAAATATTTCTTTCATACTTTAGGGGTCTTTCTATATAGTTTATGTTTATCTTTTTCTTTATCGGTTAAGGGTCTTCGCATGGTCAAGTGAACCCCTTTTCCGCCGTAATTGTGAATTAATATTCTGATCTCCTCTTGTGTGTCATGGTCTATAAAAACATTTCCTCGCCAACTCATAATTTATAGCCTTCCTCTTCTAGTTCCCAGTAAAATTTTGTTAAGCTGTCTGAAGAACAACGCTTAATAAATAAAGAAAAAAGATAAAGTTCTTTGATAACCTCTTTTAAACTTTCCTTACCAAAACTAGGAAGTCTGAGAAGCTGAATGTCGTCATGCTCCAATAACTCGCCAACAGTTTTTATATTATGAGTTCTTAATTTGTTGCATACTCGATCAGAAAGATACAATTTGTGCCCCCATATAAGACTAGTATTATAGTAAAGATTTCTTCCATTAAAACTACCGAGTATTTTGTTTTTAATTTCTTCCTCGCAATGAGCATTTATCATGGCATTATAAGATTGCACTAACTCAAACATTTTCAATCCTCTAGTTCCCTTTCAATACTGTCTATAATGCTCCTTGAAATTGATCTATCAACAAAATAAATAGAACCTAGTCTTTTTTGTTTGATATGCTTTGCTTTATCTTGCCACCATTTACGCCCTACACCATCAGTCGGATAAAATCCGACTGAATAGCCATAGTCTTGAATTATGAAATTATTTAAAATCATGTTGCAATTTTCTTTAGTTCACCATTCCAAGTCAAACCAATGCATTGAGATACAAGGGCCAGTTGTTTTATTAAATCTTCAGGACAACCCGCTTCCATAACTGTATCAATGGCGTGTTGTCTAGTATCCATTAATTGTTTTAGCTTCTTGCCTTCAGGCCTTTTTTCGATTTCTCTATCGGCAAGGCCAGAAGCCCAATGCCTTAATTGCTCCTCGCAATCTGATACTGATAATTCATCGCCGTATCTAGTTCTTTGCATATTATAAGTGAGTTCCGCTTCTTTAGGTTTCTTTTTTTCAAAAAAAGTCCGAGCCGTTGCCCTCGCTTCAGCTAACTGCTTTTCGGCTTCTTTAAGATTATCGAGTACTTTATCAGCACCCATTTTTTTAGCCAAACCCTTAACGGCGTGATCAATAGCTTCAGTTCTGAATTGTTTTACAATCAATTCTTGCTCCTCGATATGAGGCCTAAACTGCCTGTCTACTTTATCTTTAAAGTGTTCGAGTTGATATTTAGTCATTGCTTTTGTCATTATGCTTTCCTTTCTTTTTTAATATTACCAACTACATGAATAAAAGATTTTGTTTCCATCTTTTATTTCTTGTTTGGCCCATTTAACAAAGTTTAAATCTTGCGCTTTGTATTCCTTAACTGTTTCCTCTTGAAACTGTTGTCCCCAGAAAAAACCATCAGAACAGAAATAGTCCCAAAAATCATTCTTAATGGCTTGCTCCAATAATTCAAGATCCTCGAGGCTCAATTCTAGATTATCGCCATTGAAACCTAAATTAAAAGTATCGTTATTTTCCCGTTCATGTTTTTGGTCAAATAAATCCCGCATGAAGACTTGCAACCTTGCGTGCTTGCGCCAGTCATATTTAATATTACTGTAATCTTCATCAGTCATATGTCCGTTAAGTTTACTATCTTTATTTCTTTTGAATGCGTATTGATCTAGTCCCATGATCCTCTATTGTCCTTTCTAATAATGTTTTTAAAATAAAGCTTTCGTATTGTTGCTCCTTGACATACGCCTTATCTTGCTCAAGAAGCGCCTTGTATTCACTATCAATGATCTTGCAATCACCGCAACGAATTTCTATAATCTTTTCTATATTTAAAGTTCGGTAGCCTGACTTATTATTATCAAATACTACGATCTGAGTTTTATTAAGATTAGGGTTTTTATTCTGACCGCCCTTTAAATGCTTTGATACGTTTAATCTGGCGCTGTTCATTTCTCTATATGTCCCGTCTTTTTTAAAATAGGATATATAGAAAAATTTATTGCCAACAATTTTTTCGATAGCTTGTTTTGTTATTATCATTTTATTACTCTCTCTTTCTTATTATATAGCATTATAAAGCATATATTATATATTGTCAATAAATTAATGAATTAAATAATTAATATTTTTTATTCTGTTATCCCAACAATTACGGCAAGCGAGGCATTGCCCGCCCTGATCTAAACTAGGGCAATTTTTATCAGTCTTTCTTGCTTTGCTTTCATTGGTGATAACAGCGCTTGTATTTTTAAATATCTTACTATTTAAGAAACCATCAATTAAAGGCGCTGAAACTCTAAACACGCAATTTTTAGGAATAGAAATATTTTGCTCTTTCAATTCTTTTAATATTTTTGTTTCTCTTGTAGGTATCCAGTATTTACAAGAGGGGGTCAATTTAGCCAAACTAATAATCTGCTTTGCATGATCTAGGCTTTGCAAATCCCCGCTTGCATGAAATCTAAAATATTTAGTCTTTGTTTTAATAATCTGATACGCCATGCCAAGCACCCATTCAAAGCCATTGTCTAAACTTTTTAAATGATATTGATGGCTTGCGCCAACGCTAGCGTTTTTATATTGTAAATAGTTGCCCTTCATAGCATAACAATCAGAGCATACAGAACCCGCAACTTTTCTTAATTGCGAACCTTTTTTACAATCCCACGCTGATAAATCATAATTATAGAAAGGCATCTTTTTATTTTTAGAAGTAATACCGCCACCCGTTAAGGCCTTTGCTTTCTTCAATGTAAAATTATTCTTTATTAAATCTTTGAATATTATTTGCTCTAATTTATTCATCTTCAATGCTTTCTTCATGTATTAAATATGTAAAATCATCAGGTAAAAATGACATTGTAAAACTATCTATATATTCAACTAAACTAGTGAAATTATAGAATGTATGCTCAATGCCTTTATCGTCTGTTATCTTTATAAAATTTTTAATGCTCACACGCACCCCCATAATAAACTTCTTTTTTTAATTCATGGGATATAATTGACTCGATTTCAAGCCTTGAAAAAAAGGCGCTTACTATATTATTTTCTATTAGTTCCTCGATTGCGTCATCAAGACTAACTTCGTCTTTCATTATCTTTTCAATAACATTGTCAATTAGTTGTTCTGCTATGTCGTATGATCTATTTTTAAATTTGCCCATCTTTTTTTACCTCGCTATTTATTGTATTATGAGTTAAAATATCCAAGATAAAATTCTCAATGGCGTATTCATCATTAACCATTTCAACTAAATAATCTAATGGCTTTTGATCTTGACCAATAAAGTTTTTAATCATTTGTTTTGTTATCTGCATAACTAACCTTGCTTTCTTTCTGTTTACTTTCTATACTATAAATAGGTTCTTCTTATAGCCTATTGTATAATGAGATCTATTATACAGTTATTCGTTTTAAAAGTCAATAGCAAAATGATATAAAATGCTACTTGACAGGAGTTATCAACATACTATATATAGTAGGTATGAAGTTCAGAAAGCTACTAGATATTGTGTCAAGCCAAAAATCCCGATACTTGTTTTTTTGCTGGATGTGTGATAATTTTGCAACAAAGAAAAAGAAACAAAAACGGAAGGCGCAAGCGTAAACTTCGAAAGGCGCAAGCGTAAAAAACGAAAGGCACAAGCGTGGGAGTACCAAGAAAACTTACCGACAAGCAAATTATTTTCGTAAAAGAATTAGTACACAATGAAGGCAGGATCACAGCTACAGAAGCCGCGATCAATGCAGGCTACCCGGAAGCTACAGCTAGATCAAAGGCATCAATGCTTCAAAATCCTAAGTATTATCCGCTCGTAGTAGATTACGCTAGACAAGTACGGGAAGAAGTACAAAAGAAATATGATGTCGATATATACAGGCACTTCAAAGAGTTACAAAAGATTAGAGAGAAGGCCCTGGAAGAAGGCTCATACTCTGCCGCTGTACAGGCAGAAGTAGCTCGAGGTAAAGCCGCAGGCTTATATGTAGAACAAAAGATTATTAAGCATGGTAAGCTCGATCAACTAACAGAAGGTGAGTTAGATGAAAAGATTGCAGAACTCATGCGTGAAATGAAGATAGTTGAAGGAGAGCTGATAGATGATCCCAAGGAGCTCCTCAAAAAGAAAACTTCAAAAACCAAGTAATTAGTTATCTATATCGTTGATATGTTTCTGCAACATATCGAGTATCCAAGGATTATCTTTGTATACACCCATCATAAAATTAGATATCTGATTGACAACAAGCTCTTCCGCATCATCTTCTTTGAGTGGACCATTGGCTTGGTTAAGTCCGGACACATACACCACCGCGTGTAAAATTTCGTGCCACGTAGTATTACAGCGCTCTTGTCCGCAAAGATCATGCTGTATCAATATAACTCCTTCACGAGGACGATACTCACCATAACTCTCTGTCATATCATCAGTCTTGAAGTCCGGTCTAACATACTTTATTTTAATATCTCGGTAACCTACTTTAACCGTATTGGGCAGACCCTTGACCTCTACCGGTACAACGTTAGGCGTTTTTTTCTTCATATTTGGATATAACGATTTGCCAAAAAGAGAGTCAAGATTAAAGTTTATATAGCTCTCAAAAAATGAAATTCTTTTTGCTAAAACTGATTTCAATATCTCCTCCGTAAAATGTCAATAATTACTGTACAAAAACAACCTCTTCTGTACAACAAACTTACAAACACATATTGTTGTTTATCAACTACTTAACTCCATATTTACCCTTCTTGTACACTTGTAAGGCTGACTCAAATCACTTTCACTATATCTATTTCATTTTATATTCTCTATACAAACCGTTGTCCGTTGTCCATTTTCCGCCATACTTTGTTCTTTATCTGTTCTATCTTGCCATTTATTCGCTTTTCGTCCATTCTCTTCAGCTGTCAAATACTGCAGGTTCTCTCGTACATGCAACCCTGACACCGTTTCACCCTGCAAAGGGATCATATGATCCACTTCATAGCCTTCAGGACACGCTTTATAGAATTCACGGATCGCTTTTAAATGCTCACGGTCTACCCACAACGGTATCCGTTGCAGTTTCGCGGCCTTATATTTTGCGACTTTCGCTCTATTAACGGCTTTACCATGCTCTGAGGCAAAGTAACGTTGGTTGCGTAATCGTTTGGACTCGCGTCCGGCATCGGTCTGGGCATACTTGGCCGTCGACTTGCGGTTGCTGTCCTTGCCCTTCTCTGTCCCGAGATACTTCTTCTGACGTGTGTACAGCGTCATTTCTTAGCCTTCTTACGCTTGACGCGTTGACTAGCCAAGGTCTTATGATTGGCGCACATATAGCCACAATACTTCTTCTGTCTCTGCGCTACGTGGTGTATTTGAAATTCATCACCGCACTGTATGCATGTCTTGGTTTCTTGAAACATAGGCTTACGTCTCTAGAAATGCGCCACCTAAACGGGCGAGTGATTCGACGCGTTGACGTTCCTTTTCTTCGATCATGTTATGCAGTGACTGCAGGTGACCCAACCATATTCGGCGTGTATCTGCTTGAAGTGGTTGATCAAGAAGCTGTTCTATCTTCCTGATTTTTAGACCTATTCTCTCCATTATCGTTTCCTCCCTTGCCCTCGGCTTTTCTTTTTGTTAAACTTCTTGTTTGGCCTTTTTGCATGACGACCCGGCCTTCTGATTCTCTTCTTAATGATATGATCGCTGTTGTAGAATTTACTTTTCTTCACGCACTACCTCTGTATGGATCTCGGATACCTGTTTGCGCAACACATCGATCTCTGCGGCGCACCAGTCTGCGTTTAAAAAATTTGTATTCTGCACAACAATCGTCATCAACAGAGCGAGGGCTGTGACCTCTATAAACATTTTCCACGTCATACGAGAAACATCACCAAATGCTTTTTAACTTTGGCCCCGATGATGGGATTGTCCATCAGTTTAATCTCTGCAATATGAAAGTTATCTTGGTCATGTGAACGCCCGCGTGGCAAAGCTACCGTGATCTTGGCGTCTGCGGCGGACTCATCTTTGCAGAAATTTTGGAGTATCTGCATCATTTCTTTTGCATTCCATCTATGGATATCACCGCCCTTGACCGTGGGCGCTTGATTACGTTGTTCGAGCTCTTTATTCATTGTAATACCTCTCGCATCTTTTTAACCATTTATATTTATAGTCATCAAACCGTTGTCCGTCGAGCGTGAATACTTGAAAACTAAGCCCTCTCGATGCCATGAGGATAACGCCTGCTTCCATTTTGGTCTTATACAACGCATCATGGGCCATGGCGTATGCCGCCAGTTGGATATAATAGTCTTCGATCCACTCTTCTTTTTTAGGTTTATTCGTTTGTTTGAAGTCCAAGATCGCCGGTTTATCGTTCCATAGACCAACGCAATCGGTTGTTCCTCCATAGAACGTAGGATAAAACAAAGGGACTTCTGTGCCCCAGTATTCATTTACGTAAGGCAATCCCTTTTCAATAATCAACTTAGCCATGCGCTTGCCGATAATGCCGATGTTGGTAATATCATCGTAGCCTATTCCTTGTATATGACACTCAAGGAACTTATGCATCGCCGTGCCTACGGCCGCGGCTTGGTTTTTGATCTTCTCTGCCGTCTCTTCGCCAACTCGATCGCGCCACGCCTGTAGCCCTTTTTGATCTTTTTCGTCTTTGGTTGCGGAGATAATAGTTGTAACAGACGGTAAAAACTTGCCTTCACCCTCGTAATGACGCTTGCCGTTGATTGTTTTTCTTTTGACGTCTCCATACGGATATCTTTCTGTAATTAAAGAGACCGCCTGGTTATTTGTTTGCGTGTCCATTTAACTTCAGTGTTTTTGCTTTGTCCTTTGCTAAATGTTCGATAAGCTTGGCTAGTGAGAACGTAATACCGAGCTCGTCAGACATGTGTTTTTTCACTAAGTTTAATTCTTTGTACGCTGCTTTTGAGATAGAAACAGACGAGTATTTACTGATGTCTGGCATCTTATTTACCTTTCTTTATGTTTTCATAGTTTATAGTGTGGCTTCGCGACCAGTTTCCTGTTCGAAAGTAACACTAAGACTTTTTAACTGGCCTTGCAACTGTTCTACTTGTCGCCTAAGCAGCTTATTCTCTTCGTGTAACCTTGCGTTATCAAAGTCACTGCCGAATATAAAGTCGGCCATTAAATTATCATCCATATAGATTCCTCCATATTTTATTATAATCTACTACAGTATATAGTAATATACTATTGACTGTCAACTATATATTGATATTATTACATAAAAAGAAAGTAGGTATCATGAGAAAAGAATTAGAGAATCGAAGACCCGCTTTTGCATTTAACATTATAGATGCAAACGGCACCCCTTATCGACTGACTACATCGTTTCAAAACGAAGATGTCAAAGAAGTTTGGATCAATGGTGGAGGCAAGGTAGGTACAGAAAGACACGATATATTAACAGAAATAGGGCGTATTATATCTGTTGCATTACAAAACGATGTTGCTTTTGAAGAGTTAAAATCTTGTGCGACGTACCATTCTGACGGCAGACCGGCGACTATTATTGGTGAATTATTTGACGCGATTGACTTTAAGGGCTAGTCTTCTTCAATCTCTGGCTCAAAAACAATATCCCCCATACCGTCGTCACCCTCAAATTCAAAGAGCAATTGTTCTTTCGTGCGCTCAATGGCTTCGGCTACAGGCAATGGGATATAAATTAACTTACCATTCTTGTATTGTTTAAATTTTTGTTTGCAGTTTTTGCAGAAGAATTTGTCTTCTATAATCTTCTTCATCACTGTCAGACGTGCACAACCCGGACAGATACAGACATTAATGACTTCACTCACTTAGCCTCTCCCCAGTTCTTAGCCAATGCATAATCAACAACGCTTGGTACATTTAATTCTACGCAATCCTCCATTTTTTTCTTGATACTTAGTGCCTCGCTCTTGTTTTTCACAGATATGTTTAGTTCGTCATGCACTTGTATATGAGGTATAATACCATCTTGTTCATACAAGTCTACCATTGCTTTCTTTGTCTGATCGGCAGCAGATCCTTGTATTAGTTTGTTTAATGCTTTGTACGTTCCGGCGCGTTTGTAGTTGCCGTGACCGATTGCGTCGATAGCTTCTTCTTTTGTTTTGTAAAAACCTTTCTTACCAAACTCACGCGGTTCGTAAAAAGGGAACCGACAGTGCCGGCCCAGGAGTGTTTTGATCTCACCGCGCGCTGATGATTTATCCATGACATTGTACGTAAGCTGTTTTACAAACGGCACTTTGTTTTGATACGTTGATATAATTTCTTCGGCTTCTTCTTTCTCAATGCCTAGTTCGTTCATCAGTTTGCCTTTGCCCATGCCATACATCATGCCTAAATTAATAGTCTTCGCTTGCGGCCTTGGTATCTGTGCGATCTCTGCAACCATGGTATGAAAGTCTGCATCGCCTGCCCGGTAGCCGTTGACAATCGTTCGTACATCGAGGCCATCAGAGTATGCATAATGCACAACCAAACGTGGTTCTTGCTGTGAGTAATCAAACGTTCCCCATTGCATACCGTCTTCAGGTATAAACAAACTACGAATAAGTTTCTTGATGTCTTTGTTACGCGAAGGAATTTGTTGCAGGTTAGGATTCGAGTAACTGAAACGACCGGTGACTGTGCCGCCGTCATCACTGCGCATCTGGTGAATCTCAGAATGTATTCTGCCTTTGTGTTGGTGTTTAAGAATGGTGTCAATAAAAGTTGTGTTGGCTTTGTTGATCTCTCTGGCTTCAACAATTTTCTTTGCGATGTCGTGCTCGTGAGAAGACAAAAAGTTTTTAGTAAAGCTAGGCGCTTCGGTCTTTGGTGTTCGCGGATACGTTATGCCCAGCTTGTCAAACGCTTTAGCAATCGATGCCGCCGCCCATATTTCTATGTCGAGCCCGCATATCTTCTTGATTTCTAACATTAATTCTTTTTCTTTTGCGGACAGTTGTTTCTTTGCAATGTCAGCTTGAGCGAGGTCTACCCGCACGCCGTTTGCACGCATGTCAATCAAACAAGGCTGTAATCTTGTTTCTAGATCGTAAATGTCCTGGAGCTCTTGCCTCTCTATTTCTTGTTTGTTAAGTAAATATAAATCGTACGTGAGCCGTGCATCGTATTCCGCATACTCTCCGACATGCATTGAAGGCAACTTGTACATTTCTTTTTTAGGATCAACACCAAACTCTTTGGCTGCTCTAATTAATAAGTCTTCGTTCTTTGTTTGACCGAGCTTCTCTTTGGCTAAACTGTTAAGTGTATACGAGTATCTGTTTTCATCAATCAACGCACTAGAGATCATGGTATAGTGCACCTTGCCGTTGACCGTTATCCCTAAACTTCTAAGCCATCCAATATCGTACGACGCATTATGAAAAACTTTATCACAATCAAGTTTGGCCACACCTTTAAACCAATCTAAAACTTTTGTCTTATCTAAGTTGCCACCGTTATGTGCAATCGGATAGTAGCCTGCCCAGTCTGCGGTTGCTACAGCAATGCCGGTTACATAACCGTTGTTCGTTGCCCAACCAGAACCGTGCGTCGTCAACTGTGTATCGCATGTTTCTAAGTCGATGGAGATTAATTTTTCTTTGGACAAGTCTGGATAGTGTTCTTTGGGTGTCCACTCTGTAGGCGCGTTGTATACAAATTTATTCATTGGATCTTTCCTTCCTTGTTTTTTCTTTGTGACACTCGGTGCACAATAGCTGTAACGAAGCGTGTTGTTTATGAAACTGAACCCACTCCTCTTTTAGTTGGCGATCTGTAAATACATGAAAGCCGTCTGCCGTAGACAACTCTTCTTTAATAACACTTGATAAATATTCAAATTCGTACTTTTTTTCGCTAATAAACTTTTCAACCAATTTTTTAAACGAATCGTCTTTATGATCAACTTCCCCACCTAATCGTTCTGCCCTCGCTCCACACTTTTCACATATTGCTTTTTTGGTGCTACGAAAACTTAACGATTGTTCTCTGACTGCGTTTCTAAAAGCGTTGCTCACTTTTGTTTTAATTGAAGTTTCTTGCCTTCCCGGAAAACACGTAAATACTTTTGGAGCGGCACAGGCCTGCTTTAGTTCGTGTAACTCTTTTTGATATTCTCCACATATAAAATGTTTAGCACATGTCTCACACGTCTCTCTCTTGTGCTGCATAAATTTTTCGTAGTGCAAAGCATAGCCAGGATACCCGTTATATACAGTCGCAAACCAAAAATGTTTTATGCTTTTTTCGTAAGGCTTTGTAATGTCTTTTCTCTTCAAATATTCCTTGTCCCCATAGTCATACAAAAGTGCATACATGGCACTTAAAGAAATGGGCGTATCTTCTGTGAAAAATCCTTTTTCATATCCGGTTAAATGATTTTTAACAAACTCGTCTCGTAAGATTTGAAAATAATTGTAGGCATCCTTTTGAGAAGAAAAATCTTTTTCTAACACATTGCTATATTTAATTTTCCTTGGCATATTCTTCCTTAAGTTTATTTAAAAACCAAATAGCTTTATCTAAATCTTCTATTGGCTTTCCTTTATGCTCGTGACGCCAAATGTATTTTATAGCCGAACCTTGTAAATAAAATTTAAACCCGTCTCCTTGGCATGCTTTTATTGCATCGATGCAACCAATGTCTCCTTGGTTATAGTGTGATGGAAAATTTACCGGGTCGTGTTTTTTCTTCATAATGCTAATTTAAAATGCATTGTTGTTTGTGGCAATAACACGTGCAACTCCTCTTTCGCTCTGGTCGCGCCAACGTAGAAGACGCGTTGTTCGTCGTCAGAATCTTTCTGATATGATTCGTATGTCTTTATGTTCATGTCTGTCGTTAGTAATACTTTATCACATTCCCCGCCTTTTGCAGCATGAATTGTCGATATTTTTATTCTTGGTTTGTTCGCAATGTTTTCTTCGTTGAGGCTAAGA
>Ga0163179_10002690_pt1 | contig 12268 bp, 12 predicted proteins | sample AtlANTMetagenome_FD_109643 | JGI IMG/M metagenome (GOLD analysis project Ga0163179, IMG submission 109643) | Marine eukaryotic phytoplankton communities from the Atlantic Ocean - Atlantic ANT 2 Metagenome | ecosystem: Environmental > Aquatic > Marine > Oceanic | place: North Atlantic Ocean...
ATATAGTTCCAGCAGCACCAACATTTAATCTTTGAAAAACTGTAAGATAGTCTGTATCAATCAGACCCTCTACATTTAAATCTCCACCAATATTAACATTATTCGTTACATCTAAATTAGATACTTCTAAAGTTCCATCACCATCACCAGTTAATCCACCAACTAAATCAGCATATAATTTTCCATAAACATGGACATCATTATAGAACTCAGCAACATTACTGACTCTATGGTTATTACCATCGTTTATTGTTGAAAAATTTTCGGATTCTGCCATTAGATATTACTCTTGGAAATTTACTTCAGTTCCTTTGCAAACTTTTGCCAAGAATCCAGCATCACGAACTACAACATCACCTACTACACTATTACCATTAAATATGCCCATATCAACATCAAGATCCCTGACTTTGAAATGAACTTTTTTGGGAGTATCTAAGGTAATATTTCCGCTTGTACAAGATTGATGTATATTTTTAGTAGCAACTAATTCAATCTCTTCAGCAACTAAACTGAGTTTTCCTTTCTGACATGTAATGGCAATACCACCTTCAACAGATGTTATGACAACACCATTACCCTCTCTTGGAGGAGTTCCTTTAGCACCACCACTTAAATTAAGAGTTTCATCAACTCGGATATCATAAGTACCATCAGCTCCCATACCAATTTTGGAAGTCTTATCCTTACCATTACCCTCGGCAACTAACGTATAAACTCTTGGTCCTTTTAGTTGATTTTGAGGACTACCGTACTCAATCCTAAACTTACCAAAAGAATCAACTTGTCTTTTTTGCCAACTTGGTTCCTTTTCTGACATAACCTATTACTATACTCCTTTTATTTATTTCAACTAATACAATCAATAACTTGCTTAATTTCACCTTGATATGAAGGTCTTGGTTTCAATTGTGCTTGTAATACAGCACCTTCTCCAGTTTCAGTTTTAACAGTAAGTTTAGGGAAATCAGTTATTTCGTTTACATTATCCTCAGTATTATTTGGTGAAATTACTGAAATAATTCGACCAACACGATCAACTATAGGAGTATATTGATTACCAGCAGAATCTTCAATAACATCATCTTTCGTATATCCAGATCCAGGATCAAGAATAACTATATGATCAACAACTATTGGTTCTTGTTCATTCTTAATTGGATAATTTTCACCAGGTGTAATAACAATAACATCAACCACTTGTTGATAAGTGGGAGAATGCCTATCCATATCAACAACTGCTTCCGCAACAGCACCATACCCCTGTTCACAATCATCAACAATCTCAATAAATGGATTACCATTGTATCCAGATCCACCACTCTTCAAATCAATTCCAATAATACTACCAACTGCTTCAACTCCCTTACCAATTTTATCTCCAAAGATTGCTCTGGCACTTGCACCTACACCACCTTTACCAAAAATATTAATCTTTACTCCAGCACAACTTAATTTTGGACCAGAATAACATTCACCAAATGGACTCTTAAATCCAGGAACAGATACACTAGGATTCATAAAATCAAATACACCCATTCCACCACCAAGACCAGATACTGCATCTGCTACATCAAGTAATCCATCAGTTAGGGAATCTGCTTTATTTGCAACATTTAATATATCATCCACTAAAGAATCAATTACTTGTTTTGGACCACCACCAAATGTTATTTGCTGAACATCTACTGGAGCTAAAGGTGTAGATTCTTCACATTCAAATATAGCAGCAATATCTGCTAAAGACGAAGCTTTACCCCTAAGAAATCCTCCTATATCAAGTCCACCAGTAAGTTTAGATATACCCTCTATACTAGGCATAATACCTTTTATAAGACCTCCCATTATCTGATTTGTTATACCACCAAGAAGTTGAGTTTGAATACAACTAGTAAAATTATCAACGTTCTCAGCAAGACCATCTATCATATCAAAAAGAGATTCAGTTAAACCATCAGTTACATTTTGAAGAACACATGGCATACCTTTCTTAAAGTTTTTAAGTGCTGGAAGAAATGATTCTTGTGCTCTAATAGCAGCTTGTTTTGCCATATTTCTTTTTTTAGTTGCTGCAAATACGGCAGCAAATGTTGAATCACCTACTGATATTAAACCTTTATTGGCTTTATCAGCAATTTCTGATGTTACATTATTCATCATTGCAGCAGCTAATCCACCACCCAATACCTTCAAATGTTTTGCTGCACTATCCTTTCTCGCTGTTATTGTTTCTTTTAAAACACCCTCAAGTTCAGACACCTGTTCTTTCAAGAAAGGTTCAAATACATTTTGAAGTTCTTTTGCTGTAGATTCCAATTCATCTGCAACCTCAACAATTGCGTCTGTATCAAATAAACTAGATATTTCCTCTTTAAATGCACTTGGATCAAAACTTTCCTTAATCTTCTTAATATCACTCACCATATTTTCCATCTCTGTTGATATTTCTATCTGACAGATTTTTGAATTGGATAGTTTTGAAGATGGAATATCAACAATTCTACCCAAAGACAAACAAGCACATTTTAATTTTTCCTTATTAAATTTAAGTTTACCTACTTCTTCACCAAATTTTCCTATAAAACTCTGTAATTTCTTATCGTTTAAAACTTTACATAATTGCTCTGTTAGATCTTCAGGTATAGAAATAACTTGAGCACCCTCTTGAGTTCCAACTTCATTATTCACAAAATATGTACTGGGAGGATTTTCTGATGTAAATCCACTATATGGTTGGAATGGTTGTTTATAAGGTCCTAACTTAGTATCAAATGAAGGTCTACCGAAAGCACCTAATATAACAGGTTGTTGTGCATCATCACCATCAAGAAAGAACCCAAAAACACTATCTCCTGGTGTTAATCTAATAGATCTAACCATTCCACCACCACCTGTTCCTGCAGTTGATGGTAGTAGTACTTGAGCCCAAGGAAGTTGATTATCAGGAAGTTCAATTGGATTTTGGGGATGATATCCCATAATCCTAACTCTTATTCTATTTCCCCAAGCATTTCCCTTTTCGTTTATTTGATCACCCTGACAACTTTCTGGACCAATTTGACCAATCCACCACTTAAATCCATCTCTTCCTATAAAATTACTTTTTAATATTGATTCTTCTATCATTTTGCTTTAGGTCCTGAAGTATCTTTTATTGCTGTTATTATTGTATAGGATCCAGTAGTATCAAAATGATGGCATAAATCCTTAATGATATATAGACCACTTTGCTCATCATCAAAAGAATCATCCTCAGCTGATGTTTTAATAAAATTACAATCAATTAAATTACCAACCTCTAAATTAGTATTTGAAGCAAGTGTCATTGTTAATTGTTGAGAAAAAACATAATTATACCTCACCATACTTTGAGATTGATGAAGAATTGGATCAGCATTTTCTACTTTATACCTTTTAGAGTCTTGCTCTAAAGTTCCAACATCCATAACACCAGTAACATATCTACTTGGAATTTCTTCTAATCCACCACTTGGAGCTTGAACTTCTTTACCCAAACTTTTACCCTTATAATCTTTTAATTTAAATGTACCCTTTGCAGGATCTGTATAATTAAAAGTTAAAGGATTAAAAAATATTCTATGACTGCAATAAGAACCTCTTTGAAGTTTTCCTATAACATCCTCATTAAGATCTGTTCTATATTTAATTATCTTAAAATCAGCAGTTTCTTCTTCATTATTAATAATTTCAGAAGATACATAACTTGCTACAGGTTCAGCGTCTATTAAAGAATCAAGAGATTTAAAATAAAATCCACTCTTAGTCTCATAAAATAAAAATCCTGCAGCATCTGGAGAAGATTCAGGAACAGATTTTGATGCTAACCAAAATAAAAGAGTAAATGGTTTTCTCATATTGCCAATAAAACCATATACATTCATGGTTGCATCAATATTCTTATCATTTAATTTATCAGTTAATAGATAATTTTCTACAATATCTTTTACAGATTCTGAAATTGGACTTGATGTTGCAAATCTCTTACCAACTCTAGCAGTTTCATTTGTAATAGCTTCACGAGAAATTAAATTTAGAGTAAAGGATTCTACTTTTTTAGTAACTAATACGTTAGTAATACTAGAAACATATAATTCCTTTTCTTCTGTAAAATCTAATCCTGGATTATCAGGTGAATTACCTTTTATTTTTATAGAAACTTTTTCACCACCACGTAAAGGAAGACCATTATATATTGTCTGTAAAGTACCATCCTCACCAGTTATAGTATACCCCTCATTAATAATTTGAAGTTTAGCAGTGATTACTGGAGAAAAAAGATCTTCATAATAATCAATCATAACAGTACCAGGAGCAATATCTACAGATTTCCCAGAAGATGATGTTACTATAATCTCTTCGTAAATTGATTTATCTAACGCTGCCATTTAAGTATATGAAGTAATTAAAGTGATTAAATTATGATACATTTCCCTATTACTATTTACCCCTTTGGATCTAACACTATTACCAGATCCACTACCAACAGGTACAGTAGATGATCCAGAACCATCAGTTCCTCCCATTGGAATTGGAATTATAATTTTTTTATTCTTTATAGAACCCTGTAAAGATTCTGCAAGTTCAATCATTTCATTTTTAATACCATCAAAATCAGAACTCTTTATAATAGGTTCTATCTCTTCTGCAGTAGACTGTAACTGATTTTTTAATGCAGTTATTGATGTTGACATACCAACATTTTTTATCTCAGTCTTGAATGATTCATCAATACCTTTTAGTGATTGAATTATAGAATCACTTGATTCCACTTTTTGACCAAACTTTGTTCCTGATGGATTATTTTTAATCCATTCTTTAAAAGCCTTTTTAAACTCTCTATGTCCAGCAACAGTTCGTGGATAATCATCTCTGTTAGGTGGATTATTGATATTAAATTCTTCACCTATTTTTAAAGAAACTAGTTTTGATGCTTTAAGTAATTCCTCAGTTATATTATCTTGTTCTTCTGTAACTATACCACCATCTTCATATCGACCAGTAAGATGCCCATTATTTTTTCCACCTACCATTGAATTTAATGATTCAAAAAATCCAATTCCCCATTTGTTAACTGCTTTCTTAGTCATAACAAACTCACCAGCAGTTAATTTCGCATCAACATTATCTGCCCCACCTGGTCCTTTAACTACACCACCAGATGCAAATAAAGCTACATCATTATCATCATTACTTGTATCTTCTACTTTATCAGAATCACCTCTACGATCATTGTAAAGCCAATCAATAATATTATTCCAATATGAATCTTCATTATCAGGAATACATTGACCCCTATTTGAATCCCATGTAAAACCTTCAGGACATTCAGGTTCTGGAGGAACCAGTTCATCCATTTCATTAGCAAATTGAGAATAGTCACTAACAGTTTTATTATAACTACTGGTTATTTGATCTAATTGCTTCTGATTCTCGTCTATCGAATCCTTTATCTTATCTTGTTGCTCTTGTAAATTAACTCCAAGTATTTGCGAATTTATTTTATCTAAATCTGTCCCCATTCCAGTGAACTGGGTAATAATTGCACCCACAAAATTCCTAAGAATGCCAACAACATTACCAATTCTCTTTACTAAAGCATTAATACCTTCTATTATCTTGGGTAAATTAACAATTAACCACCCCATTAATGTTATTGCAAAGAAATTCATTATCTTACCCAAGAATCCCTTCATAGTACTCTTTATAACATTACCTTGCTTTTTCAATATATTACCAGATTCACCAGCTTCTAGTTCTTCCTCCTTTCTTCTTCTCAAATAATTCTCTCTTCTCCTAGCAAAAAAACTCTGATCATCAGTTAAAAGTTTCCTTTTAAATATATTATCTTTATTAACATTCTCTGCAATCTTTTTAGAAAGCATACTAGATTTAACCATACCACTAGATATGATTTTAATAGAATTTTGTATACTTCTAAGACTACTAGATGTACTTAATAAGGATTTAATTGCCATATTATCTTGGTACTACCTGATAGTGCTTATATGCAAGAAATGCATATCTATTACTTTTATTAAATGGTAATAGATCTGGAACTCCACCACCAGGAGCACCAGCAGCTACAGTAGTATTATTAGTATCCTTTGCTGTTGTAGGGAATGGAACTGTAATTATTTGGAATTTATCATCTAAAGATCCTGTTTCATTAATAAGTTCTGTATTATCTTTATTGACTACTTCTAAATTAGTACCATTCTCAGCCGCTATTCTTGCCTTTAATTCCTTTATCCTATCACCCTTCTCTACCTCAAATGCTGCTAGAGCTTTCTCAAATTCTTTTGTTCCTTCTTCACCCTCAACAAATTTACTCCTTTCAGGTCTATTAAATTCAATTTCATTAAGAAGATCTTGATTTGTTATAGGAGTAAATTGACCTGGCATTATATCTCCTTGATAATCTATTCTCTCAAGATAATCGTCTTCACTTTCACCAGGTTTTATTGGAATCCCAGACTCATCAATTATATTCTGTAGCCATGGTCTTACATTTGTACCAATGTTCAATAAACCAAAATATAGCAAAGCTTCAGCTAATCCTCTCGCAACAGGATGTTTAATATTTTTCGTCATTGGTCCTGCTAAAGATGCAATACTAAGACCTGTAAAGAAATCTATACCTGCTTCCCACCATTTATCAACTCCTGTCATAACATCCATTCCTTCACTAAATGCAGTGAGTCCTACAGTAGTACTACTTGGTTTAGATAATCTATTAGTATTAACTCTTTGATTACCTAATTTTTGATTATTTTTTTCACCACTCCATCCAAATCTCCAACCACCAGTACCACCTGCTCCTGTTGGATTTCCAAGAACAATTCCCAGAGCTCCAGCAGCAATCAATTTCATAAGTTTCATTAACGAACCAAAAGGTCTAGCTAAAAGACCTCTACCACCCAAACCAAGTAAAGAGAGTCCAATCTTACCAAGACCCAATACCAATCCATTCAATGCTAAAGTTATAAGAAGAAAAGAAGCTCCAGCTATAACTAAACCTTTTATTATATTATTTCTTATTTCCTTTATTTTTTCCTCATTACCTTCCGCTAATGCTTTAATAAGATCGAAAGTATTATCTATTAACCACCCACCAAGTAAAATAGTAAAGAGTTGTGTTAATTTACCCAAAGAAAATGCAGCCTTTTGACTTATCTTCTTAACAGGAGCGACCAATGCATTTTGAATTTTTGATTCTATTGCACCTTCTTTTGCCGATCTAAATCCTTGTTCAGATGCAGTAGCCTCTCTCTTTTTATCTGCTGCTTCTCTCTGCTTATCTAAAATACTGCTATCAAGAATAGCCTTACTTATTACTTCTAAGTTTTTATTTAATATAACATTCTGCTTATTTAAAGTATCTAATTGATTAGATATACCACCCAATAATAAAGAATTTCTTTCTACAATATTAGAACTTCCATCATTATTTACATTCTGATTTTGGGTATTACGACCTCCCGAAAAGAAATTAGAAGAAAAGGTTCTTCTAATACCTCTTAAACCACCTAATATTGGATTGCTTGGTTCAGCCATTTCCTGCCTGTTGTGCCTTTAAATTTTCTTCTTCAATATATTGCTGTAATAAAGATAAATAAATTTCCCTTTCCCACGGGATCATATTTTCCAACTCTGTTAAGCTATATTTATGATGTTGCATCAAAGCAAAATTTATCTTGTAGTATGACTCAAGATCTTCATGAGCCATACTTACCCGAAAAAACTTTGTAACCCCTCCAACACCAAAGTATTCTCAACACCAGTATTAGGATTCTTTACCTTCACAGTATGGGATAACTTAGGCATAGTATCAAAAAACTGTTCAACTTCCTTAAACTGTTTTGAGTTAAGAGATTCAATAAATTCATTCAATTCTTTTTTAGTACAATCAGAAGATGCCCAAGATTCCTCTTCAGAATATATCTGATCTACGCAAGAAGAGATTAAATTAAATGTATCATCTACATTTAGTTTATCCGTTACGGAGAAATTAGATTTAATAAATTCATCCATTGATGGATATTTCATTCTTAATGTCAATTTATCATCCAATTTAATATCAGTTGAATGATCCTTATTAATATTAACCTTTATTTCATCAAGATTAATAGTAGTTGGAACTTTAGTTTCTCCATCATCTTCACATGTAACCATGACTTCAATTTCTTCACCAACAGATTTACCTCTAATATTCAAAAATAAATATTCTATATCAAAAGTAGATAATTTTTCAACCTTAATACCTTTAGTTAAAATACAAGATCCAAGAACATCTTTTATAGCATTAGCAATCTGTTTATTATCTTGACTTTCCATCGCCAGAATTAAAATTTTCTCTTCTTTAACTAAAAAAGGTCTAAATTTAATTTTTCTAGTACTTGATGGAAGAACTAACTCATAACTAGGAGTCGAAATTTTTGGTAAAGGCATAATATGCTATAACAAATCATATATGTATATAGGACAATTTTTTAAGATCCTGGACCTGGACCAATATCAAACTGATAGTAATCACCTAGATTCTGTTCAGAATCAACCTGAAACATTTCGTTCAAAGTAAAAACACCATCTGACCATGTCTCAGATCCATTTGTTATAATTTCTGATTTATCTTCAGGTATTGGAACTGCATATTTCTCATTTGCCTTTAAATTACTAGACCTATTACCATATTTCCCTGCTGCTGCACTTGTAGTATTTTCACTAGTTTTCCTAAATTTTGATAGTGAACTTGCTTTTCCACAAACATATCGTTCATAAGCAAAAGAACAACTTGCCTTTAATACATTTGATTTTTGATATTGAACTTTTACAGAATCTAATGCAAGTGGATATAATCCCTTAAAAGTGTATTCAAGATTTTGTCTGTAATTTCTTTCAAATTTTGTAATAGTAGTTGATTGAGATCTATAATTCTCTGGGTAATTTAATTTAAAATTATATGCATCTTCTAATGGATCAGCAGATGATGCACCAGTAATATATTCCATCCAATGCTCTAAAAACTTAATCACTTTATATTGATTATCAACATAAAACTCTAATTTAATTCTAGTAAAAAGTCTAGTATGAGGTATTGTTTCATTTACACCTTGAAACTCACCACTTACCACTTCATTTGCAAAAGTAGATCCTGGCAAAGATGCAGCACTACAAAGTAAACCAATTGTATCTCCATGAAATCTAGTATCTATTCCCTTGGATGCTAAATGATCACGCAATCCACCAGCTGGAAGTCCAAACTTAACTAAGTAATGAGAAGTTTGGGCAACATTCTGAAATGTAGGTAATATTTGTGATATTTTCTTTGGTCTTGGTCTTGACACTCTAAATAAAATTACATATCATTTCTATTTAGATGGCTTATTCTGGAAAGTATTCTCCAACTTCTCCTCACAAGTATAAAGGTGATCCTACAAATATAACTTTTAGATCATTGTGGGAAAGGAAATTCATGGTTTACTGTGATTCTAATACTAATGTATTGGAATGGGCAAGTGAGGAAATAGCAATCCCTTATAGATCTCCTGTTGACGGAAAACCCCATAGATACTTTCCAGATTTCTATATGAAAGTAAAAGAAAGTAATGGTTTAATAAAAAAATATGTCATTGAAGTAAAACCATTAAAACAATGTTCTCCTCCTAAAAAACCAAAACAAGGACAGACCAGAGGATATATTCGTGAAGCATATGAATATGCAAAGAATCAATCAAAATGGAAAGAAGCGAGAGAATGGTGTGCTGATAGACAATGGGTATTTAAAGTAATTACTGAAAAAGAACTAGGAATTAAATGAGTAGAGTTAAAGAAATACGTGATAATCTAATCGGCACAGAAGATGCTGATGATCTGATGTTGGAAATTATTAGTGTCTTAAATGAAGGAGGAAAAGTTCCTCAAGTAGGAAAATTCTATGTCTTTGTATATAATCCAAAAACACCTAATATAAGGTATGACCAAAATCCCCTAGTTGGTGTAACAGATATTTTTCCTTGGGGATTTAGAGGAATAAATTTTCATTGGAACGATCATAGGCAATATACTTGGAATGAAGTGCCTGGTGGATTGTATGAAATCAATGATAATGAACTTTCTGACCTTGATGGTATACCTTTCGCAAGATTTCGTATAAATAGCTGATACAATGAAAGTCGATAGATGTTAGGAAGACTTTTTGGTTCCGCAAGGCAAACAACACAAGTAGGAGCTAACAAAAGAAATCATTTTACTGGAGATGGTGGAGAAAATGGATATGAGTTCTTTTTAAGTTATCCATTAAAAAGAGCACCTAATGCAGAATCTGAGGACAGTTTCTTAATACAATCTGTACAATATAAACATGACCCAACAGGTACTAAAGGAAATCGCCTAACTGCTAATACTTCAACACAAGAAGGAGAAGATAATTTTGCTCTTTGGGATGGTAGTGCCGAAGGAACAAGGGACACAAAAGTTCAAGAAGGTACTAAAATAATCGGTAGAGACAAGGATAATAATTTAAACTTGTCAATGGGTGGTGGAATGGATGCTAGATTAAATGCTCATAGAGGAGATGGTGCTCAGGCATTCGCAAAAGAAACAAACTTTTATGTAGAATTACCAATACCAAAACAAGTTAATGATGGAAATGCAGTTCAATGGGGTGCAAACTCGATGAACTTATTTACATTAGCAGGTTTAGATTTAGCAAATAATGCAATACAAAGTCCTAAAGGAGCTCTAGATGATCTCCAAGGTGTATATGATGCTTTAGTTAGAGGTGGTGACTTTAAAGACTTGGGACTTGAAGGTAATGATGAAATTCAAAACTCCGTAAGAGCATCTATGGCAAGTTTAGCCATTAATGTTTTTAATGCTAATGTTACACCAAATAGTGTAATGTCAAGAGCACTAGGAAAAATATTAAATGGAAATAAAGAACTACTATTTGATGGAGTTAGTTTAAGAGAATTTAAATTTGATTTTACATTAACACCAAGAAGTCAAGATGAAAGTCTAAGAGCGAGGAAAATAATTAGACAATTAAAAAGATCAATGGCTCCTAAAGCTGGAAATGAATATCAAGGTGCAGGAGGTACAATAGGAGCATTTTCTAAAGGTGAAGGAATATTCTTAAATTCTCCAGATTTATTTTTATTACGATATTTAAGTGGAGGACAAGATCATCCATTTTTAAATTCATTTAAACCTTGTGCTTTAACATCATTATCAGTAAATTATACTGGTGGTGGAACATATTCAACATACAAGGATGGAACACCTGTTCATATGAAAGTTTCAATGGTATTCAAAGAAACTAACCCAGTTTACAATGAAGATTATCTCAACGAAAATGTAGGGGGAGTAGGATTCTAATGGGATATTTAAGAGAATTACCTAATGTAAAGTATCAATCACCACTTTCACATAAAAACTCATCAAAAGATTTTATCTATGTAAAAAATCTTTTTCGTAAAAATAAAATATTAGATTGGTTATCTACTACAACAGGTGTTTTTAATAAATTCATCATTGCTGATGGTGCTAGACCTGATAATGTAGCTGAAGATATTTACGGGGATGCTTCATTAGATTATGTTGTAATTATTTCTTGTGGTATAACCAATATTAGAAACGAATGGCCACTATCAAGCAAAGAAATATATGAATATGTTGAAAATAAATATGGTCTTGCAGGAATGTATGAAGATCATCACTGGGAAACATTAGAAGTAAGAGATGAAAAAAATAGATTAATTTTACCTTCTGGTCAAATTGTAGATAAAGATTTTACAATTCCTGGACCTGAAGCAAGATTTGGTGGACAAGGAGTAAAATGGTCTGGTAAAGATCCTTCAACAATTAATGTACTTAATGAAGATGGGCAAACATATAATTCAGCTAGTAGTGCAACTTATGTTGGAGAAACAATTGCACCTATTACAAAAGTGACAAATTTTGAATATGAAACTACTTTAAATGAAGAAAAAAGAGAAATAAGACCATTAAAATCAGAATATCTACAAATGTTCTTAGCAGACTTTAAGAGAATTATGAGATATGATAGAAATACACAATATATAACAGATAGATTAATATCAACAGAAAATACAAACGTTATTGAATAAAAAAGACCCACCCGAAGGTGAGTCTTCCCAATATTCAGGCTCTCTTGGATCATCTTTCGGATCCCAGTAGAAGAAATTCATCTGGGATAATCGACAATGTTTAAGAGGCTTGATTTTCA
>Ga0163179_10002691_pt1 | contig 12267 bp, 4 predicted proteins | sample AtlANTMetagenome_FD_109643 | JGI IMG/M metagenome (GOLD analysis project Ga0163179, IMG submission 109643) | Marine eukaryotic phytoplankton communities from the Atlantic Ocean - Atlantic ANT 2 Metagenome | ecosystem: Environmental > Aquatic > Marine > Oceanic | place: North Atlantic Ocean...
GGAATTGCATTCACATGTGATTATCTCCCTGCTGTGGGCGTTCAGAGTGCCGTATACACCGCTTCTACGGGTATTATGACGGTTACTACATCTGCTGCTCATGGACTATCTGTAAGCGGTAAAGCAAGTGATGTAGTGATGACTGGATTAGCATTTACATGTGCATTAGATGATGGTGGTGCAACTCATACTTATCCTCGAACAACTGATCCTGCCTATGGCGGAACCCCTGTTACTGGAGTAGCAAGTGTAACTCAATTTACTATTAATGTTGGTATATCAACTGTTCCAACATTCTATGTTTCTGGAGGTACAATTCAACCTGCTCTTATTGCTCCTAGAACTGAAAATAATTCATCTAGTGGAGTTGATCCTGCTGCTCAAGGAACAACGGTTTTAACTGTTCTTGATACAACTTCATTCACCATTAATTCAGGAGTATCTACAAGAGCACACTTCTATTCTAGAGGGGGAAGAGTTGATAGATCAATGGAGGTTCTTATTGATGAACCACTTTCATACTCTAATATGCCTTTGATTTATAGTTCCGAATCTTCTGGTATTGGAACTCAAGCTACTGTGGATGTAGTAGTAGGTCAAGGATCCAGTGTTATTAGTTTTGAAGTAGTAAACAAAGGATATTCATATGCAGATGATCAAATTCTAACTGTACCTGTAGGAGGAACTACTGGTATTCCTACTGATCCTTCATATACTTTTGAAGAATTCCAAATTACTATACAGGAAACTATTTCTGATAAATTTGCTGGTTGGACTTTCGGACAACTTGAAGTATTGGATAAAATTAATAACGAATTTGATGGTACTAAGAGATCATTTACATTGAAGAAAGCAGGAGCTCCTGTTACAATTAGATCTAAGCAAGGATCGAATATAGATGTTCAGGCAACCTTATTAGTGTTTATAAATGATATTCTCCAAGTTCCTGGTGAAGGATATACATTTACAAACGGTAGTGTAGTTACATTTAGTGAAGCACCTAAGGGACGTAATAGTGATGGTACATTTGATGGTGATACATGTAAGATTCTCTTCTATAAGGGAAGTGGTGATATTGATGTTACTTTCACTGATGTATTAGAAAGTGTTAAAAAAGGTGATACTCTCCAAATTCAGGGAGATCCTGATCTTTGTGCAAGATCTATACAACAAGATCCTAGACAAGTAACTCAAATTGTTGCAACTGATATAGTTGATACTAATGCATATGTGGGTGTTGGTATTAATGGAAATCCCGATTGCAATAGAACTGTTACTTGGTGTAAGCAAGGGGCAGATAAGATTATTGATGGTCAAATTGTAAGTAAGAGTCGTGAAGAATTAAATGCTTTAATTAATCCAGCAACAGTCATTATTCAATCTGTTGGGGTTGGATCTGCAATTATATTTGTTGAAAGTGTAAGACCATTCTTTGATCCTGATAATGAAGATCAAACAACTGCTAAGACTCAAAAGATTTCTATAACTTCTCAGAATAATATTGTAGGGGCTGCTGCAACTGCTCTTGTTTCTGCTGCTGGTACAATATCTTCTGTAGTAGTGAGTTATGGTGGAACAGGATATACTTCTGCTCCTGATGTTATCATTGGTACTCCTGTAGGATTAGGAACAACTACTAGAGCATCGGTTACATCCACAATTACTGGAGATACCGTTTCTGCCATAACAGTGACAACTCCTGGTACTGGATATACAAATACCACTCCTCCCGAAGTTCTTATTGAAGTTCCTTCATTAACAAAAGAAATTAATGAATCATCTTCATATCAAGGTGATTTTGGAGAAATCGTTGGAGTCTCCACAACTACGGTTGGTGTGGCATCTACTGGTGTGGTATTTGATTTGTATATTCCCACTAATTCATTCTTGAGAGATGCTACCATAACAGGTACTGCTGTTACTATAAGTGGTATTCAAACTGGATATTACTTTACAGTTTCTAATAGTAATATTGGAAATGGTTTAACATCCATATATCAAAATGGATCTGTATTAGGTATAGGAACTACCTTTATAGATAATGTGTATGAAGTGGCTGCAGTTTCGGTTGCAGAAACTTCTACGCCTGGTATTGCTAATACTTATGTTGCGAGAGTGACAACTAGTGTTTCTAGTTGGAATTCCTTATCTGGAATGGGTGTGAGTGAATTGTATGGTAATTTCTCATGGGGTAGAATATCATTAGGTTCTAGAACCAATCCTGAAGCATTTACTGCATATACGGATAAAGGATTTACAGGACTTTCTACATCTGCTTTAGTTACTAGAGTAGCACCTTTGAAATCTAAAGATTATACTTAAACAATATTAATAAATAACTAAAAAAATTGTCAAAATGGCCGCAATTATAACGGATCAACTTCGTATATTGAATACTAAAGATTTTGTTGCTAGTGTAGCTTCAACTACTAATTCATATTATACATGGATTGGTTTGCCTAATGCCACTCAAGTTGATACCGATTGGAATACTACTCCTCCAAATCCTAGAGATTCTTTTAATCAAGAGAATGAATACTGGGATACAATGATTGCTTTGAAAAAAGTAACAACATCTGATATTCAGCAAGTAGTTAAGAAAAATTCTTGGACATCAGGAATTACTTATGATATGTATAGAAATGATATACAAGCAGAAAATCCATCTAAACCATCAAATGCAATAAGTTTATATGATGCAAATTATTTTGTTATGAACTCTGATTATAGAGTTTATATTTGTCTTCAGAATGGAACTGATCCTGATAATCCTGAAGGAAAGGCATCATTAGATGAACCAATTTTTACAGATTTAGAACCAAGAGCGGCTGGTACTAGTGGAGATGGTTATATTTGGAAATATCTTTATACTATTAAACCTGGTACTATTACAAAATTTGATTCTACAAACTTTATGCCTGTCCCCAAGGATTGGGCAACTAATGCTCCTGATGCGGCTGTAAGAAATAATGCATCTACTAGTGGACAATTAAAAATTATCACTATTACAAATAGGGGTGTTGGACTCGGAACTGCTAATCAAACTTATACGAAAGTTCCAGTTAAAGGTGATGGAACAGGTGCTGAAGCAACTGTTGTTATTAATAGTGCATCTAAAGTTGAGTCAGTAACTATTTCAAAAGGTGGTTCTGGGTATAGTTTTGGTACTTTAGATGTGATAGCAGGAGGAGTACCTGCGGGAAGTACAGCTCCTGTATTCAATGTTATTATTCCACCTGAAGGTGGGCATGGTGCTGATATATATCGTGAATTGGGAGCAAAAAATTCTCTTATATATTCAAGAATTGAAAATGATACAGAAAACCCTGATTTTATAACGGGAAATGAATTTGCTCGTGTTGGAATTGTTCAAAATCCCAAATCTTATGGAACCAGTTCTAATTTAGAAATTGATAAAGCAAGTGCTGTATATGCATTGAAACTTACTGGTGTCGGTGCAAGTACTGCTACTTTTACTGCAGATGATTTTGTTACTCAAACGGTTGGATTAGGATCCACGGCTGTTGGAAGAGTTATTTCATATGATCAAACAACTCAAGTTTTAAAATATTGGCAGGATAGAAATACTGCTGGATTTAATACTAACGGTACTCAGAATACCAGTCCTGAATATGGATTTCAATTAGATAGATTTACTTCTAATCTTGTTTCTGGTGGATCTCTAGATATTCTAGGTGGATCTGCAACTTTAGCAATTCATAGTTCATTTACAGGTGTATCTACTGTAATAAATAGTAAGACGTATTACCTTGGACAGTCATTCACAAAGGGAGTGGCAAATCCAGAAGTTAGAAAATATTCTGGGAATATTATTTACGTCGATAATAGACCTTCAATTACAAGGTCTACCAACCAAAAAGAAGATATCAAAGTCATTTTGCAATTCTAAAGAATTATGTCACAGGAAACCAATCTTAACGTAGCTCCCTACTTTGATGATTTTAATGCAAATAATGACTATTATAAAGTATTATTCAAACCTGCTTACCCTGTTCAAGCGAGGGAGTTAAATAATCTTCAATCAATCTTACAAAATCAGATTGAAAAATTTGGTGATCATTTTTTTAAAGAGGGTGCTAAAGTAATACCTGGTAATACCACATATACATCTCCATATGAGGCAGTTGAACTTGAAAATGTATATCTAGGAATTCCTGTAACAGATTATATTAATCAATTAAATGGTAGACAGATTACTGGATTGACTTCAGGTGTCACTGCAGTTGTAGATAAAATTTTAATTCCAAGAAATTCTGAAAGAGGAAATGCTACGCTGTATGTAAAATATATTGGATCTGGTTCTAGTGATAATACTACATCTAAATTTTTAGATGATGAATTAATAAGTGTTGATAGGGATATTATATCTGCTAATACTACAATTGCAGCAGGTGAACCTTTAGCTGCTACATTAGTAGCTAATGCTACTTCTGCGGGATCTGCATTTTCTATATCTGCAGGAGTATATTTTGCAAGAGGTCAATTTGTTAATGTAAGTAATCAAACTATTATTCTTGAGCAATATTCAGACACTCCTGATTATAGAGTAGGGTTGTTTATTAATGAGGAAATAATTAATTCTGATATGAATCCTCAATTAAATGATAATGCAAGAGGATTTACTAATTATTCTGCTCCTGGAGCTGATAGACTTAAAATAACTACTTCTTTAATTAAGAAATCATTAGATGATTTTGATGATAACAATTTTATTGAATTGGCAAGAATTGAGGATGGAGTAGTAAAGAGTAAAAAAGAGAGAACAGAGTATAGTATTCTGGCTGATGAAATAGCAAGAAGATCATATGCCGAATTAGGAGATTATTATATAAAACCTTTTGGAGTAAAGTTAAAAGAGTCTTTAAATAATTATCAAGGTAATAATGGAATATTTAATACAAATCAATTAACTCCTAGTGGTCAATCACCTTCTAGGAATCTTGGATTGTATCAAATTTCTCCAGGTAGAGCATTTGTTAAAGGATATGATATAGAGACAATCAGTGCAACTTATGTGGATGCTCCCAAACCAAGAAGCACAAAAACTTTAGAAGATCAGGCACTTGAGTTTAATACAGGAGCTACTTTAAAATTAAATAATGTTTATGGATCTCCTCAAATTGGTATTGGTAATACCTATGTTGTGAGTTTAAGGGATAAAAGAGTAGGAACTGCTGCTACATTGCCAGCAGGTAAAGAAATCGGTGTGGCAAGAGTATATGATGCTGATTTAAATTCTGGATCTTATAGTAGAGAACTGTCGGCAACTAATGAGTGGGATTTAAAATTATATGATGTGCAAACAGTTACTGAAATTACTTTAAACGAAAATATAACATTAACTGTTCCTACTCATATTAAAGGAAAGCATAGTGGAGCTACTGCATTTTTAAAAGATGCTGTAACAAGTAGTACTGCATTATCTTTATATGAAGTAGAAGGAGAATTTATAAAGAATGAGAATTTTGTAATTGATGGTGTAGAAAACACAAGAATTGCTATTGCAGTAACTTCTTTTGGTATTTCTGATGTTAAATCAGTATTTGGTAATACCAATGGACCTAGTATGAATACAGTTGGTGCTGCACAAACTTTTTCTGCAGATGCTATTCAAACTGATAGTGTTTCTATTGGTATTGCAACTCTTTCACCAACTGCATGGGATTCTGGTCTTTCTGGATATCCCAGTGGTACGATTAGTTCAATAAGAAGCACTAATCCATTATTCCCTGGTGATATCAAAGTTGGAAATATTCTTAAGTTTAGTCCTGCTGAGACAAGTGCATATAATGAACCAATTATGGCATCTGTCGTTAGTGTGGGTACGACTCATGTTATTGTAACTGGTGTTAATACTGTTACTGGTGTAGCGGATGGTAAATTACCTGCAGTTACTACTCAGGTTTCTGATTTAACTCTTGTTGGTACAGATTTACAAGATTCCGATGATAATTCATATTATACAATACTACCAAATCCAAATATTTCTAATGTTGATTTAACTGACGGAACTATAAGAATAAGAAAAACTCAAAGCGTACTTGTAACAGGAAATCAACTTTCAGAGCAGGTTACATCTGGTACAAATGAAACATTTTTACCATTTAAACCAGAGAGATATACTTTAATTAAAGGTGATGGAACTACAGAGGTTTTAACTGAAGATAAAGTTAAAATAACTTCTGGTTCTACTAAATTACAAATTCAAGGTTTAAGTGCGGGTATAGATGATGCAACTCTTATAACAACATTAAAAAAACAAAAACCTAAGGCAAAAGAAAAGATTAGAAATAGAGTGAATAGTATTGTGGTAGATAAATCCACTCTTTCTGCATCAGGAATAGGATCTACAACAATAAATGATGGATTGACTTATGGTAATTATCCATATGGTACAAGAGTACAGGATTTAGATATATCTTTAAATGTTGCTGATTTAATAAACATACATGGCATTTTTGAATCAGTTAATACATCTGAGGCATCAGCTCCAACAATAGTTTTAGCTGCACTTTCAGGTTCTACTGGAAAGACATCAGATTTGATAGTTGGTGAAAAAATAAAAGGAAAAACTACTAATGCCTGTGCAATTGTTGCTGAAATTGTTTCAGATAGTAAAATTGCTATTATTAAGCAAAATGATATTAATTTTAAAGAGGGTGAGAGTCTTTCTTTTGAAGAATCTAAAATTGAAGGATTAGCAGTTACTATAGATCATACAAGTTCTAATATATCTTCTAACTTTACTTCTGAAAATGGTCAAAATCCATCTTTCTATGGATATCCTTCTATTCAAAGGAAATCAGATTCTAAAGAACCTTCTAAGCAGTTAAAAATATATTTTGCAAATGGTTATTATCAGTCAACCGATGATGGGGATATTACAACTAAAAATTCTTATGATACTTTTAATTATACTACGGAAATTCCAACAGTAAATGGTATCCGAAATACGGATTTAATTGATATTAGACCAAGAGTTTCTGATTATGTTGTAACTACAGACGTAAGATCTCCTTTGGAATTCTATGGAAGGGAATTTAATGCAGCTGGAAATTCTGCTGCAAATATTTTAGCATCTGATGAAACAATATTAACTGATTTTTCTTATTATCTAGGAAGAATTGATACCATTTATGTAACAAAAAATGGAAATTTCCAAGTAAAATATGGTACTCCCTCTGAGAATCCAAGAGAACCAGTAATGGTAGATGATGCATTGAAGATTGCTACTGCAATATTACCTCCTTATCTCTATAACGTTAATGATGCTTCTATAAATTTCTTGGATTATAAGAGATATAAAATGTCTGATATTAATCGACTTGAGAAGAGAGTCCAATCTTTAGAATATTATACATCTCTTTCTTTATTGGAAGCAAATACTGCAAGTTTATTCGTTCCTGATTCTGCAGGATTTAATAGATTTAAAGCAGGATTCTTTGTGGATAATTTTACCACTTTCCTTGCACAATCAACCCTAATTGGATATAAAAATAGTCTTGATTTAAAGAATCAAACATTAAGACCGCAACATTATACAACGGCGGTTGATTTGGAATTAGGGCCAGTAGAAGGAATAAATTCTAATTCAGATAAAAGATATATCAGTCCTCAAGGAACTAATATTAAAAGAACAGGAGATATTATAACTCTTAACTATAATGAAGTTGAATGGTTGCAGCAAGTATTTGGAACCAGGACTGAATCAATAACACCTTTTATAGTCTCATTCTGGGAGGGTACTATTGATCTTACACCAGCATCTGACAACTGGCTTAATACAACAAGATTAGAAGCCAATATTATTAATGTTGAAGGTAATTTTGCAGAAACTGTTGCCGAATTTACTCAACAATTTGGTGCAAATCCTCAAGAAGGATTTGGATCTGTTGTTTGGGATTCATGGGAGACTAATTGGACAGGAGAAACAGAGACTAGGAATTTGACTTTCAATGAGTGGGGTGCAATGGCGGGTTGGAGAAGAAGAGAATTTAATGTAACTACAGTTACGCAAGAAAGATTAGTTGGTAATCAAGAAAGAACAGGAACTCGAAGATTAGTAACTGAACAATTCGATCAAACTTCTCAAGGAGATAGAATTGTAAGTAGAGATCTTATCGGCTTTATGAGATCTCGTAATGTTCAATTTGTTGCAAAACGAGTTAAACCATCTACTGAATTACATGCATTCTTGGATGGAGTTGATATAACAAAATACTGTGTTCCTAAATTATTAGAAATTTCAATGTCTTCTGGAGTATTCCAGGTTGGCGAAACTGTTGTTGGAACAACAAGACCTGTTGGAATTTTACCACTTGTTAGTTCTACAGTAGATCCTAGTATTAGGTTTAGAGTAGCTCAATCTAATCATATGGAAGGTCCATATAATGCACCTACACGTACTTATGGAGCAAGTCCATATGGTTCTGAACCAGTTCCTGCTGCTTATTCTTCAACTTCTACTACTTTAAATATTGATACATTTTCATTAGCAGATCAACCTCAAGGTTCATATTGGGGATGGGTAGAAGAAGATATGATTTTGGTTGGTGAGACTAGTGGAGCATTAGCAGTTGTTACTAACGTTAGATTAGTATCGGATTTAGGAGCAAATTTAATAGGAAGTATGTATATTCCTGATCCAGATTCTGGAGTTCATCCAAGATTTGAAACAGGAGAAAAGATAGTTACTCTTATTAATAATAGTACTCTTAATAGAGATGAAGCAACTACAATTGCTGAAGAAGGATTTACTTCTACAGGAATTTTAGAAACCGTTCAAGAAGATATTGTTTCTGTTAGAAACGCAAGAGTGGAGACTACTGTTATATCTGAAACTCGAAATACTGGGTCATGGACTGAAACAAACAGAAATACTACTACTACAATTCGTCAATGGGATCCTTTAGCTCAATCATTCTTTGTTGAAGATGTAAGTGGAGTTTTCTTGACCAGTTGTGATGTATATTTTGCAACTAAAGATGATACAGGACTTCCTGTTACCTTCCAGTTAAGAACAATGGAAAACGGAACACCCACTACAAAGGTTATTCCATTTTCCGAAATTGTATTACCACCTTCAGATGTTCAAACATCAGGTAGTGGTACAGTTGCAACTACCTTTACTTTTGATTCTCCAATTTATGTGGAGGGAGGAGTAGAATATGCAATAGTTCTTCTTTCAGAATCAGCCAAATATACTACATATATTTCACGAGTAGGGGAGACAGATTTGGTAACAGGAACTTATGTTTCACAACAACCATTCTTGGGTTCTTTATTTAAATCTCAAAATGGTTCTACATGGGAACCAAGTCAATGGGAAGATCTTAAGTTCACTCTTTATAGAGCAGATTATGCAACTTCTGGATCATTAGAAATCTATAATCCTGAGTTATCACAAGGTAATGATCAGATTGCAAATTTAGCACCAGATCCTTTAAATTTAACTGCAAGAAAGATAAGAATAGGAATTGGATCTAATTTAGAGGATGCTAATTTAACAGTAGGATATACTATCAAGCAATTTGGTAGTAATGCTACTGGTGATTATGTGGCAAGTGCAGGTATTGCAACAGGAACTTTAAATATTATTAATTCTGGTATTGGACTTACTCCAACTTCAGGTGGATGGGTATTCCCAGATGTTAAATTGAGTAGCATCACAGGAAGTGGAGTTAATGCAACTGCTAAAATTACTGTTGAAAATGGAGTGGCCACTGGTGCAACCATTACAGCAGGTGGAAATGGGTTTGTTGCAGGTGATATTTTAGGAATAGGAGCAACAGGTATTGGTAATGATGCAATAGGATCTAATGTTAGATTATCTGTTGTTGGAATTTCTAGTGTGACCCAATTAGTTCTTGATAATGTTCAAGGAGATTTCGTAACTGGTACTGGTAAGACAGTTCAATATATTATGTTAGATGGAAGTACTGGAATTACCACTGATTTAAATGGTGCTAATAACGTTGGAGGAAGTGTTTATATTGATGATATTACTGAGGTTAATAGTGGAACTAATATTGTAGTTAATCATAAGAATCATGGAATGTATTTTAGTGATAATTATGTAACACTTTCTGATGTTGTAACTGATGTTATTCCAACTAAATTGGTGAATGACTTAGATTCAACTACCACTGGTGATATTGTTGTTGATGATGTTACCAATTTGGACAAATTTGAAAATGTGGGGGTTGGAACTACCAATTATGGATACTTGAAGATTGGAGATGAAATTCTTTCATATACTTCTGCATCAGGTACAAATATCGGAATTACTTCTAGATCAATTGATTCTACAAGTGCTAAAGATTATCTTGCAGGAACTCCTGTTTACAAATATGAATTAGGGGGAATTTCACTGAGAAGAATTAATAAGACTCATAATTTAGCTGACGTTTCTATTGCTGATGCGATTACTTTTGATTCTTATAATATTAAATTGGATATGGGTTCAAGTGGATTAGGTAGATCCACGGGAGCAAGTTTCCCTATATTATATACTGGAGAAACTAAGAGTGTAGGAGGACTTAATGCTACTGCTACACAAAATATTCCTTTTGAAATTATTAAACCTGAAATTCAAACTCTTACTGTTCCAGGAACAGATGTGACGGCACGAGTAAAAACTGTTACTGGTGCTAGTTTAGATGGAAGTGAAACTGGTTATGTTGAACAATCGTTTGAATCGGTTGCTATTGGTCAAAATAATTATCTTCCTACTCCTAGAATAATTGCTTCTAAGATTAATGAAACTAATAAATTAAGTACATTACCTGGAAACAAATCCTTAAATATGCAACTTAATTTATCTACTATAGATTCTAAATTATCTCCTGTAATTGATAGTCAAAGAATGAGTGCTATCTTTATTTCTAATAGAGTTAATGCTCCTATTGGATTGAGTAGTTATGTGACAGATAATAGAGTTAATAGTATGTTTGATGACCCCAATGCTTTCCAATATCTTTCTCAAGAAATTATGTTGGAAAATCCAGCATCTTCCATAAAGATTATGGCAAATGTTTACTTAAATGATAGTTGTGACATTAGGGCATTCTATGCAATTAGTAATAATGAAAACTTTGAACCAGTTTATAGACCTTTCCCAGGATATAACAATCTCAATGAAAAAGGAGAAGTGATTGATCCAGCTGATAATGATGGAAGACCTGATGTATTTGTAGCACCTACTAACAATGAATTAGTAGTACCTAATAATGATGATTTTAAAGAAAGAGTATTTACTATGAATGATCTTCCTTCCTTTAAACATTATAGAATCAAACTTGTAATGACTTCTACTGATCAAGTATACGTCCCTCGTGTGAGAGACCTACGAGTCCTAGCACTTGCCTAAAATGTCTCATCTTAAAGTCGAGGGTCATAGTGGATTGTATAGGGATTCTAAAACGAATTCTATTGTGAATAAAAATTCCACTGCATATAATGAATATATGACTCAAAAAAGTTTGAGAAATAGTGGAAATGATAAAATAGATAATATGAAAGATGATCTTGATAAATTAAAAAATGAGATTAATGAAATCAAATCTTTACTTAAGGAGTTAGTAAATGGCTAATCAAAATATAACATTTGATGTTGCATCAGGAACTCCTTATGAGTCCAATTTGACGATTAATGGGGGTGCTAATTTTAGTAATATATTTACAGTAACTAATCCTAACGGAACTGCTTTTAATTTTACTGATTATAGTGGTTCTTCTCAGATGATTAAGAGTGTTGCAGTGGGTGCTACAGACATCGTTGCTGCTACATTTAGTGTGGGGTTTACTAGTGAAGCGGGGGGAAAAATAGAAATTTCTTTAGGATCTACTGCATCTAGAAATTTAGCAGGAGGAAGATATGTTTATGATATTTTAGTGAATTCTGCTTCCTCATCTAATACTACAGATGTATTAGAAACTGCTATATCAGTAGGAAGCACTGCTGGTATTGGAACAACAACATTTACCCTGAATAAGGTTACTAATGTTGCTGTTGGCGACTCGGTAACAATAAGTGATCAACTTACAGATGTACCTGTAGTTACTGTTTCTACGGGCAATACTATTGAAGTGGGAACTGCCTTCACATCGGGGTCTCAGATCCTCCCTGGTACTGCTGTAACCTTTAGTAGGGTATCTACAGCATCTACGATTTATAGGTTAGTTCAGGGTTCGATTATAGTTAAAGCAGGTATCTCTTCTGCACCTTCCTAAATAATTTCACAGGAA
>Ga0163179_10002693_pt1 | contig 12262 bp, 9 predicted proteins | sample AtlANTMetagenome_FD_109643 | JGI IMG/M metagenome (GOLD analysis project Ga0163179, IMG submission 109643) | Marine eukaryotic phytoplankton communities from the Atlantic Ocean - Atlantic ANT 2 Metagenome | ecosystem: Environmental > Aquatic > Marine > Oceanic | place: North Atlantic Ocean...
AAAAGCTGGCAATAGACATCGCTAAAAATCTCCCTAATCCCAACCCGCTCAAACTTACACCTGACCAAAGAGGACTAGTTGGGGATCCGTTAGCTAAGATGCTTCACTCGCGCGTTGCATTTCATCACAGTGGACTCAGTTATGGAGCTAGAGCTGGTGTTATTGAGCCATTGGCAAAAGCCGGTCAATTACGAGTAGTAGTAGCTACAATGGGATTAGCTGCTGGAATTAATTTTTCCCTGAGAAGTGTGGCGTTGGCAGCTGATTCTTATCGGCGTGATCATCTTGAAATTCCAATCAAAGCTGATGAGATTCATCAGATGTTTGGTCGAGCAGGTCGGCGAGGCATTGATGAGATTGGTTTTGCGTTAATTTCAAGAAATGAAATTCGTATAAGAGATGGTTATCCTTGTTTCTTGTCTCGTAATAACATGGTTGATTGGGCGTCCTTGCTAGGTCTTATGTATAGTGCCTCTAAGAAAAATCTTAGTCCATATATTGAGGCTATTAGGGTGCAAAAACGTTTATTTACTGCCCAACCGATATTACTCGGAATGGAGTTTTCAATACTACATCCCAATATGCCATGTGGTTTAGGAACTGACTCGGAGAGAGCTCGGATGTCGCGAAAGCTTATTAGTGAAATGATGAACAGTCGTGGTGATTGGGAGTCTTTGCCTGTCGCTTCACAGCAAATTCTAAAGAATGTGTTTATTCCAAAAAAAGCTTCCTGCGAAACGATTCCTGAACAAGATCCTATATTGAGTCCGGCACTAATGAATTCAGATGTTTTACCAAAAACTGGATCTGGACAATTGGTTTTGTTGGCGGATGAACAAGCATTTGGACGGGAACAAAAAGTTGCAGATGAATTAAATAATAATCTGCTCGATTTAGCAAAATGGGTTAGGAGAATGACAGGTTGGAACAAACGAGTAGTGCCCATAAAGCTTTGGAAGAAAAGAATACAACCATTGCTTGAGGGTAAATTGTCAGAGCTTAATACTCCTGTAGTTCGGTTTTACAATAATGAACACCGATTACTAGTTCAGGTGCGGTTAGATTTTCAGTCAGTTTTGGCACATGTGGATTCACATGGTGTTGCGTTACTTCGGCCGCATCAGCGCAAAGTTCTTAATAGGACTTGTTCGAGTTGTGACTTATACGACGAATGTAGTGATCTAAAACCAGCTACAGGTGTTGCCCTGCTATGGAAGCGACTTAAGTTAGTGGATGTAACTGGCAAGCCAACACTTCGTGGTCGAGTTGTTAGTTTCTTTTCGCAAAATTATGGAATGGGTATTGCTGCTGCTTTGGAGGATTCGTCTATTCCGATAAATGAGTTGATTTATGAATTAGCTAATCTTGATGCAGGTTTTCGATTTGCAAATGAGGAAGAACGTTGGGAAGGGCGTTTACCAATAGCATGTCGCAAATGTTATGGTGATACAACGGTGGCTGGTTATCTGGATGCTGGGGTGCCACCCCGTTATGGATCAGGAGCTGAGAGTGTTGTTGCAGCATTACATTTGAATCCATCAGATAAAGGGAGTTGGATAACAGAGTTCCTTGGATCGGGTGACATTGATCGGGCAGTTATTGAATGGCGCAGTCTAATGAGGCAGATTAAGTATGCGCCTGAATTGGAGTGGCCCAGGTGGTTAGAATTAAAAAATATTGCGGGTACAATTTTAGCAGAGACACAATCCCCAACGTTGGAGGAACTTCCACAACTAGAGCATAATCAAAAAGGAAGGGTGGATCATCAGCTGCAACTAAGTTCGTATTGACTAATTAGTCACAAGTTTTTTTGTCGCAAGCTCCCTTGCTCTTAAGTACGTCACAAGAGGCTGATAATTGAAGATTTTGAGACTTAACTGTGAATCCTAATTTATGCCCGATTTCGTTTTCAATTTTTTCAATTTTATCACTATCAAACTCTACGATTTTTTCGCAGTCCTCACATATGAGATGATTGTGATTCGGGCTATCAGAATAATTAGGGTCGTAGAACTTATAAGGTTTACCAAAGTCCATTTCATGGACAAGTTTGCTTTCGGTCAATAAAGGTAGGGTTCGATATACAGTTGCTCTTGACACCGACTTATCTTTTTCGCGTGCCCAATCTAGAAGTTGTTCTGCAGTAAAGTGCTTGTCAGTAGAAAAGACAGTATCAATTATGATACGCCTTTGATTAGTGATACGAAAATCTTTCTTTTCGAGAAACTCGATAAATTTATGTTTCGCTTCTTCTCTAACTTCTTTTTGCACTGGGAAGATATTTGCTTTAAAATTATCATCATGTCAATCAGGTGTTGAGTTAGTTGTAACAAGTATTGCTGATTGTCGGTTCAGCTTGTTTCAGGCATCTTTCCCTAGCTATTCTTCTTAATGACACCATGTCTCAACAAAGGCTAATCGAAAACATAGAGGTATCCGTTGTGATGCCTTGCCTTAATGAAGCAGAAACCCTTAAAATATGTATCGATAAGGTTATTCGTTGTTTAAATGAGAACGATGTTATTGGGGAGGTGATCATTGCAGACAACGGTAGTACGGATGGTTCTCCAAAGATTGCTGCTTTAGCAGGAGCGAGAGTTGTAATGGTTGATTCAAAAGGTTACGGAAACGCCTTGATTGGTGGTATTGGCGCAGCCCGAGGGAGATTTGTTATAATGGGGGATGCTGATGATAGCTACGATTTCTCTTCTCTCATGCTTTTTATTGATAATCTTAGAAAAGGCAGTGATCTTGTGATGGGTAACCGCTTTCTAGGTGGTATTGCTCCTGGAGCAATGCCTCCATTGCACCGTTACCTTGGTAATCCTGTGTTGAGTGGATTGGGGCGATTATTTTTCGGTTGTCCAGTTAAAGATTTCCATTGTGGGCTTCGCGGTTTCAGTAGCGAAGCTTTTAAAAGAATGAATTTGCAGACGACGGGTATGGAGTTTGCAAGTGAGATGGTGGTAAAGGCTACCATTAATGGTATGAAAATTACTGAGGTGCCAACTACTCTTTCTCCAGATGGGCGAACTCGTGCACCGCATTTACGTAGTTGGCGTGATGGCTGGCGCCACTTGCGATTTATGTTATTGTTCAGTCCTAATTGGTTGTTTTTTTACCCTGGATTGTTGTTGATGGTAATTGGGTTAGGAGTTGGTGGTTGGCTCTTGCCGGAAGCTCGTAAATTAGGACAGGCAACGTTGGATTTAAACACATTAGCTTACTCTGCTCTTGCTGTTCTTCTTGGATTTCAATCGGCATTGTTTGCTGTGTTTACCCGTACTTTTGCAAGTACGCAAGGAATCGGAAAGGAAAGTAAGCTTCTGAAAAAATTGTATCGATATGTCAAGTTGGAGACAGGTTTAATTATTGGAGGTTTGTTAGTATTTTTAGGATTGGGAGGTTCTGTTTTAGTGACTTTAGGGTGGAGTGAAAGGGGGTTCGGCGAATTAAATCCGTCGGAGGTTTTGCGTCAGGTAATTCCATCGATTCTCGCCATTGCTCTTGGTTTCCAAATTGTTTTGGGTAGTTTTTTTCTTAGTGTTTTAGGGTTGAAGCGTAAAGGGGGGGAGAAGTGAAGTGGTTGGATTTATTTATTCGGGATTGGAGAATTAAAAAGGCTTTTCCTTACTTAAGTAATGCCAAAGAAGTATTGGATATTGGTTCCGGTGATGGAGAGTTATGTCGGCTTTTAGCTAACTATGGAATTAAAGGGATAGGAATTGACACTTGCTCAAATAAAGCCTTTGTACCTGAAGGATTTAAATTTGTATTGGGATCATTTCCTGATGCATTGCCCAATGGAAAATCTTTTGATGCGATTTCGGTTTTGGCAGTGCTGGAGCATATATCTGAAGATAAAAAGACTGCTTTCGTTAAAGCCTGCTTCGAACGGCTTTCTGTTGAAGGTTTCATAGTTTTGACAGTGCCTTCACCTAAGGTAGATGTGATTTTATCTGTTTTGAAATTCATGCGTTTGGTTGATGGGATAGCTATTGATCAGCATCATGGATTTAGTCCTGTTGAAGTTGAGCCATTATTTGAATTAGCTGGATTTAAGTTGTTTGTTCATAAAAAATTTCAATTTGGTTTAAACAACTTATTTATCTTTAAGAAAAAAACCTGATTTGACAAAAAAAAACATAGATCAAAATATCAGGAACACTGATTCTAAATTGCGTTTTTGGCTTCGGGTTGTGTGGTTAATAGCATACGTGCTGATGGTAGTCTCTATGCTTAATAGTTTATCGCGTTTGAATACTGACGCTATTGCCTATATGAGAATTGCTGAGTATTGGGCGGCTGGTAATTTTGAACTTGCAGTAACTGGTTATTGGGGGCCTTTGCTAAGTTTGTTGATGGTTCCTTTTTTGTGGTTGGGTGTGGATTCGTTAATTTCAGGCAAGTTGGCAATGTTGATTTCTGCCATAGTGTTTTTTCATGGTAGTCAGTTTTTGGTTCGCTCAGTAGGTCTTCGATTGTTGGATCAAATAATTGTCGCTGCAGTGCTAGCAATAGTTTTGCCTAGCTGGATGATGCAACAAATAACCCCTGACTTGCTTGTTTCTGGATTAGCAATTTATGCAATCGGTTTCGGTGTTTCACCAGAATGGTTGACTAATCGCCGTCTAGCAATGAGTTCAGGTGCTTTTTGGGGGCTTGCATATTTAGCAAAGGCTGTGGCATTCCCATTAGGCATAATTACTAGTTTTTTTTTGGGGCTTTTTTGGCGCTTTTCTAATGATAAAAACAGACAGCTAGCTTGGAGCCAGACATCTATTTCAATCGGATTATTTTTGGCTATATCAATCCCGTTGATTATTACTATTTCAGGCAAGTATGGTCATGTGAATTTTTCAACTTCTGGAGCAATCGCACACGCGATTGTAGGACCAGGAAATGAACAGCCTGCACCGCATCCATTCGGTAACACAGTATACAAACCTGAATCTGGCCGTGTGACGGCTTGGGAAGATCCCAGTGAAATGCAATATGAATATTGGTCCCCATTTGAAAGTAATGAAAATTTTTTCTACCAGTTATATCTCATCTACAGAAATGCTAAGACAGTTTTCAAGTTTTTTTCAGCTTTTGATGGCATTGGTTTGTTTTTGGGTTGGTTTGGAATTGGAACTTTTGTTTTTGGGTTGGCTTTTTTTTGCAAAAAGCCAAGGGCTAAGACTTGGTTTAATGAAAGATGGAGATGGTTAAATATACCGGTGATTTGTCTCGGCGCTATTTACCTTCCAGTTTATGTCCTGTCTACAGATCAACGTTACTTTTATCTCATTCTTCCACTTTTTTTAATTCTATCATTGGGTTTATGTAGGAGTCACAATCTGAATGGTAGTTTTATTAAGATTACGATTGCTTCATTGTTTATATTACCCACTGTCTTGAAGTCTCAATCTGAAGATGTTGTAGGTCCCTTAGCTAAGGAATTAGCTTTGCGAATGAAAAATGCCGGTTTGAATTCGCCAATTGTTGGATCAACATTTTTTACAGATGAAGGTCATCGATTAGGATTGTATGTAGCTTGGCATCTTGACCAGCCTTGGCATGGTGATGTTTGGGATTTTGATCAGGTTAGTAATTTGAGTAATTCACAGCAAAACAAGTTCAAGTCTGAAGCTTATCGAAATTCAGGAGCTAAGTTTACGATTGCAATCAATAATTCAAAATGGGCTACGCATTTGGAGTCAGAATCAAAATTCAAAAATGTAACAGATATTCTAGGGGAACAGGGTATCTTTCAAGTATATGAGATTTTAAAGTAATAGTTTTTGCGCATTTTACTTCCACATAGAAGCTAACACTTTTATATTCATTCCACCGTGTATCTCATTCGTCATTTAACCATTTTGTTTTTGGGTTTTCTTTTGGTTTTACCAGAGGTGTCCCGTGCGGATTTGACTGCGGAGCAAAAAGCTGACCTGCCGCCGTCCTTGAAGCGTAAAGTTAGTTTTTCCAAGGACATCTACCCTTTACTTGAAAAGAGCTGTACCAAATGTCATGGAAAGGGAAAGGCTAAGGGCGGTTTTAGTCTGGAGACTCGTGAAAAGTTGTTATCGGGTGGTGATTCCGGATTATCTGTAGTAGTAGGTAAAAGTGTTGATAGCTATTTGGTTGAATTAATTTCTGGGATAGACCCTGAAAATGTAATGCCACAAAAGGGGTCGAAATTTACTGCAGAACAAGTCGGCTTGATTAGGGCTTGGATCGATCAGGGGGTTGAGTGGGAAAGTAACACGACTTTTGCAAAGGCACCTGTCTTAAATTTAAAGCCTCGTAGGCCAAATATTTCGGGAGCAAAAAATACTCATCCTATAGATCTTATTCTTGAAAAATATTTCGCTAAATTCGATATCCATAATAAGGACTTAGTCTCTGACAAAATTTTTGCTCGTCGTGTTTATCTTGATACAATTGGATTGTTACCGCCTATCAAAGAGTTGGAGGATTTTATTGCTAGTGATGTTAAAGGGAAACGTAAAATATTGGTGCGAAGACTTCTTTCAGATCAAAAATCATATGCTGAGCATTGGTTAGCATTTTGGAATGATCTTCTTCGAAATGACTATGCTGGAACTGGCTATATAGACGGTGGTCGGAAGCAAATCACTGGTTGGCTTTACGGGTCATTGTATAACAACAAACCCTATGACCGGTTTGTTTATGAATTGGTTAATCCAACAGAGCATTCACAAGGGTTTACTAAAGGTATAGTTTGGAGAGGAGTCGTCAATGCGAGTCAGAAACCGCACATGCAAGCGGCTCAACACATTTCCCAAGTATTTATGGGCGTTAATTTGAAGTGTGCTTCTTGTCACGATAGTTTTATTAACGACTGGTCGCTGGATGATGCTTACGCCTTGGCAAGTGTTTATGCTGATAAACCATTGGAGATGATTGAATGCGATAAGCCGACCGGTAAGATTTCTAATGTTAGGTTCATTCACCCAGAATTAGGGAGGATTGATCCTAAGGCTGAAAAATCTGTTCGGATTAAACAGTTGGCTGATGCAGTTATTAGCCCGAAAAATGGACGCCTTAGCCGAACGATTGTTAATCGGATATGGGCGCGATTCCTTGGCCGAGGGTTGGTAGAACCAGTTGATGAAATGGAGAATTTATCCTGGAATACTGATCTGCTCGATTTACTTGCCAGTGACTTGGTGGAGAATAATTACGATCTTAAATTTACTATGGAGCAGATAATGACTTCGCGTGCCTATCAAATGCCGGCTGTTAATGGCTCTGAACGAGAAGAAAAAGAATTTGTGTTTCGTGGTCCTCTAGTTCGAAGAATGTCTGCTGAACAGTTCGTTGATGCGATTGCGACTCTTACTGGAAATTGGAAAAAATCACCTGCAAAAAAAATAAAATTTGATGGTGCAAATCTGGAAAAGAAAAAACAGACCGACGTGCCTGATGCTAAATGGATTTGGAGCTCTAGCAATGCAGATAAAAGCGCTAAGCCTGGTACTTCTTATTTTCGTAAAACTTTCATTTTGAAGAGTAAGCCGAAAAATGCAGATGTAATCATGACTGCTGATAATTCATACGTCTTGATGGTGAATCAACGGAATGGATTCGCAGGTAATAATTGGCAGGAACCAAAATTTCGGAATTTATCTGATAGATTTAAAGTAGGTGAAAATTTAATTACTGTGTTAGCAACTAATGGGGATGAAAATGATAATCCAGCAGGTCTTTGGTTAGGGTTAAGGTTGCAATTTGAAAATGAAAGCACTCTTGACATTGTCTCTGATAAAACTTGGAAAGTTACTACAAATAATATTAAAAATTGGAGTCAGCGGAAATTTGACGATTCCAAATGGAAGAATGCTTTGGAACTTGGTGGTGTTAATTTGAGTCCTTGGAATTTAGCAAATAAGTTGAAGTTTAGTGGTTCTGATCTCGCTTTTGGGGGTAAGTTCCGTGAGGTTCTACAAAATAAAACGGCACTGACAACTGCTTTAGGTCGGCCAAATCGAGAGCAAGTTAGTACTTCGCGTCCTTCAGTAGCTACCACTCTCCAAGCGTTGGCATTGACTAATGGTGACGTGCTTTCCAATTTAATTAAAGACGGTGCGATTGCTTTGTCTAAAAATGAAACTGAAAAACAAATTCTGGTAAGTCAAATCTTTCAATTTGCACTAGGTCGCCGTCCAACTGATTCTGAGGATATAATGATCAAAGAGCTGGTTGAAGATGATAAGATGCTTAATTCGTTTGAAGATGTCCTTTGGACGCTTACGATGCTACCAGAATTTCAGTTGATTTACTGATTGTTAGTTATGGAAATACAAGTTGGAATAATCTCAGTTTCGGATCGTGCCACAAAGGGTGTTTATGATGATGCGGGCGGGCCAGCACTTAAAGGGGCTGCTTCTAATTACGGATGGGCTGTTATTGCGGAATCTGTAGTTCCAGATGAAATTCTTGATATACAACGTGCTTTGCGTGAGTTGGTTAACAAGGGATGTCACTTGATTCTTACTACGGGAGGAACAGGAGTGGCAGTTAGAGATGTTACTCCAGAAGCTGTCCGGGAAATGTCAATTAGAGAGCTGCCTGGTTTCGGTGAAGTAATGCGGTTTGAGTCGATGAAAATCACGCCCAATGCAATTTTATCTAGAAACATGGCAGCGGTGATAGACTCAACTCTCGTTATCTGTTTGCCCGGAAAACCAAAGGGTGCTGTTGAATGCTTAAGTTTCGTTGAAGGAGCTATTCCTCACTGTATCAAAGTTTTACAGGAAGTGCCGACGAGTTGCTAATACTCATTATTTTGGAAAGCGGATAATTCGTCTTGCGTTTTTACTGAGAATCTTGTCTTGGATAGCTCGATTTGAGATTAAGCTTTTGATAATTTTAATTGTTCGAGCCCCAATGCAACTAGGTCCTCGCCCTATAAGGTCGTTGCAGTCGCTACCATAGATTAACTTGTCTTGGTTACGTTTGATAAACTCGATTGCGTGGTTTTCATCACGGATGAGTGCATTTAGCCCTGAGTTGGCTGATAAATCTCCATACATATTTGGATAATCTTGTAGCAAGCGATCACTGATGCCTGATGGTGTAACCTTACCTTTTGGATACATGATTTTTTGCTCATGATTTTTATCAATATTTCCCCACCAAGTTTGGGCATGCCCAATAAAGTTTACTTTCGGAAACTTCTTGAGAATTTTGTGAAATCTTTGAATGCCGGTATTGTAATTTTCATGCTCAAAATGCATCAAAATGGGCACGTCATATTCCTGAGCTAGTTCAGCAATGCGTTCAATATGTTTTGAGTCACATTCAACACGGAATTTTTGTTCTCCAATTCCAATTGCTCCTTTTTTGAGATAAGTTTCTATTGTCTGTATACATTCAGGATGGTCGGATATTTCGTTGGCAAAATGAACATATTTATGAGGGTTTTTGACTACTATTTTTCGTACAGATTTGTTCCCTCCGCAGATGGCTCCCAAGCCGTACTTTCGGCCTGCTGGTAGTAGTACCGTCCAATTTGCTCCGAGAGCATTCTGATGGCGTAGCAAACGCATATCATTACGGCCGCTATAATTTGTATGCTGATGAAGGTCTATGATCTCTTGTTTATCTTTTCGACCAATCGCTTTAATAGGTAGTGTTGAAGATGCTACGGCTGTGCCAGTTGTTAATAGGAATCTTCGGCGATTAGCTTTATTCATAACGGCGATAGTTCATACAGGCCTATTTATTTTAAGACCTATGCTTGCTCAAGCGCAATCTTTTCTGATGATTAGTGAAACGGCTGGAGTATTCTTATGATATCATGTTATATAGGTGTTGGTTAACAATGGATAAATTACTGCTAATTGATGATGAGAATGATGTCAGATATTCTTTCAAGAGAATTTTTAGTTCTCCAGATTTGATTTTGGAGACTGCTGCCAGTGGGGAAGAGGGGATTGAAGTAATAAAGACTTTCAAGCCCGATTTAGTGCTAATGGATGTTCGTATGGGAGGTATTAGTGGCTTAGAAACACTGCGCCTTATTCGTGAGGATGATGCAAAATTGCCTATTATAATGATGACAGCCTTTGGTACTACACAAACCGCAATCGAGGCAATGAAACATGGAGCTTACGATTATTTACTCAAACCCTTTGATGTTCCGAAACTAAAGCAGATTGTTGCAGACGCTCTTAAAGCTGCTCGTGATATGAAAGAGGTTATTGCTGTTGAGCCTTTATTGGAATCAGAGGATTATGACATGGGTATAGTTGGGCGCAGTCAATCTATGCAGGAGGTTTTCAAAACGATTGGTCAGCTCGCTGGTTCTGATGCTACAGCATTAATTACGGGTGAAAGTGGAACGGGCAAGGAATTAGTAGCTAAAGCCATATATCATAATAGTCAGCGCAACGACAGGGCATATTTGCCTATTAACTGCGCAGCTATTCCTGAAAACCTACTCGAAAGTGAACTGTTCGGTCATGAAAAAGGAGCTTTTACCGGAGCTACTTCGCAGAGGATTGGTAAATTTGAGCAATGTCATCAAGGTACTATTTTTCTTGATGAAATTGGGGACATGACACTTGCGACACAGGCCAAAATATTGAGGGTGTTGCAAAATGGAACTATTGAGCGGGTTGGCGGTGAAAAATCTATTAAGGTTGATGTTCGTATTGTAGCTGCCACTAATAAAAAGCTTGAGGAAGCGGTTGCTGCCAATGAATTTCGCGAAGATCTTTTTTATAGGCTTAATGTTGTTAGAGTAAACCTACCTCCTCTTCGTGAACGAATTGAAGATATTCCATTGTTAATAGATTATTTTCTTAAGGTCATCGCTGAATCCGAAGGGAGCAAGGTTAAATCTATTCTTGAGACTGCCCAGTCTGCACTTTTGAGTTACCCGTGGCCTGGCAATGTACGAGAACTGGAAAACGTGATGCGCAGAACGATTGTGATGGCTAAGGGAGATGCAATTCGTTTAAATGATTTACCGAAAGATTTACAGTCAAATACGAAAAGCGCATTTGAGATTGATAAGGAAAATTTAAATCATTCAGAATTACCTGCATCAAATGCAGCATCAATTGATATCAGCGCTTTGGCCGGGACTTTGTTTCAATGGGCTAAGTCTCAACCTGATTTAGCAATTTTACCTGCAGTTGAACGGGAATTAGTTGCGCATGCCCTTAGGGAAACCAATGGCAATCAGGTTCGGGCTTCTAAGCTTCTTGGTATTACCCGTGCTACTCTTCGAAACCGCATCGAGAAGTTTGGAATCAAACAAGCTGTTTCTGTTCAGTAAGTTGTTGAAAAATTCTAAGCTATTCGGAAAAAAGATTACGTTTCTTTTGAGAGTAAGTTTGCAGGTGGCTGGAGTTTGTAGGGTGAACCAATTTCCAAAAATAAAATAATAACATTAGAAGCATAATTAGGTTTACAGTTTGGGATATGCCATGCCATACAGTAAATTTTAGTTTTGCTGTTTGTCTTATTTCTTTTGCGTAGGGCTTAAATTCTATCATTGGAGGTTCCCCCTCAGTTTTGATTTGGAATTGGTATTTTTGCTGATGCCATAAATTAAGATTGGGGCTTATTAATTTCCCACCAATTATCGCTAGTAACAGTAGAAGCCCAACATAAATAATACCCTTCTTAGGGAAGGTTACTTGCTTAATGAAACATTCAATCAAGAGGTGTGCTATGCCAAGTATTCCACAAATATAATGAAGCATGAAAAAACGTTCTAACATTGCTTGAGCAACAAGACCATTGTAGGGCGGAGGTGTGAACTTTGTTACTTCTGGGCTAAAAAAAACGGATCCAGCTAGGAATGAAAAGAAAACGGATCCACCAACCCATACAGCAATATTAAAAATACCTATGAATCGAATAAATCCAGCCATCACTCAACTTAACGAAAAGAGCTCCCATCTGCCAAGCGCGGTTTGACTATTTTTTTGTTTTCTTAAGGATTTTCCGTTGACCCGGAGCATTGGTAAACTTAAATTTGACTTTATGAATTCACGTTTATTATTGTTACTTTTCGCAGGATTATTATCCCTTGGTCAGTTGGAGATTAATGCGCAGGAGGATGTGTTTGAAGTTAAGAAGGACGGCGACAAATATCGTATTGAGATGAATGGGAAACTATTCACTGAGTATATTACTAAGGGTTACAATAAACCTGTACTTTATCCAATTATAGGGCCGCACGGTGTAAGCATGACTCGGAATTACCCTTTTAAGGAGGTAAAAGGTGAGGCAACTG
>Ga0163179_10002694_pt1 | contig 12257 bp, 8 predicted proteins | sample AtlANTMetagenome_FD_109643 | JGI IMG/M metagenome (GOLD analysis project Ga0163179, IMG submission 109643) | Marine eukaryotic phytoplankton communities from the Atlantic Ocean - Atlantic ANT 2 Metagenome | ecosystem: Environmental > Aquatic > Marine > Oceanic | place: North Atlantic Ocean...
ACTTGATGAGATTGTAGAACGCCATGAAGGCCATCTCGTCGTCCGATTGGTTCCCAGAGCCGATTCCACGTTGATACTTTGGCACAAGCGCATTGATGTGGTACGAATGTTTCTCTCGCAGTTGCTTTCCGGCGTCACGGTACTTTACATCTCCGGTCATGTGGTATGCCACATTGAGATACGAAAGCACACTAATTGAATTCAAGCCACGTTCCACATGCCATTCCGGATTCTGATTCAGCTCGTGGGGGCCAAAAACAGCCCAACGCGTGCGTCCTGCATGGTCGTGCAAACAGAAATCATGTTTGATCAGGTGATCAATATTGTCGCGTACCAATTCACGGACCGCTGACTTTTGTTGTTCGTTCTCAGCGACCAGGTCATAGTACAGTGCATAGAAGAAATAGTGCCCGTCGAGTTCGTCGGAACTCGTGTCACTTTTCCAATAGTATTTTCCGTCGGCGGATAGCGGCCAACGCGGCTCGTAGACTCGCCAATAATTATCTCTTTTCTGAGTTCGCTCTTGCTGTTCAAGCGAGTAACGTTGTTGATTGGGATCGCTGTTCGAATCCACTTCCAATATTGTTCGAGCGATAAAGCCCTTGGGCGGTTCGTGCTTGGATCCCCGCGGAACCTGACTTAAGAATTGGAGCGCCTTAAACACATCGTCCGCACGTCGCTTTGCCTGAGGATCCTCGGTGGCACCGTACGCAAAACATTCGCCTGCCCCGTACATGCTTGTCCACAAGCCGTCGTTGTCACTGTCCGTTAAGCGGACATTCACGAACTGTCCAGGCGTTTCAGTTTGCGCTTCGATGACATAACCAAATTGAGTGCGCCGATGGCGGTGGTCAATTTGGTCCTCATAGTATTTCGCCTTTTCCGCCAAGGTCATCTCTGTGAAATGGATCCACGAAAGACCGGCATCCGTCGCTACCCACGCGTTACCGTCGGCGTCGAGCGCCAGGTCCCGAACTTCATCACCGGGCAACCACCGTTTTCCCTGACGATACGCCCAAGCCTCTCCGTCGAAACGAATCGCGCCCTTCTTGGTGCCGAACCAGACCGTTCCATCTTCTTCAGCAACCACACCAGTCATGGCGTCATATGGCAAACCGTCAACACCCGCATAAAGACGCCATTCTCCATTATGGAAACAGCCTACGCCCTGAGCACTTGCGAACCACAATCGCCCTAAACCGTCATAGTCGACGAACACGTTAGTGGGAGCCCAACGACGGTTTCCTTGTTGAGGAAATACCGTCCGTATTCCTTCGGGGCCTTTCAAGAACAAGCCCCACTCAGCGCCGATAGCGACCTCTTCCGCTGCTCCATTCGCGACAGACAAAACCTTACCTGACTGCCCTGGTAGCTCGCCGATCGCTGAAGGCAGCTGGTGTTTCCGACGAAAAACAGCTTCCGCATTTTTACTCGGATGCCACTCATCAGCTTCTAGCTTGAAGTCACCCATGGCGGTACGGATGTAAACCGTACCGTCTTTCTCAACGGAGACCCGTCGCACATCGTCGCTCGGCAATCCCTGTTCAGCGGTGTAGAAAGTTCGCTTTTCTTGCGGAAACAGACCTACGTTGATTGGTATCTCTGGTTGGTCTGCTCGGAGCGTCCCGGCAAGCATCAAAACCGCCACAACAATTTCTAACACTCGTCTCACAGTCAGGCTACCTTCTGATAGAGCGATATTGTCTACGTGACACGACCTTATGTGCCATTTTGCACCGGCATAACATGATAACAGAGCGTACAATGGCATCCGATCAAAAGACAGAAAACCTGACGCAATGACCTCGCTAATGGGGAGATACAAAGAAGTGTGGATGCATCGTATTTGCCTGATTCTATTTGCTTTCTGCCTGCCGCAGAACGGCTTCGCCGAACCGATATTCAGTTCGCAAAACATCTTCTCGCCGACCAATAAACACGCTCATTCAAGCAGCATTGTGGAATGTCCCGACGGCAGTTTTATCACGTGCTGGTTTTTTGGGAGCGGTGAACGCACCGCATCCGATGTCGTGGTACAGGGAGCACGTTTAGCAAAGGGAGCCAAAGAATGGAGTCCCGTCTTCTTGATGGCAGACACGCCTGAGTTTCCAGACTGCAATCCCGTTCTGTTTGTCGACAACAAAGATCGACTTTGGATGTTCTGGATTTCAGTACTGGCGGAACGGTGGGAAAACAGTCAGCTAAAGTATCGCCGGGCAGATCAGGCAAATGGCCAGGGAGCTCCCAATTGGACGTGGCAGGAAACGATCCATTTCAAACCGGGAGAGGCATTTGCTGAAGTGATGAAGGAACGTTTCGAGCAACTTGGCGTTAGAGACGGCATGTGGGCCGAATATGCAAAACCCTACCGCCGCTTGCTCTTAGAGGCCGCTCAAGATCCTTCCAAGCGTCAAATGGGCTGGATGACTCGCACCCACCCAATCACGCTTCCAAGCGGACGCATCCTGCTACCCCTGTATTCCGACGGCTACAACACTTCCTTGATGGGTATCTCTGACGATCAGGGAAAAACCTGGCGGGCAAGCACCCCTATTGTAGGACTCGGACCGATCCAGCCATCGGTCGTGCGAAAACAGAACGGTGAATTAGTCGCCTATTGCCGAGACTCCGGCCATGCACCGCCGAGGATTCTTGTTGCCCGTTCTCAGGACGACGGCGAAACATGGTCTCCGGCAACTGATACGCAGATCCCCAATCCCGGCTCGAGCTTAGAAGCGATCGTCCTAAACAATGGAAAATGGATCTTGGTTTGCAACGACACCAATCGTGGCCGTCACCAATTGTCGGTGCTAATGTCCACTGACGAGGGTCAAAGCTGGAATCACAAACGAGTGATCGAACCCCACGATTCGGAAGGAAAAACATTCGATTATCCCTCGGTCATTCAGTCGCGCGATGGCTTGATTCACGTGACTTACAGTTACACTTCTACCGAAGGTCGCTGCATTCGACACTGCGTCATGAATGAGGAATGGATTGAAAGCGGGCATTGAGCGTCGATTCTGGAAACTCAATGCCGCCAATCCATCAGGGCCCCAAGCTCCGTTGGTTGAAAGCTATTCGATCTGTTTCGCGCTGTTTCGACAAAACGGACGGATTTGCCGCTTGGCCTTCGTCAGCACCGATGACTTTTCGAAGCTCGTACGGTATCTTACCGGATTACACCTCACTAACCTGTCAGAGTGAAATGAATCATGAGCGAAAAAATAGTCATGCGAACCGGCGAATGCCTGATTGGTGGTGGTCCTCCCTTTACAGCCGCAGAGCCGGAAGTTGTGATCGGCGAACTGGATGGACCAGTCGGAACCGCGATCGCAACGTTAACTGGAAATCAGGCTGCGGGCCACTCTAAAGTCTTTGCCATCATGGATACCGACATTCAAGTTCGGCCGGTGACATTGATGGTTAGTAAAGTTACGGTGAAGAGCACAGCCTACACCAATATCCTCATGGGCACGGTTCAAGGTGCGATTGCCAATGGCGTTTTGGATGCCGTTCGCGCCGGCGATATCCCCAAGGAAAAGGCAAACGATCTCGGCATCATCTGTTCCGTCTGGTTGAACCCGGGAGCCGCGACAGATGAAAACCTCGATCACGAGGCGCTGTTTGACATTCATCGTCGTGCGATGGCTCAAGCAATTCGCAAGGCCATGACCAACGAACCGTCGATCGACTGGTTGCTCGAAAACCAGGACAAGGTCACGCACAAGTATTACCAACGTGCGTTGGATGCTAAGAAGGCCCAGAGCTAACAAGCCGACCCTGATCCATCAGGTCGCCTAGATCAACAAACTCGTTCGCGATGAGAGCCCCTGCCTGGGGTCTCGTCGCGTTATGTTTCTGAAATATCTCCAAGGCGCAAGTGCCCCCAGATGTCGGACCAGCAGCTCATATCGCGATTTGCGACATCTCCTGAATGCTGCTCCTACAAGAAAACGTTTTGGTGCAGGGTTCGGACGAATTTCTCGCCACTCGGCACCAATAAAACCTGTTTTCCTGCGAATAAAAGCGAGTAAGTCCGCCATCCCATTCCTGGTTCGGTAAAACGATGAAAAAAATCACGTTGATTGCCCTTGTGATCGTTTTGGTCTTCACAGTCTGCGTGATGGTGACCGGATATTATCTTGCAACATCCACCGCAGACCGGTTGGCTCAAAAACGTCAGGCCATCATTGATGCAGGAGATCCTGTCCACCTCTCGGACTTACAACAGGCTCCCGTCCCCGACGAAGACAATGGAATCGAAAAATTTGAAATCGTGATACCGGATCTGGAAAAATTCAGCAAACGCCATGACGAATTGATCAACCGCCATGGCGACACTTTTGGCCCCAGATACAAACTCAACGCCGATCGTTGGGATGAGGGCGATGCAATCCTTGCTGAATTCCCAGACCTGTTTAATCAGCTCGAAGCCGCTGCAAGCTGCACAAAGTTCGTAAGCACCGAACCTACGAATCAAGACCCGCTCTCCTTCGATTATTTCCAGAATGCAACTCACCTACGTAGTGCCACAAAGGCGTTAACGATAAAGGCTTTGTCAGCTGCTCGGAGTGGTAACGCGGACGAGGCGTTGTCAGCATGTGAAATTGCGTTGAAACTACAAGCCATCGGAAGATCAAGGCCGATGCTGTTGACATTCCTGGTACAAATCGCCAACGAAGCCATCATCTTTGAAACGGTCAATCACATCTTGCGAACATCCCGACCCTCTGACCAGGCGTTAGAGAGCTTCAGGCAATCCCTGGCCGATAATGATCATGAAGCGTTCTTCCAGGAAGCTGCGAAGGGAGAACGTGCATTCGGCCTTAGCGTCTTCAGTCAAATCCAAGAAGGTGATGGCGATGTCTCGGAATTGGATTACTCGATACCGTTCTCCGGGACTTGGTTCGGGCAGGCTTACTTGAATGATGACATGGCGATGTATCTTGATTTAATGGACGCCAAAATCAGCAACATCTCTGAGCCTTACGCGACTCAAGCCGCGCGATTTGAACAACTGTTGGCCACGCTGAAGCAGAGTCGATTTCGATTCATACTTTCCAAGCTCTTAATTCCTAGCTTTCAAGAAACACACAACGCATTTACCCGCGTTCAAGCGCAGCAACGTGCGCTGCAAATTCTTTGTGAGCAGCCGGACGCCGTCCTGAATCCAACCATCGGTCCAGAAACGCCAACGCAACTTGATCCTTATCTGGACAGTACTTCCATGTGCATCCGTCAGAGCCCCGAAGGCCTGTTTGTGTACAGTGTCGGAGAGAATCTCGTTGACGATAAAGGACAGATCACCCCTGACCTGGATTCGAAGCACGCTTTGGATGAGGGGTACGGTCCTTTGCTCGAACGCAATTGAAAGGAATGCTGCGGCAGTCGCCAGCACTCTTTAGCCCGCAACTCACGCGAGTACCTCTTTGACAATCTCTCCATGCACATCGGTCAGGCGGAAGTCACGACCGGCAAAGCGGTAGGTCAAACGCTTGTGGTCGTAGCCCAGCAGGTGGAGCATCGTCGCGTGTAAGTCATGAACAGAAACAGGGTTTTCTACCGCTTTGAAACCGAATTCATCGGTAGCACCATAAATGGTCCCCCCCTTGATCCCCCCGCCTGCCATCCAGAGCGAATACCCCCAATGATTATGGTCACGTCCTTGTGATGCGCCGGAACCGTTCTGTCCCATCTCAACCGATGGAGTTCTACCGAATTCACCAGTACAGAGAATCAAGGTTTTGTCGAGCAGGCCTCGTTGTTTCAAATCGAGGATGAGAGCGGCCAGTCCCTGATCACACTCCTGAGCCACCTTACGGTGCTCGCCTTCGATGTTGGAGTGACTATCCCACGGCTGTCCGCCACCATGCCAGGTCTGGACGAATCGAACACCACGTTCCACCAGGCGCCGCGCGATCAGAAGCTGGCGATTTTGCGGTCCGTCGCCGTAAAGCTTTCGAATGTACTCAGGTTCTTGATTCACATCAAAAGCTTCCGTCGCTTCAGTCTGCATTCGAAAGGCCATTTCAAAGGATTGGATCCTTGCCTCGATCGCCGTCTCTCCCGGACGTTGTTGCAGATGCCGCGAGTTAATTTTTTGCAATAGGTCAAACTGCTGACGTTGTTGCGCAGTTGTAAGTCGTTGATTGCGAATATCCTTGATCAGCTTTGAAGTGTCCGTCCCCGACGTATCGACCAACGTTCCCTGATAGACGCCTGGAAGAAAAGCGCTCCGCCAATTGCCTGCTCCGCCAACGGGCAGCCCACTCGGACACAAGGCGACAAATCCTGGCAGGTTCTGGTTTTCGCTGCCCATTCCCCAGGTCAGCCAGGATCCAAAGCTAGGTCGAACCAACCGTTGATCACCACTATTCATCAACATCAACGACATTTCATGATTAGGCAACTGTGCGTACATCGACCGAATCACCGCCATCTCGTCGACACACTTCGATAAGTGCGGAAACAAATCACTGACTGGAATGCCGCTCTCACCATGCTGTTCGAATTTGAACGGTGAAGGTAAGGCGACCCCCGTTTTGCGTTCGGTTTGCAGGTTTTCGAACGGCAACATCTGGCCACCGCGTTTGGTCAGCTCCGGCTTGGGATCAAAGGTATCAACCTGCGACATGCCTCCGTTGAGAAAGACATGAATGACGTGCTGAGCCGTTCCTTCGAAATGCGTCCGAGCAGCTGTCAGAGGCTGATCATCTGCTCGACTCCCCTCACTCAACAGACCTGTGAGTGCGAGCGAACCGATTCCCATACCGCTGCGTGACAGAAACTGCCTGCGACCAATGACGGGGAGGCGATGTTTGTCGGATTCATTCATCATGTCGAATTATTCCTGGGTCACAGCTTCCTGGATCACAAACCCTTAATCAACAAATACAAATTCGTTGGCGGCCAGCAGCACATGAGACAACTGCTGCCAGCGGTCTCCTGCTTTCTCGTCGCCTTGTTGACTTACAAACTGCAATGCGACTGCTAATTCCTCATCCTGCGGCTCTCTGCCATAAGCCTGTCGATACAAAAACCGCACCCGTTGCTCCGCATCGACAATATTTCCGATCTGCTTCGCCAAGCTGGCTGCTCGGTCCTGAATGAACACCGAGTTTAGTGCGAAGAGAGTTTGTTGAGGAACAGTGGTTTCAGGTCGTTTCGCGGTACAGGAGGCTGAATTGGCTCCATCAAACGTACTGGCCAGACTTGAAATGATGTCGCGATTAACAAAACCGTAAACGCTACGTCGCGGTACGACAGGCGTGGACAGAAAATCGAACGGACGTCCACCGATGGTGGTCACGTTCAATTCACCTGAAACGGCGAGCATCGAGTCGCGCATGGTTTCCATTTCCAGACGTCGACGGGGCATGCGCCATAACAGATGATTACCAGGATCTTTTTCGCGAGACTCGACGTTTTCGATCGCTCCTTGTTGATAAACGTCTGACAGCATGATTCGCTTGTGCAGCTTCTTCAGCGACCAGCCATCCTCCCAAAAACTAACGGCCAGATAATCGAGCAACTGAGGATGTGTCGGTGGTTGGCTGCGGGCTCCAAAGTCGTCGGGTGCAGTGACCATCCCGCGTCCAAAATGGTGTTGCCAAACCCAATTGACCAATACGCGACGCAACAATGGATTGCCACGATCGACAATGCTTTGCGCCAGTGAGAGTCGGCGCTTCCCATCGGGAAACGGCACCGGCTCAGCAGTCCCAGAATTCAATGCGGTCAAGAAGTGAGCCTGAACGGCCTCACCGCGATCGATCGGACTACCTCGACGGAAAACACGGAACGGTTGTTCGGGAATTTGCTCTTCCAGAGCCATCGCTCTGGGTGGTGAGCCAGGTGACGACAATTGCAGACCATGAATCGCTCCACCTTTGCCACCGAGATTATCGCGGACCGTACGATTCAGCAGAGTGATTGCCAATGGATCCGGCATCTCAGTTGGCGTTCCCGGTTCATGAAGATGTCGCCTGAGTTGACTATTGACGGCACTGTTAATCGCCTCGTGCCGGGCGTCCTCATCCATGACAACCTCTGCATCGGTGGCTGCCTCCAACGATGCCTCGAACATGGACATGACCCACTGCCGTTGAACATCGGCAAACAGCTGACCGTAGGCATCTGCGACATCTAGCAAACTGGCGGGTTGTTTTGTCGTCAACGCCTGCAAGACACGAGGATTCCATTTGGGAGCAGCTGTCGAAAGATTCTGCAGGTTTGCAAAACTGGCCGGATCACCATTCTCTTTTGACCACGTTTCCACCAGCTTTGAACACTGCATTGCAAAATCTTCGCCTTGCAGTGCAGACAGCTGAAGCCACGGTCCAAAGACAGGATCGTCGGTAGGCAATTCGGCCAAGTAATCTCGCCAGCGATTCAGTACCAGCGGCCGCAGATCATCGGTCCGATAAGAAAGAAAGGCTGCCGATAAATCCTGTTCGGGCGTCCCCTTGGCGAGTTCGCGGAGGTAAAGTCCGACCTGCATGCGTAATCGACTCCGCATGACTTCGGTCTGGTCACGTGCCATGTCGCGATGAATCGTCTGCCTTCGCGTCAACTCTTTCTGATATTGACGAAAGGTATCGGTGTCCGGCGGATCCCCCACAATCGGCAATTCTTTGGGCGCCTTGCTACTTGCCAGAGTCGCATAAAGGGAATAGTAATCCGTCGTTGGAATGGGATCGTATTTATGATCGTGGCATCGGGCACATGCGACCGTCAGTCCCATGAGTCCACGAGTTACAACATCGATCTGGTCATCGATCACGTCATGAGGATTTCGGAACTGCATACCAACCGTTAGAAATCCCAGCCCTGCCAACGCAGGATCATTTTCCGAAAGGCCTAACTGGTCAGCGGCAATTTGTTCGGTGACGAATCGATCGTACGGCACATCGGCATTGAATGCCTTGATCACGTAGTCGCGATACGTATAAGAAAAGGGAAACCTTTTGAAGCCAATTGCGCTGCCACCGTGCGTATCGGCATAGCGAGCGATATCCAGCCAATGCCGTCCCCAACGCTCGCCATAACGGGGTGACTCTAACAACCGATCAATCACCTTCTCAAACGCATCGGGCGACTCATCAGCAATAAATGCCTCGACTTCTTCCCAAGTCGGCGGAAGACCAATCAGATCAAAGGTCGCTCGACGTATCAACTGCTGCCGCGTAATCTTTGGCGAGAGCTTAAGCCCCTGAGCCTCTAACTTGGCAACGATAAAGCGATCAATGTCTGAGGTCGTGGTCGTTTGGGTGATTGGCAACTGAGGTTTAACGATCGGCGCAAAGGACCAATGTCCCTGATACGATGCACCGTCCTTGATCCATTGCCGCAGCAATTCAATTTGTTGATTGCTGAGCGTCTTGCCGGAATCGATAGGCGGCATTCGTTCATCCGGATCTTGCGAGGTGATCCGCTGCATGAAGCTGCTCAAGTCCGGATCACCAGCCACAATCACGGATTCTTTTGCGGCATCCTCTGAATCCAGTCGCAACTCCGCTTCTCGCCGGCTTTCATCCGGACCATGGCATTGCAAACAATGCTCGACCAAGATCGGACGCACATGTTCATTGAAACGGATCTCATCGGCACTGAGCGACGAAGCGATCAATAAGAGGAGACATATCGAGTGCGCAAGGCGGGTATGTCGAATGGCGGACCCGATACAAATATCGCCTACTACGATGCTCTGTTTCATATCGACACCTCGAATTTGCGACGGCCATCGAAACATTCCGTTAAGTCTCCAAGATAGCCATACACTAATGCCTCTGATTATATAATGACGCCACGCGTGATGTTCACCCTTGTGGATGAAAAGTGTTGACGGTAGCGTTTCTTCGGTAGCGTTTCTTCGGCGTGGTTTCTACACGGGCGACGGGCAATCCGTGCTTAAAAACACGAGGCTTTACGCATGAAACACAGCCATGATTCGACTATTAAGCATTTTGAATCAGGCCTGTGCACGACGACCGATTCTCGGGACGACCGAATTTTCTCTCCATGCTCCGCTTCAGATCCGGAATTGGGTTTTGAATCATCGCTGTTTCGTCAACACGCCCCCGACTGAATGGAGCGATGGTCATCCACGTTCCGTCGAACGGAGGAGATCCTGCAAGAGAATCAGCAACCGATCCACCTCACTCTTCGTCTCGTCATCAAGACTCCAAGAGTTCGGTTCACGTCTTCGATCCGTTGTGAACAATCCACGCTTGCAAAGGATATACTTTTCGATCGCAAGAAAACCATCCAATCCTGCCTGGAGTTGTAACGCGACCAGGGCGCAGATCGGGAAATAGATTTGATAGGCTGTCGCCTCATCATTCCGTTGCAACGCTTGCCATAATGCCGCGATGCCATCCAATGACTCAATCCCCGGCATCGTCCCAATCACGCCACGTCGAAAGGCATCAATCAGCAGGATTCCACCTGAACCATCAAACATGCGAGCTCGCCCCTGGCTTGCATCTCGCAAGTCAGAAATATTGGGCCCAATCGGAGCTCCCTCCGGCTTGAATAAGATTTTTTCGGGACCGTATTCATCCAACAACTGAACGTAAAAATCGGTCGGAATCGCCGCACCGACATAAGACGAGGCATCCTGAACAATTAGGGGGACCGACACGGTATCAGCCAGAGTCTTGAAGTATTCGTACAGCGCCGTTCTCGGTAACGCGGTGGAGATGGGAGGTATCGCCATAATGGCATGACACCCGTCGCCGACCATGGCCTCTGCAAACTCGACAGCTTGCTTGATACTTTCTGCACCAACGCTACCAACCACGGCTCCACGTCCGTCCGTCATTTCCACAATCAGCCGATTCAGCTCAATCCTTTCTTGGGACGTCAGCCGTAGGATCTCGGAAACCATTGCCGAACAGACCCCTTGAATGCCTTGCTCGAACGCCCAGTCAATTTCGCGTTGCAGGCTAACTCGGTCAATTTGGTCATTCTCATCGAACGGAGTCTGCAGAATCGGCAGAATACCTTCGATCTTTGGCATCTCAGTCATAAGACCTTCCTGTCTTTCCATTATTGAAAGCTAGCGCTGTAACTCTTCGATCGCGTTTATCATCACCTTGGTAACTTGCTCCAGGCACCCCCGATCGAACGGAGTCTGCCAGACGGGATAAACATCCATGTCATAGAGTTCGGCAGGGGGCAGATAGCCGACCCAGCCATTTACGAGGTTCATGCAGATCACCGGCTGTTGAGGAAAGCGGCAACGCAGCTCCTGTTGCAATTGTGAGTAAGCCTCTCCCGCCCCACCCACGAGGACAGCGTCACCCATTTTCCAAACGTGCACCGTCATTGAAAAGTGAGCATCATCTCCTAGTGATCTTCGAATGTCTCGCTTTCGCCGCAAACGTTCTTTCCTGGCTCGATCATGACATGCCGCCCGTTGCCGCTCAAGTTCATCAGCGGTCGGCCAGTCCTTGAGGGCCAAATCGGCGGTGCATTCGCTAGCCTGCAATTCCATCGAGACTTCAGACGGCTGGTGTCGCCAGACGGCGAGTGGCGCGCCGGACTCGATCACGCCTTCAAAGCACAACTGGTTTCCTGCCGGCTCCATATCGTTAAGAGTTGCCAGAGCAGCAAATCCCAACTGTCTTCCATGACGATCTGCGACTTCGACATCTCCGACATATTGGTGGCGTGGGGCGAGATCGCCGGACATGCCCTGCAGAAAGAGGGCAGTTGCTCCGGTCGCCTCTTCGATGGTCTCCCGCATCGCTCCGACAAAGTCGGGTGAGATCGCGGTATTTTCCCAAGCAAGCGTTGTTGGATGACAGGCATAGTTGACGAGCGTGGCACGCACCGTTCCCGTCGGCGCAGTAACGCGTCCCACCAACAACGTGTCGTCGGCGGGAACATTCGGATTAAAACCGCAGATCATACGCGTCTTGGACGTGTCGGGGTCGGGAAGATCGCGCATGGCAGCCAGAGCACAGCGACCAGTATGCCAATCCAGAATAGCATCGTCTGCCTCAGACAGGGCGCGCTTAATCGCTGACAACGCGGATTCATAAATGTGTTCCATCCAATCACCCAGCAACTCATTACCGGGCAGCGAAGAATCCAAATCCATCAGCGGTGCCGAAGCATGGGTATGACTGAGAGCGAAAATCAGCCGCGACGTATCGAGCGACAACACTTTTAGCAGACGCTCTCGAAATTGTTGAAATAACTCTCGCCGTCGCCACCAGCCCAAATCGGCATCGACCAGCACTAATGGA
>Ga0163179_10002695_pt1 | contig 12252 bp, 11 predicted proteins | sample AtlANTMetagenome_FD_109643 | JGI IMG/M metagenome (GOLD analysis project Ga0163179, IMG submission 109643) | Marine eukaryotic phytoplankton communities from the Atlantic Ocean - Atlantic ANT 2 Metagenome | ecosystem: Environmental > Aquatic > Marine > Oceanic | place: North Atlantic Ocean...
CGCGCCCGTGTAGAGCTGTTTTTACGTTGAAGTTAGCCGCCGCTCCAATCGATTAGGTTCTTTTTAGGTGTTTTGAACGTATGACGTACGCGAACGTTTCTCCATATTCGGGCCTCGAGGGGTTTTTACCTTCGGGAACATTGCCGCTTGTGCGGCGGTGGCTCGATCCGTATGCGTGCTCGGTCGGCTTGAGTCGTCCAAGGCGCTCGAAGCTGGGAGACTTCAGGCGTCCAAGGCGTGGTCGAAGCGCGCAGATCACCGTGAACCGCGACCTTCCCCCTCTTCAGTTCCTGCTGACGCTCACCCACGAGATTGCACATCTTCATGCCTTTGGAGCCCATCGCCGTCGTATTCGACCGCACGGCAAAGAGTGGAAGAACTGCTTCGCGGTGTTGTTGAGAGAGTTGGCTTCTGTCGAGTCGCTCCCGCGCGACTACCGCAATGCGCTCTTGGAGCACGCGGTAAAACCCAGAGCTACAGCCCAGCAAGACCTAAAGTTATGGTCGGTTTTAAAGGAGATTGAAGCACCGGAAGGCACGCTCTTGTACGCTATTGCGGAGGGCGCTTTGTTTGAGTTTCGCGGTCGTCGTTATTTAAAACTACGCACCGCAAGGACTCGGTGCGTGTGCAGAGATCGTAAGACAGGCCGGGATTACTACATCTCCAAGGCCGCAACAGTAAGCCCGGTGTAGGCACATGTCTCGTTTACGCGTGTTTGCTGTGCTTTTTGGGATGATGCTCTTGGGCATTGGCGAGCTAGGCCTGCGTTTCACGCTCGGTCCTCCACCTCCCGCCGTGCGCGTGTTCAGTGCGCTCGGTCAGAAACACCCGCAATTTCTTGAGGAAGGTTCGGGCGGTTGGGCGACGACCTATCAGATGGTCCCCACCGTACTGCATGAAGATACTTACGCAGTTGTAGTTGGCGGTAGCACTGTTCATCGCGGGAGTCCGGGGGTTGTAACGGACAGCGAGTTTCCGGCGATCGCCGGGCGTGGGCTTGGCCGACCTGTCCTCAATCTCGGGGCCCCAGGACTCGACTCGCATGATCTCTTGTCTCTCGTCGAAGAGCTCACGGACCTACCTGTAGGGGCGGGAAGGCCGGAGGTCATCGTCGTTTATGCGGGCCACAATGATTTTGGGAACGCGCGGTTTCATGCACGGTACGGTTCGGTCTCTTCGGGCCTTTCGGCTCACCTGCAGTCCCGATTGGAGAGCTTGCAGATTTACAGTCAGCTCGGACGCCTGGTTCGCCCCGTCCGCGGAATGGTTCGCAGCGGAGGAGAGGATGATTTTTCTGGCCTCGAGCAGGCGGCGTGGGAGCAGGTGCTTAGGCACTTTGCAAAAAACGTAGAACGCCTGCGCCATGTCACCGAGCGGGCTGGAATTCACCTGACCTTGGTGACGCCCGTGTCGAACTTGTTCGAGACCCCCAGAGATTCTGCCTGTGACGCTGTCGACTGTCCGCCCCGTGTACATGCGTTGGCCTTGGAGCGGCTCTCAGAAGGCAAAAAAGATGAAGCCAAAACGCTCTTTATGGATGCGAGAGATCAAGATCGTATCGCACTCCGTGCGCCCACATCGGTCGCTGAAATGTTCCGTGAACTCGCCGAAAAGCACCCGAGTGTTTCGGTCGTGGATGCTGTCTCTTTGATGCCACGTCATTGGGAGCTCGATGTGGTAGCTGATCAGATGTTTGTTGATCCGATTCACCTTTCGCACGCTGGTCACGCCGCTTTGGGCGCGTTGCTCGCTGATCATCTTGTCGGGCTCTAACGTTAGTCGGCGCGTTGCTAGGGCATGCCTACTTGAGAGGCTCAAGGCATGCTTTCGTCGACTTTCACTCCCCCTCATCCGTGGGCTCCGCATCCGACTGCGTTGTATTGCTGATCAGCCCATCGTTTCGTAGGGCGTTGCGGAGAATGATCGACAAGACTCCGGCTCCGTAAGGGTTGAAGTGGCCTGGACTGTAGTGGAGGTACAGGCTTGGTAAGTTTTGCCCAGCCCATTCAAGCTCTTCATAGATTCGAAGGTGGGTGAGTTTTCCTTCGGACTCAAGCGCGTCGACGACGTCTGTCCAGGGGCTCATGTCTTCGTGTGGGCGGCGCTTGCCTTGAAAATAGACGCAGAGCGTAAAGCCTTGCTGTGTTCCCAGATGTGCCATGGCTTCCAGAATGTCGCGTAAGTCTTCCGGAGGCACGCGTGTCTTTGGGTCAAGCGTGGTCTCACCAATTCGGGCCGCTGCTTCAATCCCGCCGCTTTCGATGAGGTGGGCTAACGACCTTTCTACCTTCCGGTCGTCTTCAACAGCAGCGGGTTTTGACCGAGCCAGCGCTCTGACGATGTGTTTGTGCACAAAACGGTACAGCCTGCTTAGTTCAAGCAGCTTCAGATTCCATTCCGTCGTCGTATCTACGGATATGGACCGGCTGTCTGGGATCTCTCTCGCGACCACGTTGTGTTGGGCCAATTGCAGGAGCACGATGTCGGGCTTGTACGCGGTGAGGACGTTTTCAAACAGTAGGAAGCTTTGCATGCTGGAGTATCCAGGCTGTCCCGCGTTGATCACCTGGTATTTCGATGATGTGTCGCTAGCTTGCAGCGTAGACTGAAGTTGCGCCGGGACGGTCTCGTGGTCTTGGTTCCCCCACCCAAAGATGATGGAGTCTCCCAGGTAGACGATTGTGGTCGTTTGTTCGTCATCGAGGGCGTAGTCCGTACCCATGCGCGAGACGCGGAGCCCGTTTCCGTTGGTGTTGACGAGAAATTCGATGTCGGCGCCGACGCCGCCCCATGGGGCTTGGTGTTGGTTTGGGGGCTGTGCCCAGCGTAGGCCGGGTTGTAAGGCGTGAACTGGGCCCGCCGGGGGAAGTGTCAGGCGACATAGCGCTTCCAGTCCACCAAAGACGCCGCCCAGAAGTAGACATGTAAACCCTACCTTGCGTATCCGAGCAGAACCGGGGTTTGGCATAGTCACCGTCTTGTCTTCCTGGATTCGCGTCTTGAACGGTTGGTTTTCGAAGTGTTCTGTGTTCTCCATACTACGCGGAATGTAGAATACTCCTCGTTCGGAGTTTTGATGGATACGCTCGTTCAAGAAATCTTGGAATCAACGGATCATGCGTCGAACCCGTACCTTGTGGCGCTTGAGGATGGAACCTTCGAACTCGATGACTTCATCGAGACACAGATCCAGTTTTATTACGCGGTCGTGTTCTTCAATCGCCCGATGGCCGCGTGTGCCGCGAAGATCCCCAGCGGGAGATTGCGTAGAGAGATTTTACGCAACGTCTGGGAAGAACACGGTGAAGGCGATGAAGAAGACGCGCATGGCGAGACATTTCTGTCTTTTCTGCACGTCCTTGGCGGGATCTCACAGCAGGATGTCTTGGCCCGAAGTCTCTGGCCCGAAGTACGTATGTTCAACACCACGCTCACCGGCGCCTGCATCATGGATGAATACCTTGTCGGTGTTGGGGTGTTGGGCATGATCGAGCAGATGTTTTCTGACATCTCATTTCGTATCGGGCGATCGGTTGTAGAGCGGGGTTGGGTCGAACCTGACGACCTGGTCCATTACAGCCTGCATGCTGAGATTGATGTGCGGCATGCTCAAGACTTCTTCGATGTCCTGCGGCCCAGTTGGGACAAAGATGACGCTGATCGATACTATATCGAGCAAGGTCTGCGGCTCGGAGCACACTGTTTCGACCAACTTTACCGGGGCCTGTGGCGCGCACGCGCGCGGCGCTGGCGCCGCCAACATCTGGTACCAAATGTCCGGACCTAATCACGCACTTTCGCGCGAGACCTAGAAGTGGAGGTTGAGCCCCATCGTGCCTTGTAGGGAGGCCGGGATGGTCGGGTCTGCCTCTTCGACATTTAGGTAAGCGATGCGCTTGCCCTCAAAGCTGAGAGAAGTGCTCTCGCTCACATTGAATTCAAGTCCGATCCCAACATGCGGTCCAAACAGCTGGTCTTGAACCCGCACGGTCTGTTGTCCAAGGCCGTCGAAATACGTGTCGTCGTAGTTTCGGTTTGTCCAGGTCACGCCGGTGACGATGAAGGGGCTCACCGTCGCCCAAGGCACAACGAATAGCTGAATCGATGCTGAAAGAGGCTGCGTCACACGAGCACTACCGGCTTCGAAAGTTTGGTCATGGTTGGCCCAACTCACCTCTAATCCCAAAGGCTCTGCGATACGTGCTCGGGCCGCAACACCGAGGCCGAAGTCCGAGAATGCTGTGTCTCGCACGCGGTTCTCCGCTGTGTATGCGCCCAAGTATGTGCCGCCCCGTATACCGATTGATAGCGCCCCGGTTCGGTCCACGCTGCGTTGCGGCGCGCTCGCTTGCGCGGCGTGACTACCGTGGTGGTGGTGGGGGTGCAGGAAGACTCCGTAGGCCCAAGGCGGGGCGTTGCGCCAGTGCCATGCCCGTGCTGCACGCCGCCTCAGGGCTTCACGCCGCTGTTCGGAGACGTGGTTGTGCTGCGTCTGCTTCTGCTTCTGTTGCTGCTTCGTTTGTTTCTTTTGTTTCTTTTGTTTCTTTTTGGTGCGCTTTTTGTCCGGTTTGACCGTCTGCGTCATCGTTGGCAGAGCGGTCGGGGGCGCTGTCATTTGCACGTTTTCGGGCGCCGCTTGGGCTTCGGTAGCCCCGGCTGTAGCTGCCCAGATCGCGACACCTGCAATCAGTGTATGAAACATTCGTTTCTCCCTTCGGAAACATCTTCTGTGGAGCGTACGCCACAGACGTTCGTTTGCCGAGTTTCATTCAAATAAAGTTTGAATCTTCTATGACATGGCTTCTGCGCGTCGCGTTTTTCGCGTAAGATTTAGGAGTGTCGAGCGGAAGCAGTTGTTCTCGACAGGTTTTCGGCCTTGGATAGGTTTTTATCTTAGGCAGAGTTCACCTTGTTTCAGGGGGCCTCCATGGGCCAAACTAGGCGTCCTCGATTTCCTTTACCGCGCTATCCCACCGGTTGGTTTCAGGTCGCGTGGTCGAAGGACGTGGTGCCCGGTAAAGCGACAGCGCTAAAATATTTCGGGAAGGACCTCGTGCTTTTCCGCGATGAAAGCGGTGTCGCAAAGGTGCTCGACGCGCATTGCCCTCACATGGGGGCACACTTAGGGATCAATTCGGAAGTGAAGGACGGACTGATTGTGTGCCCGTTCCATGGTTGGCGTTTTAACGGTGACGGCGAGTGTGTTGATGTGCCGTATGCGCAGCGGATCCCGAAGCGTGCCACGGTGGAATGTTGGGTCGTTCATGAGGTGAACGAGGCCATCATGGTTTGGCATGACATCGATCGTGGTCCACCTCAGTGGGAGGTCCCGACGCTTCCGGAGTTTGGACACGAAGACTGGAGTACCGCGACACACCGTCAGTGGAGAGTTCGGACGCACAACCAAGAGATGGCCGAGAATATGGTCGACACGGCCCACTTTAAGTACCTGCACGGCACCTTGAATCAGCCCGAAGCCAAGGTGGACGCCGACGGTCATATTTTAAAAATGACCGCCATCACTGTGATGAGTTCTCCCGCTGGAGAGGTCGAGGGGAATATTGAGGCGATCGCCTACGGTTTTGGCTTCTCAACCAACCGGTTTACCGGCTTGGTTGAAACACTGCTGATTGGCGCGGTTGCACCCGTTGACGAGGACTACTGCGATGTGCGGTTTTCTTTCATCGTCAAGAAAATCGGGGGTCGGAGTATTACGGACGGTGTTGGCCAGGCCTTCGTGGCTGAGATCAGTCGACAACTCGAACAGGACGCGCCGGTCTGGGAAAATAAGATTTATCTGGAGCGCCCGTTGATCTGTGATGGCGACGGTCCAGTTGGGCGGTTCAGGGTTTGGTGTAAGCAGTTTTACCCCGAGTGGTACCGTCGGCAGGCGCACGAGGCCTTCCATGGCGAGCCGATGCGCGTGTCTGAGTCGTAGACATCACTGGAGGAACGTCCGTGGGGCGATGGGATTTTCGAGGGTACGCGCGTGGCTGGTTTGTCGTCGCATTTAGCGAGGAGATTCAGTCGGGGGATGTTGTCCCCCTGCGCTACTTCGACGGTCACCAAGTGTTGTTTCGAACAGAGTCAGGTGTTGTGCGGGTGCTTGAGGCTTTTTGCCCGCATCTCGGCGCGCATCTCGGGCATGGTGGATGTATTCAGGGGGAGCGCGTCGTTTGTCCCTTTCATGCATGGGCCTTTGATACAGATGGCGTCTGTGTCGACATTCCGTACGCGTCCAAGATTCCAAAGCGCGCACGCATTGCGTCTTGGGAGGTGCGCGAACGCAACGGGATGATCATGGTTTGGCACTGTCCGGATGGTACCGGCCCGGAATGGGAGATCCCGGTGATCGCCGGTCATGACAGCGATGAGTGGAGCGCTTGGACCTGGGGGTTGATCGAGGTGAAGCGTCATCCTCGGGAAATTGTCGAGAACGTCGTCGACGTAGGGCATTTCAGCTCCGTCCATGGCACGGACGTTTCGGAGATGCGGAACGAGTTCGAAGGTCACATGGCGACGCAAATAAACACGGGGACGGCTTATCCAGTGGGCGGTGGCAAGGATCATTACACCTTGCGAGCGACCTATCATGGGCCAGCTTGGCAGTTGACGGAGATGGAGGGCTACTTGGATAGTCGCTTGATCAACGCCCACACGCCGCTTGATGAAGAGACACTACACTTGCGATTTGCGGTGTCTCTCAAGGCGCGAAACGGAAAGCCCGCGAAGCAGTCCTTCGCCGATGGCTACGTAGAAAACCTACGCGTTGGCTTTTTGCAAGACATTGAGATCTGGGAAAATATGCAGTACCGCGATCAGCCGATTTTGTGCGACGGGGACGGGCCGATCATTAAACTGCGTCGTTGGTATTCGCAGTTTTACGACCAGGGAGGCGCCACGTGAGTTCGGTGGAGTGCCCGATATTTGAGCTCGCATATGTGGGGTTTGAGGTCACAGATCTTGAGGCGTGGCATGATTTCGCGTCGCGAGTTTTGTGCGCGATGATCGTTCCCAAGCCAAACGGCCTCGATCTTCGTTTAGACGCACGCCTGTTCCGTATCCGTGTCGAGAAAGGTGAGGCTGATACTTTGGCCTATGTGGGTTGGGGAGTGACAGATCTCCAAGCACTCGATGCAATTCATGACCGATTGATACAAGCTGGCATAAAGGCCAGCCTGGATCCCGATTTGGCCGCTTCTCGAGGTGTCGCGCATTTGCTGCGATTTGTGGAGCCGGGAGGCATCGCTACCGAGCTTGTTGTCGACCCGGCGGATTCCGATGTCTCATTCGAGAGCCGTCGTGCTCCGGGGGGCTTTCATACCGGAGAGCTCGGTCTTGGTCACCTGACGCTTACCGCACGGACGCGAGAGGAGAGCGAGCGGTTTTATCGCGATGTCCTTGGGTTTCGGTTGTCTGATCGTATTGTCACGACGCTCGGTGATTTTGAGGTGGATCTGGTGTTCCTGCACATCAACCCTCGCCATCACAGCCTGGCACTTGGTGGACCGCAGCCCAAAGGGATGCACCACCTTATGATCGAGTTCAATTCTATGGATGATCTCGGGCGTGCCTTTGATCGCGCGAGTCGTGCGGGCTGTGTCGCGACGACGCTTGGAAAGCACCCCAACGACCGGATGCTTTCCTTTTACATACGCACGCCTTCCGGGTTCCAGATGGAACTTGGCTGGGGTGGGGTCCAAGTCGACGACAGTGACTGGTCGCCAGCCACTTACGATCGGATCGCCTTGTGGGGGCATCACTATCAGGAGACGTCATGAGCACGATTGAACCCTCGAATAACGAGGAGGCTCGTGATGTCTTCACGGCACATGTGACCTGGTTGCGGGAGCATCGGGATGTGTTGCAGGATGATTTTTATGCGCGGATGTTTGAGAGGTATCCAGAGATAAAGGCGTGTTTTGGCAGTTACACCCAGCCGCAGCAACGGCTCATGTTGAATCAGATCTTGTCTAGTGCAGTGGATAGCTTCGCCGCAGAGCCTTGGTTGACTGATCATTTGAGTTCGCTAGGCTGCAAGCACGCCGATTGGGAGGTCACGCCAGAGATGTATGGCCAGCTTGCGGAGTGCTTGCTGGAGTCCTTGGAGCAGGTCAGTGGTACGCAATGGACGGAGCAACTCTCAACGACCTGGCTTGAACGGCTAGACTGGATCGCGGTTTCTATGCAAGAAGACACAGATGAGCCTACGGTTGGTGTTTCTGCCAGCGCCGGGGGCTGTCCGCACCATGCGGCGAAAACCGGGTCAGCGTACAGCGAATACGATCTCCTCTCGATGGAACTGCACACCTCAGACCCTTGGGACTTTTACACCTGGTTGCGTGATGAAGAGCCCTTGTTTTGGGATGCTGTCAATGAGATCTGGGCGGTCTCGAGATTCGATGATGTCGTTTTCGTCTCGACACGCACCGATCTGTTTTGCAGTGGTGAGGGGGTGATCCCAGGCCTGGGTTTAGACATCTGGCCCGATGAGGCGATGATCAATCTCGATGGCAAGGCGCACACCAAGCAGCGTGGTCTCGTGGCGAGAGGCTTCTCGCCACGACGGATTGAGGCCATGGAAGATCGAATCCGACAGATAGCCAACGACCTAATCGACGCGATGCTCGCAGAAGACGAGGTCGATTTGGTTCATGCGCTAGCCCGCCCGCTCCCGTTTCGGGCGATCGCGCATATGCTCGGCTATCCGGCTGGAAAAGAAGAAGATGTCCTCGAGTGGACTGACGAGTACAGCAAGGGGGGCAACGGTATCCAGGGGGTCACCGAAGAGGTCGTTGAGGCGTTCGAAAACTTCGTCGATTTCCATGAAGAGCTGCTCGCAGACAAGAAAGAAAACCCTGGAGAGGATCTTCTCAGTCTGTGGCTGGCCGCAGAGTTGAATGGAGAGAAGCTCTCTGAAGATAAGCTCATGTATGAGCACAACCTGCTGTTGGTGGGGGGCAGTGAAACGACGCGTACCGCGATCTCTATGGGCGTCGCAGCGCTCTTAGAACACCCCGAACAGATGGCGTATTTGGTCGAGAATATCGATGACCTACAAGTTGTGGGGCGTGCTGTCGAGGAGATGATTCGGTGGAGTTGCCCCTTCGTGCGCATGGCCCGAACTGCCACATGTGATGTGGAGATGCACGGCAAAGTCATCAAGGCAGGTCAGCAGGTCATTATGCTGTATCCGGCAGCCAACAGGGATCCGAGAGCCTTTGAGCACGCCGACCAATTTGACGTGCGGCGTAACCCCAAGCGAGGGCACCTTTCCTTTGGGATCGGTAAGCACTTTTGTTTAGGATCTGCGCTCGCGAGACTCGAGACAAGGGTCACTTTGGAAGTCTTGATTCGGCGTGTCCCCGATTTAAGACTGCACCCTGAACGGGCGCGGGAGCGGGTGGAGTCGTGTTTTGTGCGAAGCCTCGCAACCTGCCCTGTGAAGGTACACTCGCCAAACTAAAGGAGTGAGGACCGTTTGCTGACGGACGGTTAGCTGTCTGCAGCCTATTTTCACTGATGAACGTACCTAGCCCACTGCTACCGCTTTTCGACGCTGGACTCATTGATGAGGTCATTCGACCTCTGATGAGCGGCAAGGAGGCCTCCGTGTACCTCGTTCGGGTGCGCGAGCGGGTCTGCGTCGCCAAGGTCTATAAAGACGCCCAGAATCGCAGCTTTCGGCAACGGTCGGCTTACGCAGAAGGCCGCAATGTGCGTAACTCTCGGCAGCGCCGCGCAATGGCTCGAGGGAGCCGCTACGGAAAGTCACTGCTGGAAGCGGAGTGGCAGAATGCGGAGGTCGATGCGCTTTACAGGCTGCACGCCGCCGGTGTTCGAGTGCCGGAACCCATTCACTTTGGGGATAACGTGCTCGTCATGGAGCTCATCACCGACGGGGAAGGCCACCCTGCTCCGCGGTTGTGGGACGTCTCACTGAGCCCGAATGAGGCGATTTCTCTACACCGTTACCTCGTTCGTCAGACCGTTCGGATGTTGTGTGCAGGGCTCGTGCATGGCGATCTTTCTGAGTACAACATTCTGCTTTCCCATGACGGGCCCGTAATTATCGATCTTCCCCAGACCACCGATGCGGCACTCAATCAAAACAGCGAACGCATCTTCCTTCGCGATCTCCGAAACCTAAGGAACTACTTTGGTCGTTTCGCACCAAAGCTGCGTCGCACTCAGTACGGTCGTGAGATCTGGAACCTCTATAAGCGCGGGGAATTGCATCCAGAGTCAGAGCTCACCGGTCGCTACAAACGAACCTCCCGTCGCGCGGATACTGAAGCGATCATCGCCGAGATTCAGGCGTCGGCCGCGGAGGCCGCAGCCCGCCCAAAGAGCGCATATCAACTCAAACGTGAGCGTAAGCTGGCCGAGGCGGCCGAGGCAGCAGCTGAAGCCGAGCGCGAAGCAGAGCGCCAAGCAGAGCGTCAGGCAGCTAGAGCGGCAGCTAGAGCGGAGCGAGGAGATGAGGGCAGCGGGGAGAATAAACCTCGTCGCCGCCGTCGTCGCCGTCGTCGCCGTCGCCGTTCGGATTGAATCGATATGGGTAAACGAAAGAAAAACCGGGTGGATACGACAGTGAATGTCGACGCTTCGGCCACGACCTCTCTAGGGAGCCTTTTTGCGAATGCCGGGTTTAGTGAGAGCGCGCCTGCTGCGGAGTCAGCAACAGAGAGCCCGTCGGTTGATTTGGGCGATGGGCTTCACAACCTACGTAAGGCTGTGCTTCGAATGGAGAGAAAGGGGCGTGGTGGCAAGACCGTGACCGTGGTCTCACAACTCTCTGTCGATGACGCGCGACTTAAGCATATCGCGCAGGAACTCCGTCGCGCGTTGGGAGTCGGCGCGCGCGTCGAGGGGAGCGATATTGTGCTTCAGGGCGATGTTCGCGAGCGTGCTCGAACTTGGTTGCTCGCCAAAGGGGTACGCAGAGTCGCGGGCTAAAGGCTGGTGTTTTCCTTCGCAGCATCTATACTGAAGCCTCGGTGAGTCCACGCCGCAGCCGCCGGGAGGTTCTGTGAAAAAAGGGCTCTTTGGGCTGTGTCTTTTGGCCTTCCCCTTTGGTGCGAACGCCGGGTTTGAGCTCGTCGGAGATAATCTCCGTGTGGCGTATTGGGATGAAGGCACCTGGAACTGGGATGACACGTCCAGCGGACTCCAGATTTACAACAGTTATTTCGGCTGGTTGGACGTCTCTTGGCCTGGCCAACCCTGGCAAGCGACAGCCTTTCGATACGAGATCGATCATCACACCTATGGGTATTTGGGCAACTACAACAACGGTTCGGCGAGCTGGACTACAGACGCCGAGGCCGATCTTTCAGCCGACGGAAAGCAGTGGGCCTGGCATCAGTTCACCGGGGGCTATGTCGTCGTAGAAAAAGATGAGATCTTTCTCGATGACGCCCAGTCGATGTTGTTGCTCTTTACGGTGACGAACGAAAGCAAGTACGACATGACCGACTTTGTGCTGATGCACGCAGTGGATCCCGATCAGGACTACGATTCTTACGGGGATACCAGCACATATATCGACGTCGAAGACAGAGATAGCGACGGCAAGGATGATTGGGTCGAAGCGCGGGGGCCAGAGACGGATCTGACCGTGGGCTACGGCATCTGTGACACGGGATCCCAGGACGTAGGCAGCACCGACTGGTCAGACACCCCGATAGCCGGCTTTTCGGACCCGGACGGGGAGTACCTCGATCAGACAATCCATATACGAAATACGCGTGGGTCTTTGCTCGCCGGAGAAACCATACAGTTCGGCTTCGTGTTTACCTGGGGCAGTACCGAGGCCCAGGCTGAAAATAACTACGAAGATTACGGCCCGTATCTGTGCGGTTTGGATTTCGATGCGGACAGTTTCGTCGACGCCTACTGGGATGGCGATGACTGTGACGACGCCGATGAGACCGTCTATCCGGGCGCTACCGAGACCTGGTACGACGGGGTCGATCAGGACTGCGCCGAGGATGATGACTACGACGCCGATGGGGACGGGCACGGGTCCGACGCCTATGAGGGGGAAGACTGTGATGACACGGACGCGTCGATCTACCCAGGTGCTGAAGATGCCTGGTACGACGGTGTGGATACGGATTGTGACGGTTTAGATGACTACGACCAAGACGGCGATGGCCACACCTCTTCGGATTATGAAGGCGACGACTGTGACGACACGGACGCGGCGATCTACCCGGGTGCTGAAGATGCCTGGTACGACGGTGTGGA
>Ga0163179_10002696_pt1 | contig 12250 bp, 24 predicted proteins | sample AtlANTMetagenome_FD_109643 | JGI IMG/M metagenome (GOLD analysis project Ga0163179, IMG submission 109643) | Marine eukaryotic phytoplankton communities from the Atlantic Ocean - Atlantic ANT 2 Metagenome | ecosystem: Environmental > Aquatic > Marine > Oceanic | place: North Atlantic Ocean...
TATTCTATGAGGTAATCGGTGTAATTACGTGCTTTTTTATCACTACGAATATAATTATAGGGTGGTTATTCTAGTGCTGAATATAATGTGTGTAGTAGTGTGACAAAGTGTGTAATTATATTCAGAATAATCGTATAGTGGGGAATAGTGGAAAAAAGTGGTTTAGGTGAGTAGCTTTGGAGAACTTAGCCTATGTATATATTGGGAGATGTCAAGTAAATTTTTCGATTTTCTCGCAAACCCACTACCACAGATACGCCTGGGTGTAAACAAATAAATCGCATAGACGCCAGGGTGCGTGGCTGCAACGTTTCAGTAGCACCACAGTGTGCTACGACAGGCTGTGACGCAACGAATAGCACTGGTTAGATTTATTTTCAAAAGGCTGTTGACAGTAACCCCCATAAAATCGTATAATGGCTGTGTTGATGAGGAAAGGAGATATGAATTAAAACGTAACAGCTACGGGACGTGCTGAGACCCACTGTGACCCAATCCGCCACTGAGTTCGCTACTTGGGGTAGGGATTGGTGCATATAGGTGCTGGGAGTTATCAAGCCTCCTAAAACAAACCTGTTACTCTCTATGGCTTGGAGAGAGCACCTATATGAACCTCTGAAACGCAGTGGCCATAAGGGTTGCCGAGGGGGCTTGACAGTGACCCCTATATTATGGTAGCCTTATATAATAGGAGAAGAATATATGAGTGAAATAACCAAAGCAACCACAGTGGCAGAGAGTATCGCACGCTTGAATAAGCAGGAGATACAAATGCTAGCGGAAATAATGGTGCATAAACACATAGCAGACGACTTGGATTTCCTTTTATTGAACGCAAAGGCAGAGGCCTTACGTGGTGAGAGCAGTCTAGCAAACATATTATTTGCAAATAAAGACTAAAAGCTGTTGACAGTGACCTATATTATAGTGTAGGCTAGCCATATGAATTGGAAAGATATACGAATAGCCGAGATAAACGCAATGGGGTACTTATGTGATGACTCACACCCATTCTTTGACGAGGTACAGGCCATATATGAGAGCACCGCAGAGTCCTATGAACAGTTCAAAGCGGTCTTCTATGGGGTAACAGTCTAAGGACTCTCTCGCACACGCTCAGAGCAGTGCTGTGGGACTCCTATAGAGAAGTCAATCGGGGTCATGCACCCCCCTAGAAAGTTGGCGAAGAATATATTAGTTGTTATTGAATTTTTTTTTGGTAAATTTTTTTTTTGGGATATAAAATATTATGAAAGCATTATTTGAATTATTAGATGAATTGCGTGAGTCAGGCACCATGAATATGTTTGGTGCTCCACGTTGGTTACTTGACAATGACCTTGTAGACTCTAAAGAAGAAGCACGTGAAGTGTTTAAAGCGTGGACTGAGCATGTAGAAATGCAGTTTGCAGACGTTAATTGTAGAGGAGAAGTGTCTTAATGTATGATATTACACCCAAAGGGGAGCGCCAATATAAGCGTGTTAAGTATTTAATCTATGGTTTATACATTATTATACCATTGTTTATGATATTTCTTACTGAGAGTGTACACTAATATGGGTATGTTCTACGGTTCTATGACGCATTCTTACAGTGGCAAGAAGCGTAAGACAAAAGCATTTAATAAATCTCGTAGGCGTAGTCCTGTATCTACGGAACCTATGAAGATTCCACAGCATATATTGGATAGACAGGCGGAAATGCAGGCATTTAATGAACGTTATCCTTCTATGGGCGTAGCAACGTCCAAGTATGTACCGAGTGAGGACACTAGTTGGAAACGTGAGGAGTCTAAGAATTGGACGGTAGCACCTGCTTATAATAAAGGTGCTTACCAAGTAATACCTAAATCGAATATTAAAGATATAGGTAAATAATATTATGGATACGTTGGTAAATATATTTCTTTTAATCGTAGCAGGCGCTTTTGCAATAGGGTCTTCGGTGATTATTCATCAAGATAAGTTACGTGCTAAAGAAAGAAAGGTATTTGATAAGTCTGATATAGAATATAGAGACGGAGATAATACTTAACATGGAAATATTTGATTACATATGGTGGTTGTTAGCATTGGGTGTGACTATTGGTTTAGTTGTTACCGTAGTGATAGCATTCATTCGTGTGGGTTGGGTATTGGCTAAATACATGGTGCCAATTTTATTGGTGCTCTACGTAATATTTAATTGGGTATAAGGAAAACTCAACAATGGAAATTCAATTAGAATTAAATTTGGAGTCCCCGACTCCTTGGGACGCAGGCGAACTACCTGTCACCTACGTGGATTATACTTTCAAACGCATTGGTAACAGTTGGTTACTTGACGAAGAACTCACCTTAGAAGCACTACGTGGTTTCTCATTGGGTGATGTCTTTATGCTGGAAGAAGTCCCTAACGAAGGTAGGGAGAAAGAAAAGTTCCCCACACTATTATCACTTAAGAGAATAGGAAAGTCTCTCAATGCAATATGAAATCAATGAACTGGAAGAAGCATTATTACAAGACGGACAAGTGGTTCCCCACGATATTCGCAAACGTCTCACGGTACTACGAGACTTTGCCCGTACTTATGACGCATTGCTTGAACTTGTTCAAGTTGCATTACCCCGAACTTACGAAGTCATGTTTGAAGACGAGGTGGAAATTATATTCACCGAAGGCAATGATGATGACGAGTAAAAAAGAATTCATTAAAGCTAAAAACCCTCTTACAATATTAGGGTTTACGGTGTATAATGAATGTTCAATAACAAGCTAAAATAGGAGATATTATGACAGCTAGATTGAGTAAAAAACAGAAGGTACTAAACCTTCTATCAAAAGGAAACAACGTTGCGTGGAGTACAATCCGTTCAAGGTTCGACCTTACATCACCTAGAGCGATGATTGACACACTAAGAAGTGAAGGTCATGCAATCTATGTGAACACCGTTGGTGGAAAAACCTTTTATAGGTTAGGAACACCTTCAGCTGCAATCATTACCGCTGGTATTGAAGCAGTTCTTGGTACTGAGCAGGCATACGCAAGCTAAGTAACTGGGAGTAGAGGATAACGGATACGAACATTACCAAGTCCACAATTTCTTTTACGACATGAGTAAGAGTGATATCCGCCCTCTTGAAGGTTGACTAAATAAAGGGTAACAGATTAGTTTCCGTTACCCTTTTTTTATGAGGATATAGTATGACAAAGTATGACGCTAATGAAGTGTTTCTACAAATAATAACACAGTTTAATAATTTGCCTTGGGAAGACCGAGTCGTATTATTGAAACTACTTAAACAACATCACAAGGACGCATTAAAGAATCCTGTTCTCTTGAACGAGGACGAACCTAATTAATTATGGCAACTGTACTAGGAATTAATACATCACATGACTCATCAGTCTGTTCAATGACAGACGGTAAAATAGATTTCTATCATGAAGAAGCACGCTGGTGCAGAGATAAACATTTTGTCCAAGAACGGGCAGACCAATCAGACGGAAAATGGTTGTCATTAGATTACGCATTCAATGAAGCACAAAAAGAATACGACATGGTTGGCATGGTTTCGTATGACCGTAGATTAGTTTCAGTTAAGTTTGGTACGGGTGAGTACGGGACAGACACATGGTTAGAGTTACCTTATACACATGACCGTCATTTGTATGAAGACATTCGTATGCACATGCGTGAAGAACCTATGTCTAGAGAAAGACTTCTCGCAATGCCTGAAACTTTTAAAGCAGGTGGAGAAGACGGCGACCAAGTCATAACTATCAGAGAGGATACTGAATCTGATTTAGAAATTAATAATCTAATACTAAACAATTATGATGTAAAAGAGTATGACTTTCTACAAGACGAACATCATTTATACCATGCATTTGCTGGACTGTATCAGTCACCATTTGACGAAGCACTTATCTTAGTCTGTGACGGCGGTGGTGCTAAACATTTCCATGAGTTCTATCCGAACTATCAAGAAGTTGAATCTATCTATTACTTGAGTGAACAGGACGTAGAACCTTTATACAAACATTTAACAAATCAACGTTCACTTGGTGATTGGAATTTTGATTGTTACGACAATAACTTTTTTGCACACCAAGAAGTATTCACCATGGACAACATGACTGGGTATGAAGTTGACCTTAGTTCTCGTGCAAGTGAGGGTATGAAGTTTTCACAACTGAGTGCTGTATTAGGATTTGACGAGACGGGTAGAGCTGCTGGTAAAGTAATGGGTATGGCAAGTTATGGTTTAGAATATGAATGGGACGATACGTCACACCAAGGCGTAGCAGCTAAACTGCAAAGAGAAACAGTTGACCATACTGTAAATTTAATTCAACGTGCATTAGATTATAAACCCGAATGTAAGAATATAATTCTTTCGGGTGGTTACGCATTAAATTGTGTTGCAAACTATCTCTATCTTTCAAGGTTCCCGAAAATTAATTTCTTTATAGACCCTTGTGCTCATGACGGTGGTACTGCTATTGGTTCCTGTGTCAAGAATACTTTCTATAAAGGTTTGGAGAAAACATAATGGCACACGTAGAATGGCATAAACCCACATATAACGTTGGAGAGGAACCTATTGTAGTTGAAGAAGAAGGTGCTATTCAATTTGCTAATGGTAAATATATTATTCGTACCGAAAAAGAGGCAATCAAACAATTAACGTCTCAACAAATGGTTGCAATCTTTCAGAACGATTCTGAAATTGGCCCACGTGCATTGGGTAATCGTTCATTAATGTTTGACCCAACAAATCCCGATGCAAAAAACATTGTCAATGAAATTAAAGAACGTGAACCCTATCGTCCGTTTGCTGGTTCAATGTTATTAGAATACTTTGAGGATTATTTTGAAACTGAGAGTCTTAAAGAATCACCTTACATGAGTTATGCTATTACAGTTAAAATAGATAAGGTAGATGAGATATCTTCTATCGTACACCATGACTATACATGTCGTATCCAAACAGTAACCGAAGAACAGAACAAGAACTACTACAGTTTAATTAAAGCATGGCATAAAGAAACAGAGTGTCCAGTTATCTTTAACACTTCCTTTAATCTAGGTGGTGAAGCGATGGTAGAATCTTTAGAGGACGCAATTGATACATGTAAACGTTCTATGATTAACTTCATCTATTTACCCGAAGACCAAGACCAATGGGAACACATGCTACCCGAAAACGGCGAATGGGAAGAAGAACAAGAAGAAGAACCTTTCAATGCTTCAAAAGATTCAACGACAGTTGACACCGCTTTTATAAATAAGTAGATGGAAGTAACTAATAACGCAATAGGAAAATTAATTGAAAAGACAAGTGGAAAACATCACGTTGTCCGTGTCGGGCTTACTGGTGGTGGTTGTGCTGGCATGGAGTACGTATTTAAGTATAACGAACCCATTGATAATAACGAATCCGACACCGTGCTTGACTTCGGAAAGTTTACCATACGAATTGATGAGCAGTCCGTACCATTCTTACAGAACGCCACACTTGACTATGTCGTGCGTGGAATCAACGAATCATTTGAAATTATCAACCCCGATGAAGAATCCCGATGTGGTTGTGGAGTCTCAGTGATATTTTAAGAAGAGGTATATTATGAAATGGTGGGAAATATTATGGGGGCAAAATCCTCAAGAAGATATCGATACGTGGAAAGACCCCGACCCCGATGAAATAACAATTGACAATGCATATAAAACAAGATGGATATGGTATCATACGATTCTTGGCATTGGCATGTTCCTTAACGTGATATTATTAATTGCTATACTATTATTACTTGCGATAAAATTATGAAGACCAGTTCAGCAAAAGCAAAAGGTAGACTACTACAGAAATGGTTTGCTAATCTTCTTGTAGAGAAACTAGACGTTGACCCCGAAGATATTGAATCCCGACCTATGGGTTCACAGGGTGAAGATGTAATTATGGGAAAACAGACTAGGAATATTTTCCCTTATAGTGTAGAATGTAAGAATCAAGAGGCAGTTAATGTTTGGAAAGCATACGAACAAGCAACTGAAAATTGTAAAGGGTATGAACCACTAGTGGTCATAAAAAGAAATAGAAGCAAACCATTAATTGTAATGGACGCTGAAGCATTTGTGAGGTTACATGATAAATAAACAAGAAGCAGTTCTAAATAAAAATGAGTATAGAGAATTCACTGAAAGATGTTTAGGTGCAGTTGCTAGTGGACATGAAGTTCCACATGCGGTTGAGTACCTAGAGAGTGGAGACTTTAAAGTTACATTACTTGTAGAACAAGACTTAGATTTGTTAGATAAAATAACAGGAGACTAGTGAAGTCATTTAGCGAAATAGTTGAAGCAAAAGAAGAAGACGGAAGTAAAATATTTCGTCTTGTTGTTTTGGCAGACAGACCCAAACAAGTTAAGGAGAATGCGAGTTCTACTAAACTGGTTAAAGCAGCCGAGAAGAAAGGTCTAGAAGTTTACAACTGTAGAGTTAATGGTGCTTTTGTTTTACGTGACCAAGACACTGGTGAGATTCGTATTCACAATGCAGACGATGATAAAGGTTTTATATTAGACGCTGACACAATCGTAATGAATCGTGGAAGTGTAACCCGTAAAGATTCTTATCTAGATTTAATCTCACAGATTGAACGTTATGGTATTGCTACATGTAATCCACGTGAGTGTATTGAAGTGTGTGCGGATAAGTTTAGAACTTATCTTAGACTTCAAGAGATTGGTATGAACCAACCACGAACTGTTTTGATTCCAAACGATGAGCCAGAGACAGTTGACCGAGCACACGAAGCATTAGACAATGAATTCCCTATGGTGCTAAAGACACTACAGGGTTCCAAAGGTGTGGGAGTTTTGTTAATCGAAACAGAACGTTCCCTACAATCACAGGTTAGTTTGATTTATAAGATTGACCCCTTCTGTGATATTCTATTACAGGAATATATCGAATCAGACTATGACGTTAGAGTTGTAATCGTTAACCGAGAAATTATCGGTGCAATGAAACGTAACAAAATTACTGGTGACTTTAGAAGTAACATGTCACAAGGTGCGAAAGCAGAATCAGTAGAATTAACAGAATTAGAAAAAGACCAATGTCTTCAAGCTGCTAAAGCAGTAAACGGACAATGGGTTGGTGTAGATTTTATTCCTTCATCCCAAAGAGATAAAACAGCACCGTTTATTATTGAGGTTAATCACTCGCCTGGAACAGCAGGTATTAGTAGTATCGTAAAAGAAAATGTTTCTGAAATGGTTATTGAGAAATACATGGACAGAGATATTTGGAAGTATTCACCTAAAGAATGTGGAGTTCTTGAAACCATGGAAGTGGACGGTGAAACAATGACTGCTAAATTGGATACAGGTAATAATACTACGGTGTGTTCTTTACATGCAGAAGACGTAGTTGTTAAAGGTAAAAAAGTTACATGGACTGGTTGGCATGGAAAGAAACATAGTGCTAAGTTAGTACGCATGGTTGAGTTAGTAAAGCCTGCAGAAGAAAGACCAGTTGTTATGATGGAAATAAACTTCTTAAATACTATATACGAAGTAGAGGTATCATTAGACAAGAGAAACTTTATTCCTTTTCTAGTGAATCGTGACTTCATGAAACGAGCGAACCTAATGATAAATCCAGCGAGGAAGTTTTTGTTAACTAATAAAAGAGATGATTCAGCCACAGAAAGTTAAACCTTCTATTCAAGAAAGGTGTCGGGATAAAGCTTTAGATGCGTGGGGAGACGTAGAAGAAGCAATCGACAATTACCCTAAAACATTTGACATGTACAAGTGGTTAAATAAATTAGGTTACAGTCCTATGGTTGTTAAGTATATGCAAGGACTCTTAGACAACAATCTATTTGAAGTAAGAAACGAAGAAGGTTGTGAACAACTAGACGAAGGTTACAGTCACTTTACCAAAGCAGGAAAACAGAAATACCTTAAATGGTTAGAGAAAATGGATAGTGATATTGTTGATTGGTTGAAAGCAAATAAAACAGTTCGCAAAAGAAGAATCCAAACACCAGCACAAAAAGTTAAAAAATTAAAAACACAAATGTGCGTATCAGACAGGGAGTATAATCTTACAAGTATTGACCCCGAAGAAATCATACGTGCTAAGAAACTGTTTACCTTTAATGTCAAGACACGTAAGTTGAGGTGCTACAGTTCATATGGTTTAAACGTCAAAGGAACTAAAATAGTGTCAGTTGATAAAGTTGAAGAAAAGACCTTGACAGATACCAAGTTACTTGATAGGCTTATTAAAGGTGGTAATATTATTGCTAATGGATTTATGGACGAGTTGAAGACTAAGTCAAAGGAACCCGAAAACAATCTTATTACTAAAAATACTATATTATTAAAAGTTGTTAAATGATACTAATCGATTTCAGCCAGACCATAATTGCTGGTCTTATGGCGCAGTTAAAAATCAATGACGGTGAAGTAAGCGAAGACTTACTACGTCATATGATAATCAATTCATTACGTAACTATCAGAAACGTTACGCAGAAGAGTATGGGGAAGTAGTATTATGTACTGACTCAGCACACCCTTGGAGGCGTGATTACTTTCCCTTATACAAAGCAAACAGAAAGAAAGCAAGAGACAATGATTCAATGGATTGGACTCTTATCTTTGATACATTACACAAAGTTAAAATGGAAATCAAAGAGAACTTCCCCTACAGATACTTAGCAGTTGATAACGCAGAAGCAGACGATATCATTGCTGTACTAACTAGAGAGTCTAAAGAACCCGTACTCATTGTCAGTGGAGATAAAGACTTTCAACAACTGCATAAATATGATTATGTAAAACAGTGGTCACCGAACTTAAATAAATTTGTAGTTCAAGATAGACCCGATGAATTTTTAAAAGAACACACCTTGAGAGGTGATAAGTCGGACGGTATTCCGAATATCCTTTCTAATGATAATTGTCTAGCAGAAGGTATAAGACAAACACCATTGCGTAAAGCATTGTTTGAAGCCTACATGAGAATGACCATTGAAAACGATGATAAATACTATAGGAACTATCTTAGAAATCAAACTCTAATTGACTTTGATTTTATTCCACAGGAAATAGAAGATAGTATAATGAGTGAGTATAATAATACAGAAGTTGTACAAGGCAAAGTATTTGACTACTTACGTACACATAGGTTAGATGACCTATTAAACAATGTTGAGGATTTCAGATTATGACAGAGAAAAAAGGAAGAGGTAGACCCAAGGGAGCACCAAACAAACCGCTCATGGAAGGTATGCCAACAGAGAGAACTACTCTCACAAATGACGCAGACGTTTTTGAAATACTAGGTCAAGCAAACTTAGTTGAAGAAGTAGACAAACAGGCACATGGTCTGAAAGTTTACAACGACAGAAACGGTGCAGTAAGTAAAGTATTGAAATGGGCATTCGACCCGAATATCAATTCTACATTGCCAGAAGGCCCAACACCTTTCGGTGATAACGTTGCCCCAGCAAGTGACCTTACAGAAACAAGTTTAAGGTTTGAACACAAGTTGTTTAAATACTTTGTTACCGACCAAATTGCACAAACAAAACGTGAGTCAATGTGGATTGGTATGTTAGAAGGTATCCCTAAGAAGGAAGCAGAACTTATGGACTTAGTTCATCAAGGTAAATTCCCATTTAAAAATATCAGTGAAGACGCTGTGAAAATAGCATTTCCTGAGCTATTAGGGTAACTAAATATAATTACAAGACCGAGACTATACATATAAGAGAGAATAGATTTTTATTCTAGTATCCGTACTTTCTAGTCTAGTTCTTGTCCATGGAGAAATATTATTATGAACAGTGAAGAAACATTCCAAATGCCGCCTGAGTTACAGGACGTACCCGTAAACTACTCAATGAACCACATAACGTATGAAGACGTTAATGGTATTTTGTCGTTGGTTGAGATTGCATTAGCAAGAGGTTCAATCAAAGGGGACGAACTTACAATTCTAAATCAAATTAGAAATGATTGCATGTTAGAAGTACAAGACTATCAAGCATGGGTTCAGAAACGTCAACAAGTTCTTGCGATTGAAGAGCAACTTGCAAAACAGCAACTCCAAGAAAAGACTGAACAAGAAATTATAAATGCGAAGGCAACTGCAGACGCTAAGATTCAATCTGCTCAAGAAGCTGCTAAGATTCTACAGAACAGAGTTGTTGAACTTGAGAATCAAATCAAAGCAAGAAATATTTCACCAGTGGATTCCGCAGAGAACGAAGAAACAATTCGTGAAGCAATGAAACCACAAACAAGTCATCTAACCGCAGATAAGATTGACGGTGTATCCAAAGCATTTGAAGGTGCGAGGGCACTTAATCCAGTACCTACTGTATCCAATCAACCTATAATTGCACCACAGAGTGAAACAACTTCAACAATCCCTACTGACGGTTCAGATTTACATGGTGGTTATACTACTGCTCCTATCTCGGCACCCGATGTATCGGCTGATTCTATTAATGAACAAATGGAATCTCTATGGGAAAGGATGGAACAAAACGAGGAACAGGAAGATTGGGACGAACAACGAATGGATAGGATTGGTCAGAATGGAAACGATGGTGAACACTATGACCACGTAGAACCATTGTTCAGTATAAACATTGGTCAAGACGGTAACGTTCCTTTGGGTGACATGCCCACCGAAGAGGATAAGAATGCTAACGTAACTGAAATGGATTTAGATGAGTTTGAACATATTGACGGTGACGGTGAAGTTGAAATCGAAGTAAGTGAAGACCCCGAATCAGTTGCAGAAGTCCAAGCAATGAAAGACGCAATTAAGGACGAAGAAGATGATTACGAAGAAATCGTAATTCCAAATTCTATGGAACTTAAAAAAATGACTAAGGGTAAAATTGCAGAGATTGGAACAGCACTAGGATTTACAATATCCGAATCTCAAACTAAAGACTCAATGATTAAAGACTTTGAAGAAGAGTCTTGGAACCTAATTGAAGCTGCTAAGGCAGACGAAGGAATGACGGTGACAACCGATGAAGACATTATCAGAGATGGTGGATACTTCGGCGAAGACGATTCTTCGTAACCCCGAACCTCATAACCCAAACTACGACATACCCCAAGGTCACTTTAGAGTGGACATACCTTGGGAGTATTCTGTTAAGTTAGGATTAACATTTGACGCACCCGATTGTCTAGTTTATAAACTAGGAGACATAATTGTATTATCAGCATTAGAACTTGACGGTTTTAATTTAGAATTATTTAACGCAGTCCCTTTATATTTTTTCAAGGATAATGGTTGGGACGGGTCAACAGATATTGATGAATGCTATGATAATCAATTTATAACTTTACCAAAAACCCACTTCCCAAATTTCGCAATAGGTGATACTATTAATATTGAATACGTTGACCCTTGTCCGCCTAATGCGGTATGGACACATGGTATCTCAAAGGATACCGTCCTAGAGGGAGAACGACATTTACTTTTGTATAAAGGAGAAAGACATGGATTGGACACTACCGACAACCCAACTAATGGGCAAGTTCAAGAAATGGACGGAGAAAGACACAGCACTCTTTAGAACTGCTTTAACTAAAACAGGACAGGTGATTATTCAAATCCAATCGTCTTCAAACGAGAACGATTTCGATAAACGCAAAATCAATATCATTGAGGAGTTAACCCAACATGGGTACTATCACCAACATGAATATGAGATTATGCAAGTACCTAATGTTATACACCTAACATACACCCCCAACAAAAATTACATTGTTGAGAAGGTATCGGTATAAATATAAGCATGAGTATCGAATATAACGATTTTGGTTTTACCGCTATGGACGCAGACGAACTTGCGTCTGTAGATACCAAGATTGTAGAAAAGACAACAACTGCTACAGAGGTTATCAATAAACTTGATAATTTCGTAAGACCTCTTCTTGAGAATCTTGCAAAGGATTCAGACAAGGATTATATCTATTGGCCAAACAGAGTAGATATAATCAATAAGAAGTTAAAAGAATTAGACGAAATTCAAAAAAACATCTAAAAACCCCCTAGACAGTAACCCCCTTTATAGAGTACAATAGTATCTGTACTTGGCAATAAACCTTGGAACATAATCTAAAGGTCTATTGTCGTTATATTAACGGACGAGTTAGTCCACCAATATTTCTATAGGAGTTATTATGAAAGAATTGGCTATATACTTACGTGAGAA
>Ga0163179_10002697_pt1 | contig 12250 bp, 8 predicted proteins | sample AtlANTMetagenome_FD_109643 | JGI IMG/M metagenome (GOLD analysis project Ga0163179, IMG submission 109643) | Marine eukaryotic phytoplankton communities from the Atlantic Ocean - Atlantic ANT 2 Metagenome | ecosystem: Environmental > Aquatic > Marine > Oceanic | place: North Atlantic Ocean...
GGCATGCCAGGAATGGGCGGCATGCCAGGAATGGGCGGCATGCCAGGAATGGGTTTTTAAAAACCGCACCTTTGAAGAAATAAATAGACAGAATTGGAGAACAAAAAATGGCAGTAAAACCACTCGAAGACAGAATTCTTATTAAACCACTTGAGCAAGAGACGCAGACAGCATCGGGTATCTATCTACCTGAATCAGCAAAAGAAAAACCAATGCAAGGTGAAGTTGTCGCTACGGGTCCTGGAAAGTTACTAGAGAACGGCGAGCGTGTTCAACTTTCAGTAAAAAAAGGCGATTTGGTTGTGTTTGGAAAATACTCAGGTACAGAAATTGAAATTAAGGGCGACGCACATCTCATTGTTCGAGAAAGCGAACTCCTTGGAATGATCGATAGTTAATCCTAGGAAGGCAAAGCAAAATGACCGCAAAACAAATGAAATATGACAATGCTGCACACGAAGAGTTTCGTGAGGGTATTGAGCGAATGGCAAAAGCAGTTGGCCTCACAATGGGTCCCGCTGGCCGGAATGTTGTTGTCCAAAAATCCTATGGTGGTCCAGCCGTAACCAAGGATGGCGTCTCTGTGGCAAAAGAAATTGAACTGCCCGAATCATTCCAAAACATGGGTGCAAGGATGGTGCATCAGGTTGCAAAAAACACAGCAGATATTGCAGGAGATGGCACAACTTCAGCGACAATTCTTGCTGATGCTATTTTTAGAAATGGCTTGCGACATGTTACCGTTGGTGCAAACCCAGTAACAGTGCAGCGTGGCATTTCTGATGCTGCAAAAGTTGCAACTGATGCCGTGAATGCCTCATCAAAACCTTGTAAGGGCAAGGAGGATCTCCTTAAAGTTGCGATGGTTTCTTCTAATCATGATGAAGTGATTGGGAATATTATTGCTGAAGCGATTCATAAAGTGGGAGGCGATGGTGTTGTGGAAGTTGAAGAAGGCAAAACTGCAGAAACAACATTGGAATATGTTGAAGGTATGGCCTTTGACAAGGGTTATTTGAGCCCTTATTTCATGACTGACCCAAAGACCGCAGAATGTGTTTTGGAAGATTGCAATATCTTGATTTACGAGAAGAAAATTTCAAATCTTGCGGACCTTCTTCCTCTATTGAATAAAGCCGTTACTTCCAGTAAGCCACTGTTGCTTATTGCCGAAGATATTGAGAATGAAGCCCTCGCAGCTTTGGTTATTAATCGTTTACGGGGTGCACTGAATATTTGCGCCGTAAAGGCGCCAGGTTTTGGTGATAGGCGGAAAGCAATGCTTGCCGATATTGCAGCGCTGACGGGGGGAGTTTTCTTTTCAGAGGATCTTGGTCGTAATCTCGAAGATGTAGAGATGAATGAGCTTGGCTCGGCTAAGCGGATTGTTGTAACTAAAGATGGCACAACCATCGTTCGCGGTGGTGGAAAAAAATCAGATATCACTGCGCGAGTGAACCAAATAAATGCTCAAATTGAGCGGTCTACAAGTGATTATGATAAAGAAAAGTTGCAAGAGCGTTTGGCGAAGCTTACTGGCGGTGTAGCTGTAATCCAAGTTGGTGGAACAAGCGAAGTAGAAATGAAAGAACGCAAAGACCGCGTCGATGATGCGCTTGCAGCAACTCGTGCAGCTGCGCGTGAAGGATATGTAGCTGGAGGTGGTGTCGCGTACTTACGTGCGATTGATGCAATTGACAAAAGTCGAAAAAGTGCGCGAGGTGATGCTAAATTTGGTTTTGATATTTTGGCCAGTGCTCTCGAGGCTCCCGCATCATTAATTGCATCAAATAGTGGTGCTGACGGTGATGTTGTTGTTGAAAAAGTCAAAGAAGGTACAGGTGGTTATGGATACAACGCGACAACAGCAGTGTATGAGGATTTAATTAAAGCAGGTATTATTGATCCTGCTTTAGTAGTTAGTACTGCAATACAAAACGCATCTTCTGTCGCTGGTTTGTTGCTTACAACAAACGTTGCGATTACAGACTTGAAGGATGATGAAGATCCTATTGAACAGGCTGTCTTCTAATTCAATCTCTTTAATATGACTGTAACTCGCTGTTATTATGAAGTACTTGGTTTGACCCGCACTGCGGATGGCACAGAAATTAAACGTGCATATCGTCGGCTCGCGATGAAATATCACCCGGATCGTAATCAGGGTGATGGTGATGCCGAACGCAATTTTAAAGAGTGCGCTGAAGCATATGAGGTACTTTCCGATAAACAAAAACGGCAAGTTTATGACCAATATGGGCATGATGGCCTGCGTGGTAGAGGTCATGCATCTCACGATTTTAATTCAATGAATGTAGATGATATTTTTTCTATGTTCAACGATATTCTTGGGGGTGGTCGGGGCGGATTTGGCGGGGGCCGTACAAGTTCTCGGCAACAACGTGGTTATGATTTGGAAACAGATGTTGAGGTGTCGCTGGTAGAAGTATTAACAGGAACTGAGCGTGAGGTGGAATTTGATCGGCTTGCAGTTTGCGATATTTGCTTAGGAAGTGGCGGCAAACCAGGAACAACACCACAGACTTGTGGCACATGTCAAGGCCAAGGGAAAGTTGCACAGGCTGGGCTCGGTGGCATGTTTCGTATGGTTTCTGCTTGCCCTCACTGCCAGGGCCGGGGTACTATTATTACAGAGAAATGCGAAGATTGCCGGGGCAAAGGCCGCAAGGCAACTCATAGGCAGTTAACAGTAAAAATTCCTGCAGGCATCCACGATGGCCAAGCTATTAGAGTCTCTGGTGAAGGAGAACCTCCTGCAGCAGAATTCTCGCCTGATGGTTCTGGTTCACCAGGCGACTTACATGTAGTTGTTCATGTGAAAACGGACCGTACATTTGAACGTGAAGGAGATAATCTTATTCAAATTGTACCCGTTGCATTTACCCAGCTGGCGCTTGGCGCAGCGATTGAAGTTAATTCGATTGACAGAACCCACACACTTGACATACCAAGCGGTACGCAGACAAACGAACTCTTCAGAATAGATGGCGCTGGCTTACCCGATCTCCGTTCTGGAAGGAGGGGTGATTTAGTTATAGTTGTGCGACTTTATGTGCCTACTAAGATGACCGAAGAACAAAGATCCTTACTTGAAAAATATGCTGAAACAGAGGACCTTCCAGTACATGAAGGCGAAACATCTTTTTGGGGTAAGATTAAAGATGCTGTAACTGGCGGAAAAACTCGTCATGATGAGGAAACACAAGATGATGACTGAAAACACTTCTGAAGAAACAAATAATATCGAAGAAGAATTAGTAGAAGAACTCACCGAATTAGAACAATTGCAACAAGATCTAATAGAAGCAACAGATGCAAGATTACGAGCACTCGCAGATTTTAAGAATTACCAGCGGCGAAGTGTGGAAAATGAAAATCGAGCTGTGCTAAATGGGAAGGCTCAAGTTGTACGTTCTATTCTCCCTTCTATTGAACAAATCAATATGGCTATCGAGCATGCTAATGATGATGCTATTGTGAAGGGTTTTGCTATGGCAAGAGATACTTTGTTGCAGGGATTGAGTGATTGCGGTGTCACAACAATCAACCCAGCAATAGGCGATATATTTGATCCAAAAATGCATGAAGCCCTTATGAGGCAAGATTCAGAAGATTTTGGATCAGATCATATAGTTATGGTAATGCAAGCTGGCTTCGTATTAGGGGATATTGTCATAAGTCCAGCAAAAGTTGCTGTTAGTTCCTAGTCATGCCAACTTACGATTATCAATGTCAGGAATGTGGACATGCATTTGAACTTTTTCAGCAGATGTCGGATTCAGTAAAAAAGAAATGTCCTGAATGTAAGAAGCCGAAGCTCAAAAGGCTTATTGGCTCTGGTTCGGGCGTGATGTTCAAAGGTTCTGGCTTTTATGAGACTGACTACAGAAGCGAGTCATATAAAAAAGAAGCAAAAGCCGCTAGCAACACAACTAATAAAACAGAATCGAAGTCAAAAAAAGAATCAGAATCCAGTTCCATATCATCGAAGAAAGACTAGCATTCAACGTATGCCATTGCGGTACACAAAACGAATCATAGATCACCTTTCACATGATGGGTATCGCCCATCTCAAGTTCGCACCTTAGCCAAAGACTTGCGTATTGAACATGAGGATAAAGGGCGATTTCAAGCTGCTATGGAACAAGCAGTAGATAGTGGACTGGTTGAAATAGGCAAAGATGATTGTGTTCGATTGCCTTCTCTTCCAGATGAAATTTTTGGCATCTTTCGTTCAAATAAAAGAGGCTTTGGGTTTGTCAAACCAAGCAAGCGTTTTCGAGAGGGAGATGTTTATATTGCTTCGGGTGCTGAAGGTGATGCAGTTTCAGGCGACACTGTACGTGTACATGTTTCAAAAACTGGCAAATGGAAAAAGGGCAAAGGAAGCTCTGGGAAAATTGTTGAAGTACTTCAAAGGGGCCGCGGCGAATATGTGGGAACATTATTCAAGCGCGGCAAGGGCTGGTTTGCTCAACCAGATGGTCGCGAATTGCATGACCCAATTATTATCCGAGATATCACTGCCAAAGATGCCAAGGGTGGCGACAAAATTGTATTTGAAATGTTGCATTACCCTGAAAAAGATTATTACGGCGAAGGAGTTATTACACGGATTCTCGGTGATTCCGGTCAGCCGGATGTCGAAACACAGGCTGTCATTCTTGCGTTTGGCTTACATCAAGATTTTGATGATGAATCAAAAGAAGAAGCGAGGAGTGCTTCCTCCAGTTTTGAATTGGCGGATGATGATGAACGTGAAGACTTGACAGGTACGTTTATTTTTACAATTGATCCTACTGATGCAAGAGATTTTGATGATGCAATTAACATTGCTTATAACAGCCAAAAGGAAGAGTGGGAGCTGGGTATTCATATTGCTGATGTCGCTTCCTTTGTGACTGCAGGAAGCGCGCTTGATAATGGTGCTTTTGAACGCGGTAACAGCGTATATCTTCCCCGGCAAGTCATACCAATGCTTCCAGAAATCTTATCTAACGGTGTTTGTTCTTTACAGGAGGGAGTGCGGCGTTGGGCAAAATCCATATTTATCAAATTTGATAATAAGGGTAGAGTTAAGGGTCATAAGCTTCGGAATACTGTTATTCAATCGCAAAAAAGATTGACCTACTTAGAGGCGCAGTCTTTAATTGATGGGGACTTAAAGGCAGCTCGAAAACATGCAGTTACAGGCGCTAACTATTCGGAGGCGTTAATTGATTCATTAAAACTTGCAGATACTCTTGCAAAGAAATTACTTTCGCGTCGTCGTCGTGATGGAATGATTGAACTTCAATTACCCGAGGTTGCATTGGAATTTGATGGCGAAGGTCGTGTTATCGATGCACATCCAGAAGATGATGCGTTTACGCATAGAATTATTGAAATGTTTATGGTTGAAGCAAATGAGGCCGTTGCAAGAACCTTTGCAGGTCTTGACATTCCACTTTTGCGTCGTGTCCACCCAGAGCCTAAGTTTGGAGATATGGCAGAACTTCGCTTATTTGCACGAAGTGTTGGCATTGGAATCCCAGAGCAGCCATCTAGGGAGGACTTACAACGTCTTTTGCGTGCAACAAAAGATAGTAACTCTTCTAGAGCAATTCATTTTGCTGTTTTGCGAACATTGTCGCAGGCAATTTATAGTCCCGCAGAAATAGGGCACTTCGCGTTAGCGAGCGAACATTACGCGCACTTTACAAGTCCGATTCGTAGATATCCAGATTTAACAGTTCATCGGGCTATTGCTGCATATCTCGATTACACTGAGAATGGCAAAAACATAAAAGGTGGTAAGGCCAGGCGCCTGCTTGTTGACAACATACGCAATGATCATCGTGTCTTAGATGAGGGATTACTCATTGATGTTGGCGAAAGTTGTTCTTCAACAGAGAGAAATGCAGAGCAGGCAGAGCGATCGCTACGAACATTTTTAGTGATGCAATTTTTGCATGAAGAGCATCTTGGAAATAAGTTTTCTGGCATCATTACGGGCTTTTCTTCGATTGGTGTATTTGTATCTCTCGAACGTTTTCTGGTCGAGGGGTTAGCAAGATTTGATAGCATTTCTCGTTCCTCTAAGCGCAATGATCGATGGGTTCGAATGGAGGGTACAGGACGAATTGTTGCACAAAAAAGCGGGGCGGTTCTTTCTACAGGAGACAAAGTTACTGTACAAATTGTTGCAGTTAATTTGCCTACAAGGGAGATGGAGATACAGATTGTACAAATGCCTGACAACCATATTGAGGATATTGTTGAGCCACATATTTCAAAGCAACAAACAAAAAAACGTAGTGGTAAAAAAACGAAATCCAAAGGCAGGGGTCGAGGGCGAAAACGAAATTAAGTTTTATTATGTTTTGAACAAGTTTGGAGATTTACTATGAATGACACGAGTAAGATTGAATCAATTCTTCATGAAGATCGAATATTTCTTCCACCACCAGACTTTGATGTCAGAATTGGTGGTTCATATGTCAATTCGATGGATGAATATAGAGACTTGTATGCTCAGTCAATCAAAGACCCCGATGGTTTTTGGGGTGACGTTGCAGGGGAGCTAGAGTGGTTTCAAGAGTGGGACTCTGTCCAGTCTGGCGCATTTCCTGATGTTCGATGGTTTGATGGAGGCAAAACAAACATTTGCCATAATTGTATTGATCGCCAAATTAATATGGGGCACGGTGATTCTACGGCCATCATTTGGGAAGGAGAGCCATACAACGATGTGCCAGAAATTCGTACTCTTTCATACAAGGACTTGCATGCAGAAGTCTGCCGATTTGCAAATGCACTAAAAGCACAGGGAGTACAAAAAGGCGATGTTGTAACTATTTACATGGGCATGGTTCCTGAACTCGCCATAGCAACACTTGCCTGCGCGCGCATTGGTGCACCTCACTCTGTCATTTTTGGAGGTTTTTCTTCACAAGCCATTGCAGATCGTGTTGAAGATGCAAAAAGTAAAATTGTAATTACATGTGATGGTTCATGGCGCAGAGGTAAAATTGTGCCATTGAAGGATAATGTTGACGCAGCGACAGAATTAACAAGCTATATCAAAAAAGTTATCGTATTGAAGCGATGCGACAATAAAGTGTCATGGGTAGAAGGCCGCGATATGTGGTGGTCATCAGTATGTAAAGCTCAAGAAGAAGATTGTCCATGCGAAGAGATGAATGCTGAAGATATGCTTTTTTTGTTGTATACATCTGGATCAACAGGAAAGCCAAAAGGCATTATTCACACAACAGGTGGATATATGGTCTACACCTACTTAACAAGTAAATTTGTTTTTAATTTAAAACCAGATATAGAACAGGTCTATTGGTGCACAGCGGATATAGGTTGGATTACTGGTCACAGTTACATTATCTATGGCATGTTGCCAAATCGAGTTCCAACAATTATGTACGAGGGAGCTCCGAACTTTCCAGATAGCGATCGATTTTGGGATATTGTTGAGCGACATAAGGTCACACAATTCTATACGGCACCAACGGCGATTCGTGCATTTATGAAATGGGGGGATGAGCATCCATCAAAGCACGACCTTTCTTCATTGAAGGTTCTTGGCACTGTTGGTGAGCCTATAAATCCTGAGGCCTGGATGTGGTATAAAGAAGTGATTGGCGGAAATAATTGTCCTATTGTTGATACATGGTGGCAAACAGAAACTGGGGGGCATATGCTTACTCCAATTCCAGGAGCCACACCAACAATTCCAGGTTCTTGTACGCAGCCTTTCTTCGGTATTGATGCAGCAGTGGTTGATGAAGATGGCCGTGAAGTAGAAGAGAATTCAGGCGGTCTTCTTGTCATTCGAAGCCCATGGCCTTCAGCACTGCGAGGAATCTATGGTGATAGAGAACGTTTTATAGACACTTATTTTTCACGCGTAGATGGCATGTACCTGGCAGGAGATAGTGCCCGTCGGGATGAAAACGGCAACTTTTGGATTATGGGCCGTATTGATGATGTCATAAATGTTTCAGGGCATCGACTTGGAACAATGGAAATAGAATCTGCATTAGTAAGCCACGAATCAGTGGTTGAAGCAGCAGTCGTTGGTGTTCCGCATGATATTAAGGGCACAGGCATAGCAGCATTTTGCACATTAGGTTCAGGTTTTAAGCCATCAGAGGAATTAAAGAATTCACTTCAAGATCATGTTAGTTCGGAAATAGGGGCAATTGCAAAACCAGATTTATTGAAATTTACCGATGCGCTGCCAAAGACTAGATCTGGAAAAATTATGCGTCGTCTGCTACGTGATGTTGCTGCAGGTACAGATTCCGAGCAGGATGTCACCACACTTGAAGATTTTACTGTTCTAGCCAAGTTACGCTCTGAGGATTAAATCAATTCGAGTAATCTTTGTGGCTTCATTCTGAATTGCTCTGTGCTCGATATACTATTGAGCATGTCAAATTACACAACTGTTAAAGATGCAAAAGTCGGAATTTTGATGGGCAGCGCTTCAGACTGGCCAACTATGAAGCGAACAAGTGATACGCTGAAATTATTCGGTGTTGCTCACGAATGCAATGCACTTTCTGCACATAGAAATGCTGATTTAGTTCGTGAATATCTTGCAGTAGCTGAATCGAGAGGCGTAGAGTTATTTATTTGTGCTGCTGGTGGTGCAGCTCATCTTGCTGGTGTTGTAGCCGCGCATACGGAAAAACCAGTATTGGGTTGCCCTATGCAAGCGTGGTCACTGGACGGCATGGATTCCCTTCTTTCAACGGTACAGATGCCAAAGGGTATTCCAGTTGCAACATTTGCAATCGGAGGTGCTGGAGCGACGAATGCGGCGTTGTTTGCCGTTCAAATGCTCTCTATGGCCGATTCTGAACTTTTAGAACGCTTTCATGCCTTTAGGGAAGAGCAGTCTACTAAGACAACTCTGCTTGAATAGTTTATTTTTCTATTGCTTTTTCAACGTCCGAGAACCACAATAATGGGTTCTTGATTGCGTTCTGTATTGCCATGCTACGTTGCATGCCGATTCAGCAGAAATAGATAGGAATCTTGACGAACAAATGCCCCATACCAGCGCGTATGGAGAGAAGAAATATTGGAGCAAATTTATGCGATTAATGACAAAAATTATCTTAGCTGTAGGGCTAGTTGCAACTTTAGCGGTATCTGCATTTGCTAAGCCAAAAAACTTTGATGAAGTCAATGATGGATACACAAAAGTCGTTTCAACGATTGATGGTTCAAATCCATTATTTGGACTTTGGAAAAATGATAAGGAGCAGCAGCTCTTAGTCGAATTGCCACGAGGATGGGATCGCAAAAAATTCTTTATCGCTGTGACACCAACAGCAGGTGTTCGCTTTGTAGGTCTGCAAGGAAATGAAGCATATGTATATCTTCGTAAATATCGAGATCGAATTGCATTTATTGCACCAGAAACATCAGTTCGTTCATCTGGCGATAAAGCATCTCAAGATGGTGTAGATGCATCGTTTACAGATACTGTACTTTTTGATGTTCCAATTGTTGCAAATGGACCAAGTGGCCAGCCCGTTATTGACTTAGACAGCCTTCTGGTTGGCCAGGCATCAAAAGTTGCTGGTTCAGTCGGTAGTGGTGCTAATAGCAAGTTATCTACAATCTTAAAAGCAAAATCTTTCCCAAAGAATCTTGAGGTTGCTTTTGAAATGCCTACGTCAGGTGGAAAATTCAAAAAAATTCACTATTCAATTAGTGAAGTTCCAGAACGGAGCAGTTATAAACCACGCAAAGCAGATGAACGTGTCGGTTACTTTGCCACAAATTACCGGGACCTTGGTCAATACCATGATGAAGACAAATGGATTCATTACATCAACCGGTGGGATTTACAAAAGCAGGACCCAAAACTTTCGCTGAGCCCACCTAAAAAGCCTATTGTTTTTTACATAGAGCACACTGTTCCCGTTCGTTATCGACGCTGGGTTCGAGATGGTGTTGTATATTGGAATGACGCCTTTCGTAAAATAGGCATTGATAATGCCATCGAAGTCTATTACCAAGATGCTACGACAGGTGCGCATATGGACAAAGACCCGGAGGATGTTCGTTATAACTTTTTACGTTGGCTGCATAACGATGTTGCCACAGCAATTGGGCCATCCCGAGCACATCCACTGACTGGTGAAATTCTTGATGCAGATATTGTTCTAACAGACGGATGGATTCGAGCTTATTGGCGTTGGTATAACCAGCAACCAAATTCCTCAGAAGCTATGTCTGTGATGAACCCAGAAGATATCCAGTGGCTTGAACAATACCCAACATGGGATCCACGTGTTCGTATGGCTAATCCGATTGAACGCGCTCAAATAATTCAAGCCCGAAAAGAGGGTGGCACAGCTGATGCAACAACCGATCATGTTCTTGCAAATAATGAAGACTTAGCAGAAATTGCTTGCTGGCTAGGCGATGAACATCGGCATTGTCTTGCAGCACATCAACTTGCTGGTCAGATGGAATTTGCTAGACTCGGTCTAGAAACGCTGAACCTACTTGAGTTAGGGGCACCAGTTGAAAACGATAGAGCCACAGGCGATGAACTTGATGGTATTCCAGAGTGGTTTATTGGACCGTTAATGTCTAGCCTTGTATGCCACGAAGTTGGCCATACACTTGGTTTGCGCCACAACTTCAAAGCATCAAGTTTGTACACATTGGAAGAAATTAACTCTGTAGACGTTAGAGGCAAAAAACCATTTACAGCCTCAGTTATGGACTATAACCCAGTCAACTTTAATATGGAAACGGGCGATGTGCAGGGTGACTTTGCCATGATTGGTATTGGTCCGTATGATTACTGGGCAATCGAATATGGCTATACAACGGGTGATCCAAAGGAAGTACTCAAGCGTGCACACGAGCCAGCGAATGCATATCTTACAGATGAAGACACTGGAGGGCCTGATCCGCTTGCTAAGCGTTATGATTTTAGTAAGGACCCGTTGACATATGCAGAAAACCAAATGCGCGTCGTGAACAAACTGCGTGAAGATTTACTTGACAATTTTGTTGAAGAAGGTGACAGTTGGTCAAAAGCACGCCGTGGATACGAAACCACCTTGCGAATGCAACGCAGTGTCTCGAGCATGATGGCTGATTGGATTGGTGGAGCACATACAAACCGCAACAAAAAAGGTGATTTTGGCGAGCAAGATGTCGCCCCGGTACAAGTCGTTCCTGTTGAGCAACAACGCGCTGCATTAAACTTTATTGTCGAAACAATGTTTAATGAAGATTCTTTTGGTCTTTCACCACGCCTCGTAACTCATTTTAATGTTGATAAGTGGTATGGGGGTGGCGGTGAAGATGGTGAAGCAACATGGCCTGTACATGACAGTATTCTCGGTTCACAAGCTTCAATGCTATCAGCGATTCTTGCTCCGAGTCGACTAGGAATGGTCTACGATAACGAGTTTCGTGTGCCAGCAGATGAAGATGCGCTTACTGTGGCTGAAATATTTGAAACACTTGTGGATTCAATTTACGGTGATTTGAATACCCCTGATGGGAAATGGACTAACCGCAACCCTATGGTGTCATCGCTTGATCGAAACCTTCAAGCGGAGATGACTGATCGGATTATTGATTTAGCAACAGGTCGCGTTTCGATGTTTCGACCCGTTCGTACAATTGCATTGCTTCATGCAAAGCAACTGTACACACAGATGGGCAATCTTTTGAATAATGATTTCGATGTTGATACCTACACTCGTGCTCATCTTGAAGATATGCATGAGCGCCTTGGTAAAGCTCTTGATGCCATTTACACAATGTAAGTGCTCTTATTTAATTATTTAAAAATAAAACACCGCAATGCTAATTCGCATTGCGGTGTTTTTTAAAAACTGCTGTATCCTGTGTATTAATGAACTTTGATACACCACCAGAATCCCCAGTAATCGCGATGCAGCAATGGTTTGATCAGGCAGACTCTGAGCGCCCGACTGCAAACCCGCTTGCGATGTCGCTCTGCACTGTAAATAAAAATGGCACACCATCATCTCGTATGGTGTTATTAAAGGGTTTCGATGAACGTGGGGCTGTTTTTTACACAAATTACGAAAGTCAAAAAGCAAAAGAGATTGAATCGAATGCTGCTGTAGCCCTACTGTTTCATTGGGATGGCATACAGCGCCAAATTCGCGTTCAAGGCAATGCGGAGAAGATAACAGCGGAAGAATCTGACAGTTATTTTTCAAC
>Ga0163179_10002698_pt1 | contig 12241 bp, 5 predicted proteins | sample AtlANTMetagenome_FD_109643 | JGI IMG/M metagenome (GOLD analysis project Ga0163179, IMG submission 109643) | Marine eukaryotic phytoplankton communities from the Atlantic Ocean - Atlantic ANT 2 Metagenome | ecosystem: Environmental > Aquatic > Marine > Oceanic | place: North Atlantic Ocean...
ATACGCGCTGGGTCGGAGCCCATAGCCATGCCCCCCCGTGGGAAAGGTGTGTAATTCCGAACTAATTCCCCGCTTAACAAGCTCATGGTTGTACACAATCGCGCTCGGGAAGTGCTTCTTGTCATCCTGCGTTTGCACGATGAAGACGGGAGGCGCATCTGCGTCGATTGTGAAATCCGGCGAAAGCTCGAAACCAGAAGTACCAATGTAAGCCGGATAAATCAACACAGTGAAATCAGGGCGACAGGAAACGGCATCCGCAGCATCCACTTTAGGATAATTTCGGGATCGCCAGTGATTGCTCAAGGAAGCGGAAAGGTGACCTCCCGCGGAAAATCCAAATACACCGATATTCTCCGGATCCAGATTCCAGTCCTCCGCATTACTTCGCATCAAACCGAGGGCTCGCTGCGCGTCTTGCAACGCTCCTTCGCGGTTTTTCGGCACGCGGTACTTCAAGACCGCAGCCGTGATTCCAATGGAATTCAACCACTCTGCAATTTCCTCCCCTTCTAAATTCCACGCCAAAATATTGTATGCACCACCTGGACACACCAGCACTCCCGCAGAGGGTCGACGACTACGGGCTTTATAAACGGTGATACTCGGCTCAGCAACATTCGTAATACGAACCACCGCGCCCCCTCGTCTCGGATTCCCCACCTCGCTTTTTTCGACTATGCTCGCGTCATGCGGAGCCGGAACCCCTTTCGGCCAAAGTGTAACTACATTCGGCCTAGGCGCTTCTTTGGTCTTACCAAAGCGCCGATCGAGTGATGGCTTGAGTCCATGAGCCCACAACCGATAGCCCTCCTTTTTTGGATGGAGAAGGTCGGGCATAATATTGCGGGGTAATGTCCCATCTTTCTCCAAGAAAAAATCGTTTATATCCAAAAACTCAGCACCTTTCTTAGCAGCGAGCACTGGAAGCTCCTTATTGATTTGCGCATTCACCATGCGAAGCGGGTCGTCCTTTGAAGCCCCTCTTGGAAATACAGCATGAACAATCAACTTGGTTTCCGGTAGTCTCGTATTTATTTCGTCGATAATCGACTCGATTCCCTGAATGGTTTCGGAAGCAGGTTGGCCCTCACTCTGACCCGTGTTGTTGGTACCAATCATCAGTACCGTTACTTTGGGTGAAAGATTGTCCAACGCCCCATTCTGAAATCTCCAGAGCACGTGTTCGGTCCGGTCTCCGCTGAAACCCAGATTGAATGCTCCATATTGAGCAAAGTTCTCCGCCCACAGGCCCGCATCCCAACCGTGCGTAATGGAGTCCCCAATAAACAGTAGTTCCACTTCGCCTCCCCGGTTTTTCGCTTCCTCCAGCTTTTCCTGGTGGCGAGTCTTCCACCAATCCTGATCCAGCCTCGACACGGGCGTCACAGCCAGCGGCCTTTCAGCAGCCGTCTGGCTCATCAAACATGGTCCCGAAAAAACGGCGGACCATAGAATCATAAATGTGAATAGAGGTGGGATCTTCATAGGGCTGAAAGCAACTGTTGACGCAGAAGCTAGCAAGCAATGGGCTCGGGCGGCAATCCGATTAACCAATCAGGACTTCTTTTCTTCGCTCAGCCGGATACACCACGTCCCTATCCGGCAAATCCCAAGTAGGCAGCGAAACCTCCTGCATGCGGCAAAATCAGGCATTCAGCACCACCTTATTCATCGACGAGAGCAACGACCGCTTCCTTATTTCAATTGTGCCAGATATTACTGAGACAGTGCACTAGAAATATTGGGAAACAAGACTTCGAAGATCCTTAAGAGTCAATCGTTTGGAGAGCTCTGAGCCATAGAAAGCGACTGGGTCCTATCCCTTCTGAGTGCCTGGCTTGCTATTGCCGAAGAGACTTTTTATATCCTTAATTTTTGTAATGAGTAGTTGGCTACTACTCTCGCTTCCGTCTCCGGTAAGCGTGATGGGTGTTCCAACATGATAAGCGAGATTAAAATCATGAAAGTCCCTGAACTCGATCTCGATGCGTACCGGCAACTTTCCTTCGATATCGATGTAGAAGACCTTCGCCTCGTCGAGGTTGTCGGACATGCGGAGCCGACCTTGAGCAGTGATGGATCCGCCCTGGCGCGTGACCCAACTATCAAAGGGACGTTCTTGAAATTCGGGAAAGTAGCCACCGTCGATTCCATGAAGCGGGGTATCCGACGCGGAATAGGATTCCGCTTCAATCCCAAATACTTTCAGCAGGGAAAGGTGCAGGCTGCTAAGTTCCTGGTTTTCTGAATACCGAACGTAGCGCCCCGTTTTTATACGTCCGCTTCCACCCCCCGCCAGCACGATTGGAATTCGTTGCGCAGTATGATTGTCGCTATGGCCCATACCGGATCCGAAGAGTACCACGCTGTGATCGAGAAGTCTACCATTATGATCTTTGTAGGATTTGAGCTTTGTCAAGAGATAATCGAACTTCTCCATATGCCAAAGACTGATCTTAAGCAAGGAATCCAGGTTCTTGCGGCTGAAATTTCGGAAAAAATGAGACAGGTAATGGTGCTGCTCTGGAATACCAAGAAAGTCGAATACCATGCGACTGTTGCTATTGCCCAACATATAGGTGATACAGCGGGTGGAGTCGGTCCAGAGGGCAAGAGCGATCAGGTCGATCATGGCCTCCACTTGCTCGTTTAGGTTCGCCCCGACGGGAGGCCGCTGGAGGCTCCCGAAGTCGATTCTCGGCTGGGTCTTTGTTTGCTCCATATTCTGGATACGGCGTTCGGTTTCACGAACAACGGTCAAGTACTCATCCAATGTCTGGCGATCCTCGTAGCCCGATCTGCGAGAGAGAGCATTTGCATCGCCTTTGACTCGGTCCAACAAGCTCGACATGGATTGCCGCTGGTCCGGATCACTCATCGGACTGCGGAAAAGGCGATCGAAAACGAGCTGAGGATCACTTTCGCGCGGAATGGCTCCTCCGTCTTTGTCGTAAGAAATGTAGCTACAGCCGAATTGCCCGGTGAAAAGCCCTTCCGTGGTTAGTTCGAGAGATCGATGGGCCGTGTCCCCCCCAATCTTATCCGCTATAATCTGATCGACGGAAGCAGTATCCTTGTTCTCATGGTGACCGGCGAGAAAGCGGCGAGTGGAATTGGCGTGAGACGAAAACCCAAAATCTCCCATGTTATCGAGAATGAGCAGATCGTCCTTGTGTTTGGCGAAGGGAGCCATGAGCGGCGACATTCGAAAGTCGAATTCCGTCCCACCATTGATATTCCATGAAGGCGGATGGACGCCGTTGGGCTTGAAGAGGGTTAGGAATCTAAGCGGCGGAGATTCCGTTGCCGAGCCTTTGCCCAATCCATTGCTCACCTTGCCTTCCATCAAATTGAGGAAAGGAAGCGGCAAAAAGGCTCCGGCAGCGCCTCGCAAGAAGGTGCGGCGGTCAATTTTCCAGCTTCTGCTCATGAATTAGTTTGGGGGCTAGGGGCAATAAAGGTTTCCCGGAAAGGCAGGCTTTGGGACACTTCTACGAAGAGATCGCGCCATGTTCCGTTCGTTTCGTCAATCTTCTCTGTAATCGCGTCGATGGTTGGGCGGTCGAAAGCCTCAAGTTTTCGGCAGAGAGCGTAGGCCAAGGTTCGCTCGACTGCGTTCCGAATGATGTCGCGTCGCTTGCTCCCCAGAAGAATGGACTTCAATTCATCGAAATTTTGGAAGGCTTCCCCATCAGGGAGATGACCGGCGGTATCGATCCTATCGGGGTCGTCATCGTGTCCGGCTCTTCTCCTCGGAGGCTTATAGTCTAAAGCGAGCTTATAGGACCCCTCGTCGTCGTACATCTGAAGAGCGAATCCGAGTGGATCGATCCGATCATGACAACGGGCGCAGGTTGAGTCACTGCGATGGACTTCGAAACGTTCGCGAAAGCTGAAATCGACATTTGGAGCGGCGGCTTCGACCGGCGGAATGTCCGCGGGCGGCTCGCCGAGCCGTTCACCAAGAATACGTCGGAGCATCCAGGTGCCGCGGAGAATAGGACCTCGATTCATGGCCAGAATGCCAGGCATGGTAAGAATACCGCCGCGCCCCTCAGGCGGATCCAGACTCATTCGCTGATTCGGAACTAGCTTTCGTTCGATACCCTTGGGCCTAACGTATTTTTCCAACTGATGATTATTTTCGGGATAGAAGGAAGCGGTATTGTGACTAGCGAAGGCGACATTCGAGTCGATCAATTCGATGACAGGACGATTTTCGGTAAAAAGGTAGTTCAAAAAATCGAAGGGCTGACTGCGGAGTGCTTGTCGACTCAATACGTCGTCTCGCGCGTTATCTATGTCGGCGAGTCCGAGCCATTGGTGGCCGAAGCTCTCGGCCAGATTGCGGGCCAAGGGCGAGGCGAGCATGCGGTCCACCTGCTTTGCGATTTCGTCGGCATGTTCAAGGTCACCCCTCGCTGCCGCCTCAAATAGCTGCGTGTCCGGCATATCCTCCCAGAGGAAATACGAGAGACGTTCCGCGAGTTCGTAGGAGTCGACAAGTTGTTGTTTTCCAGGCGTAGCTTCGATCAGGAGACCTCGGTAGAGGAAGGATGGTGAGACGAGAAGGGCCTTCATTTCGTCCCGGGTGGCTCTGAGGAGCTCCCCTCCCTTCAATCCCATCAGAGAGGCGAGCATTCGTTCTAGCTCCTTCCGAGCTATAGGACGGCGGAGAGCCCGAGGGGCGAAGGAGCGAAGCAGGGATTCCGCTTGAGCTGGGGTGAGTTCGATGGATTCGGAATAATGGGGAAGCGGCTGACCAACAAGAGTCTCGAGTACGTCGCTCCGCTCTTTGGAGAAGAGTTCCTGAAGGGCCCGATCTGCCATGTAGGCATACTGCTCCCAGATGAAACTCGATAAGCGGGCATCGCTGGTGTCGTTGACGAATTCGCTCGGCCCAGGAGGATCGGTGGGCAGGAGTTTGATAACGAGGGATTTTTCGACAAAGGTTTGCTCGGCGGCGATGATCTGGTTTTCGAGTTCAAATCCGAAGAGTGAGCGCAGGGTGTTGCGGTATTCGTTTGCTGAGAGACGGCGGGCTTGAAAGGTTCCCGGGCGGGCTTCCACTGAGTTAACGAATCGTTCCTCGTACCAATCGAGAATCTGCTGGGTTTCGGTGGGATCCGGGCGATTATCCTCTTCCTCAGGCGGCATTTCATCGGAGGCGAGCACATCTGCTACCGTTTCCCAAAGCTCGAATCTCGAATCGATATCTTGGGAACGGACTATCTCCGTAAAGTCCACCTCACCATTGACCTTCTCGCCTCCGTGGCAATTAATGCAGTACTGCTCGAGCAAGGGCTGGATTTGGGTATCGAATACTCCGTTTTCCGTCGGCCTACCCTCCAACCCTGCAGCGGCGACAAGCACAGTAAAGAGGGCAGAAGCGAATCTGGTTCGGGCATTAATCATCGATGGGGCCCTATTATTAGAGATCGAAACGCGATGAAGGACAAGGAAAGATTCTAGACAAGAATGCGGATCGCGGCCGGCCCAACGGATTTCGACGTATTTAACAGTCTCTTCGGTAATGCCAAATGGCGCGAAAAGGTAACGGCTTTGCCTCTCAACAAAATGGAGCAAGTACATCCTCTACGGAAAGAAATCCGCATCGGTAATTGCCCGCAACTCATCGGCTATCTGCTTTATTTTAAGGCAGCGGGCGGTCTCCGGGCGCCCACCCGATAGATAAAGCAATGGGCGCTCGGAGATCGCCTGCTACCAATGTCTGCAACGAAGCCACCGACAGGTCGGGGTCTGCCACAACAGGCTGGAAGCCTACCCTAACAAAAAAAGAGCGACCTAAGCAGGTCGCCCTTTAAAAAATTCAATCTATTCGACTAAACGGTCGGTCGTCCTTAGAAAGAACCACGAATACCCGCAACGAAGCGACGGCCAACGGTCGCGTACGAGGTCGTGAAAAGACCCGGGTTATTTCCAACGTACTTTTCGTCGTCTGGCGAATCGGTTAGGTTATCACCTTCAATGAAGAGGCGAATATCGTTGTCCTTGGCTAGCCGATACTGCACTGACATATCCACATTTTCCCGTTCTACATCAAAGGTTATATCCGAAATCGCGGCCGTTGAAGCCGTCACCTGCAATTCGGAAATATAGTTGTAAGACGCGCGAACGCTGAGACGCTGCCATTCGTAAATGACCTGCATATTGTAGATTTCTTTCGCCTGGTTTCTTAAGCTTGGAATGAACTCGAAGTCAGTTACGACAAAATTGCCATTTTCCAATTCATCCGTATCAAAGATAGGATCGGTTTGATCGCCTACAATGTACGAATAGTTCGGAACCAGCTTAAACCCACCGAGCCACCTCACATCTGGAAGCAGATCGGCAAAACTAAAGTAACCACTTACCTCGAAACCTTCGATGTGACGCTTCGAGGCGTTCGACCAGAATTTGGTATCCGCTCGGACCATTTCCGTGCCTTGGCTAGGATCTTCAGCATCCACTAGCACCTCGATATCTCTCGTATAGATATCCTCTTGCAGAAAATCTTCGAGATCCTTCGAAAAGAGCGAAACAGAAATGGTATTCGCGTTACGCGGCCCGAAATAATACTCCCAGGCTAGGTCGATATTTTCAGACGTTTGTTCCCGCAGATTGGGATTTCCCAAGTCAAATTCATCGTCGCGCCTAGTCAGATTAAGAACACCTGCGGCTTGCAGTTGGCGATTCGCTTCCCCGAGATTAAAGGGTACCAATTCGCGATAATCGGGACGAGTAAGCGAATTTCCATAGGCAAAACGGAGTACGTGCCCGGTCTCACCAACACGGTAGGTTCCGACCACACTAGGCAACAGATTGTCGTAGCTGCTTTTCGCGTTAATGTCGTCGACGATATCCCCAAACGAAAAGCTGCCGCTTGGCCCCGTGAAACCGATATCTTCTACGCCATCCTGAATGAGCTGTCCGAGATTTGCTTTATCCGTATCCGCTATTCCCGGAAAGGCATCGGCATCGACATTGAAGTTAGAAGGTTTCCAAGTGGTGTCCAAGCTCGTTTCTTCGTAACGAACACCGGCAACCAAGGTAAAGTCTCCCCAGCGTTTGGTCCCCTGAACATAAGCTGCGAAAATATCTTCGTTGAGTTCGCCCGTATCGGCAGCATCGCGAAGGTCGGAACGATCGAATTTCCAGTTGTCCGGATTAGCCGCGAGATCTTGGAAGAAAAAGTCGTACATCGGATCGGCGGTCACAAATGCTCCGGCAGTATCTGCATACTTCCCGTCAAAGAGCGTGACATTTCCGGCGTCACTCGCTGCTGCAAATTGTCCGATCGGAAAAACGCGGCGAGCGCCTGCAGAGGCAGCGGTGAAGATCTCGTTCGTTTTGTTGTCCCGATGCGCCTTGCGCAGTCTCAGGCCCGACTTAATGGAGAAGTCTTCATCGATATCGTGATCATACTCCACGTTGAACAACTGAACATCTTCATGGACGTCTTCCAAAAGGAAACGAGCTCCTCCATCGGAGTTGTATCGGTTCAGGTCAGAAAATACATTTACCTTGTTGTTCAATGGGACATGCCCTCTATCCGATGTAACTTCGAAAATCGAAAACTCAGGTAGCGGTGTTACGCCATCGGTTATCCTAGCTCTCAGGAAGCTTTTTCCGGAACCGTCGCGATCTCCATCTCTGAAGCGGTCTTCGAACCGCCACTGACGGCGGTAACGAAGGGAGTCGTCTGTAGAGAAAAGTGCGCGATATTCAAGAGAACCATTCTCCAGTTGGGTCTCTCCCCCGAAATCGAACGTGTAGGTATCTCCGCTTCGATTGTCGCCAGTAACTATTCGTGATATACGCCCGTCAGCGGATCCCTCAAAGTTCGGCGTTACGATCAAATTGCCACTAGCGTCCACATCATTGATGAAATTATCGCCTGCGCTCCCTAAGACGGGATCGTCATCGTCCTCTTCAAACGTTCCCAGGGCGTTGCCCGCGTCGTCCAAGAACCAGAAGGTGCGGGAAACCGCACGCTCCAGTCGGTCAACACGAAACGCGAACGAGTCGCGATCGTCATTAAACTTTTGATACAAGGGACGGAAGTAGAGAGAGGTACTGTCCGAAACCTTCAAATCGAAGCTCAAATCGAGAGTGAGGTTATCGTTTGTTCTACGAACTTCATTCGGGTCGAACCGATTCCAAATCGGATTGCTAGCATCTTGGCTTTCGTTTAGCGAAATTTGATTCGGATCTGCTCCGGACAAGCGACCCGCATTGGTCAAAAAGCGATTCTGGGTCGACCATCCAACCTGATCTTCGTCCACGTAGTTAAAATTAACCAGCACGCCCAAATTGTCTTCCCCACCAAAGGCACTGAAAATATTCGAATTGATGATATTCGCTCCATAACCCGACTTATCGCCTTGGTCGCGGTGGCGTGTCGAGAGCTTGTAGGTGGTTAGATTGTCGCCCCGATCAAAGGCGTTAGCCGTAATTACGTTCACGTAGCCGCCAATCGAATCGCCCGGATGCTCTGCAGTGAGACTCTTGATTACCTCTACACCCGCAACCATTTCAGAAGGGATTTGGGTTACGTCGAAATTACGGGAGCCTAGCTGCGCATTGGCCTGAGCAGCACCGTTAATACGGATGGAGTTGTACTGCCCTTCCGCACCACGGACGGTCACGGAGCCTCCATCGACCACATTGATGCCCGCCAAACGGGAAAGCGCTTCCCCTAGATTTGTATCTGGCAGATTTCCTAGCGCATCGCCGCTCAGATAAGTTCCAATGATATCGGAATCTCGCTGCTTTTTAACCGATGATTCCTGAGTAGAACTGAACACCTCCAGCTTTTCCAGCACGTAAGCGGGTTCATCATCCTGAGCATAAATGCTGTTCGCACCTCCTAAGAGGGCCATTGAAAGCAATCCGCTGAACACCTTGCGAGCCAACCTTGGTTTTTCCTGTATTTTCGAATTCATAGTAGTGGTTTTATTTTTTTGTAGTTTAGTTTCTGAAAGCGTTTCTTCGATTACCTCCTTTCCTGCTACGCTGTTCGGATCGGTAATCTTTCGTATGATAAAATAGGCGCCACTCTCCCCGTCCCGAAGGCTCGTTAAATCCGTATTTTCGAGGATCAACGCGAATACTTCGTCCGGAGCATACCGCCCCTTGATCTTAGGGGCACGGATCCCGGCCAAAAGATCGGAAGGGTAGATTATCTGCAATCGGGATTGCTTGGCGAATTCTTGAAGAGATTCCGAGGACTCTCCAGCGGGCAAATTGATCTTCAGCTTTTTCTCGGATGCGTAGGCAACGGGATTCTGACACACCAACAAATACCCCACAGCGAGAGCCGGGAGGACCAATCGTTTTAAGAATGGATAAATGCCGAAGGGCATTGGGTATTAGTAGTCGGTCGGGGTTTGGAAAGGTCACGGCAAGGATTTCCTTGCTGTTTAGATGCGCGGACAATCAGTTTCCGCTAAAAGAATAACGAAGTTTTTCAAAAAAAGTTTCCTCGATCCGAGAAATCTAGTTCTTGTGCGACTTTAGTCAACGGCCTTACTCAGTAGAATCTCAGAGCCACCGCGCATTCTCGCATCCACTCCATAACCATTTTTGAGAACAGAAACGAAACCTTCGACATTACTTGAAAGAAACGTCCCTGTAAACCGCTCGGAAGCCAAATCAGGATCCTCGATGGTAAGCTGGGTATCATTCAGCCGATTCAATTCATCAATAATCTCAGCCAGGGGTTTCGCCGCGAAGGTCATGGCCCCGTGCTGCCAAGCGAGAACGCGCTGTATCTCCGCTTTCGAGAGCACTGCCACTTGAGGAACCCCTAAGTGTGAAGACAACGAGATGATTGCCCGCTCGTGTGCTTCAAGACGGGGCGTTTCATTAAGTTCGGGTGATACACCGTCAACTGCAGACGATGCCACCTCCACAATCCCTTCGGCAACGAGAACTTCCACAGCGTCTTCATCCAATCTCACATTGAACGCGGTCCCGACCGCACTCACGTCTACTCCGTGAACCTCTACCACGAAGGGCCGACTAGCGTCTTTGGCCACAATGAAGAAGGCCTCACCCTTTTCCATTCGAACGCGACGCTCTGAAGCCGTGAAATGCATCGTCAATTCAGCTCCCTCTTTCAATTTGATGGTGGAGCCGTCCTCAAGCTGGTTGCGAATCTCTGGCTTTGCCTCGGCAATCGCTTCGGAAACCGCATCGGCGGAGCGGGACGATCCTTCCTGAAAGACGACGAAGGCAACCGCCAACGTAGCAGCCGCAGCCATAGCTCCCCAGAATACTCGGCCCAATCGGCGATTCGGTTTGGGAGCGAGTAAATCTGGATTAGGCCGCGAACTGTGCTCCGGTCCCCAAGCAGAAAGATGATCCAATCGCTTCCAGTCTTGCCGTTGTCGGCTTAGTAAATCCGCGTGAATCGGATCCGCACCGATCCAATCAAACAACTCGTCCTGCTCTTTCGCGGACAATCCGCGATCCAATCGCCATGCCCAAGCGGCCGCTTCATTTCCGGCATCCTGGCGATTCTTTTCGGATCCGTAAGATTGGGTCATCGTGAAAACTCGGTGCGACTCTCCACACGGTCAAAAAATTCGGTCAATTTGCGCATACCAATGGTTCCTTGCGAATCCACCGTGTGCACGGAGATACCCAGCTCATTGGCGATGTCCTTTTGGGACATACCATAGATCTTCCGCAGCGTGAGGATCTGGCGGCAGCGTGTTGGCAAAGACTGTATGGCTTCGGTCAAAAGTTCGAGTTCCTCCGAGCGAGAAATGGCCTGACTTACTTCCTCGCTCTCATCCAAGACACATAATACATCGATATCCGCCAAAGAAATTTCTCCCCTAGAGGTTTGTTTGCGAATTTTTCCCAAGGCCAAGTTGCGGGCCGTCGCGAAAAGAAACGCTTTCGGAGACCCAATTTCCGTCGTTTTTTGCGCTTTCAGTACGCGACCGTAAGCTTCCTGAATAATATCGTCTAAATCCCTTTCATTAGAGAAACGACTTCGCAACCACGCACGCAGCATCGGTTCGTGCGGCTCTAATTCGGTGGTAAACCAATCCGATTGCTCTGAATATCCGGGAGGCATAATTCGCTAAGGTTATAACAATACTGCAAGAAAGAACGTTTGTATATTCCCTCCAATTACCAAGTCCATCTCTTTTATGATCGAGGGCGAACCGCAGTACTCCAATTGCACCCTTTCGTATTCCAACTAAATACCGAGGAATTCATTGCATCGATAAACTGAAATACCGTACTACGGTTGCTAGTATCGAATAACGATTCCCTTGGACCGATCATCTTTTTTAGAGGATTTTGCGACTCCCACTCTCACCAGTTACCCCGTTTAACCCGCCAATTCTTCGAGAGCTTTGCGGGTCTTCGCGTTCGTCGTGTAGGGATCGTTGTGACGCTTGCCGTAGGCTTCGATTTCCTTCGCAAGATCGCGAGCGGTCCCACGTTGCTTTTCGTCATGGACGAAATTAGTGAGCTCGTCGGGGTCTTCATCGAGATCAAGAAGCCAAGGCTCATCCTTGTCCGAAAGTATCAGTTTATGACGAGGCGTTACCGCCGCAACCCAACCATTCGTCGCCCCAATCACACCCGTGCTTCGCATAAAGGTTACGTCGCTCCAGCCTTCAGGCGCTTTACCTGTAGTTAGAATTTGGGATGCGTCTCGACCTTCTTCATTGCCCGATGTTTTGATCCCCATCATGGAAAGGATCGTGGGCTGGAAATCGACCGTGTTTAGCACATTGTCGATCCGCCGAGCCGCTGCGATTTTTTTCGGATAACGGATGATAAAGGGTACTTTAGCCGAAGCCTCCAACGGGACGCCTTTGTTTTGCCGATGATGTTCCCCTCGAAGATCTCCATGATCGGCGGTAAAGATAACGATTGTATCATCAATAAGATTACGTTCACGCAACGTGCCAAGAATACGGCCCACATTGTCATCGATGCATTTCATCATACCCAAATAGGCCGCCATTTTATAGTTGCATTTATCCGCTGGTTCCGCCCAAGAAGGCACATCCTTCGCCGACTTATCAAAGGTCCGAGGCATCTCGGAATCGCTGTCGTCGAGCATTGTGTCGTAAGGTGCCCGAACAGTATCCGGTCCATGTGGATCCGGTATCGCCAACATGTAGCAGAACGGCTCGCTCTTATGCTCCTCAATGAAATCGATGGCTTTGTTCGAAAGCCAGTCGGTCGCAAAAGACTCTTCGTCCGC
>Ga0163179_10002700_pt1 | contig 12238 bp, 1 predicted proteins | sample AtlANTMetagenome_FD_109643 | JGI IMG/M metagenome (GOLD analysis project Ga0163179, IMG submission 109643) | Marine eukaryotic phytoplankton communities from the Atlantic Ocean - Atlantic ANT 2 Metagenome | ecosystem: Environmental > Aquatic > Marine > Oceanic | place: North Atlantic Ocean...
AGCACATGTAAATGCTAATCCAGTAAGCACCACATCACTTGCTTTACCCGTTACAGACAATCCATGAGCACTAGATGTAGTGACTGTCATGATACCTGTAGTATTATCATATACAGCACTCTGAACGCCCACAGCAGGGAGGTAATCGCACGTGAATGCAATTCCTGCTAACTTGACTTCTTGCCCTGTTAGAAGACCGTGGGCTGTCGTTGTAGTGATGGTTGTGATACCAGTCGTTGATGTATAACCCACATCATAGATTGCTCTCGGTATATAAATGACTTGACTGTTGGTAATTGCTATTCCTGTGATATGACCAGCAGTAATTGCAGCAGTACCGATACCAATTAATGCTGGTTGAACATTAGTTCCTGTTTGAATAGCAACATTAACAACTGTTTGAACTCCTACTCTATAACCAGAACCACTATTTCCAATACTAATAGAAGAAACTGTTCCAGCAGAAGAAACAACAGCTGTTCCACCAGCAGAAACAAGAGGTTGATATCCCAATCCTCCAGTAGAACCAACGGATGCTAATATTCCACCCACAGGAACATTAGAATTGTTAGGATCACTTGCAAGAGAACTAGCAGTTCCTGTAAATGTAATAGTAGTAATTCCTGAACCTTCCGATAAAAGATAATCAGACCCTATACCTGATGGACCTTGGAATATTCCATTTATGAGAATCACTGCATTATTGGTAGAAAATCCTACAGAATTTGAACCATTGGATTCTAAAGTAAATGTCTTACCAACTCCAGTGAAATTTGAAGAAATATCATCAAAAATTTGGTTAGTTGCATAAGGTCTATTACTACTGTTTTCAGCTGCCCCTCTCATAAAGGTTCTTCCTTGGAAAGTAGAGAAAGTAGTAATTCCTACCCAATCTCTACTAGCAGGTTCATTAGTTGTAGAACTTATGGGTGATGGACCTTGAGGTGCTGTAATAAAATTAATTGTATTATCAATAATATTATAATCACCTTCCACTTTAGTGACTATTGAATTTTGAGTATGAATACCCAATCCCGTTCATCCATCCACGATCAACTAATAAATGATTAGTAACTGCACCACCAACAGTATTAATCTTCATTATCTCTTCATTAATTTTTATCAAATCTCCACCAAAGAATGAAGTAACACCAGAAGTTTTTACAGTTAGTTCAGCAACTCCTAATAAATCTGTTAATCCAGTAGTAACGGCAGTAGAAACTATTGGTTGCTGAATTGCATTATCAATTCCAATTAAACACTTAGTATTTTGATTACGTGCAGTTATGGTATGAGCTGCTCCTACACCAAGAGATCTTAATTCCAATAAAGTTGGATCAGACTTTAATGCATCTTCCGCACTCTGAGCAAATTTAAGAGTAGTCTCATTCTTTTTAACAACATATAGTGTAGAAGGCAGAAGACTAGTAGTTCCAATTCCTGTAATAGTTGTAGTTGCAATTCCAATGGGACTTCCACTACCTACATCATACGCATATGTAACTTCTTCTCCTGTTACAAAGAAATGCTCTGGAATAGTGACTTCATTCTTTGTAAGATTAACAACTGATGAATCACTACCATCAAACTCTCTAGCAAATATATTTCTTCCATCATGAGTTAGATTGAATGCTCTAAGCACATCAGTCTCAGTTCCCTCATATGTACCATATCCCCCAGTAATAGAAGCATTATTAAGATCTATCTTATCTACTGAAGTAATAGCAGAGTTTTCTGCAGCAATCTGCAAACTCGTCTGGAAAACACGAACCTGAACATGAGTGCTTGCATTAGGAGTATAATACAGATTCACATAGTTAGATGAAACTGCAGCACCAACTGTTCCTAAACCTGCAACACTGGCGATGTTTCCATATTCAGTTATGTAAGCTTCTGAACTATCGTTTAATACAATAACTTCGGACATCTCATAACGACTGTTGGTAATATCTTCTACACTAAGAATATAATAGGCAGCATTATGATCATTTGTACCTACAGTATTATTAATATCATACTGAGCAATTAAATTTTCTGTAGGAGATCCTGAGGCATTGATTGAGGTATAAGCAGAATCAATAAATGCTAAATCTTGATTCCCATCACCAATCCATTGCGTACCAATACCAGTACTTCCTGAAGCAGTATCGGCTATAGAAACTCTTATAGTATCTACAGATGCAGCAATACCAGTATGAGGAACAAATTGTACTATTATGTCTCCAGTAGACATAGAGGCAGTATAGGTTCCTAGTCCAGTACCTCCATAATTAACATCATCATCAGATGTTATCTGTCCATATTCAAGTAGATCAACGGTGGTTCCATCATGAATAATATTAAGTTCATCATATTCCAATCTTCCATTATCTGCATTAATCAGAACAAGAACTTTTGAACTTCTATAGGTAGAAGCAATTCCCACAATTGTAGTAGCCGTTCCTGTTGGGACAGCAGTTTGGGTAGAATTAATATTAACAAAATTACCCAAAGTTGTTGATCCAATACCAGTAGTATTAGCAAAACCAATTACATCGAAACTAACCGAACTTACATTATAATTATTAACTTGATATTTGGTTGGGTAAAACTCAAGTTGTCCATTATTACCACTTATTCCAAAATCAAAACTTCCTAAATCATTAACTGACTCAACTCTTCCATATTGATTCATATAACCTTTAGTACCATCTTGTAAAAGAGAGACAAACATAGTTTGACGTTCACCTGTAAAGGTAGCATCTTTTACTAATGTAAAGAATTTCTTAGATCTTTGATCGACAGGGAATTCATTTACAACCGAGAATCGTGTAGCTCTAGGTTCACTATTAAATGAAGTACTAAAATCATCAATGGTTAAAACTCTATTTCCAACAGATTCAAAATAATCCATCAAAATTCTAGATTGGAAATAAACCTGATCAGATGCTATTTGATTATCTGAAATATTCAAAGAATTTTCAGTAACTAAATCAAAACTAGAATAACTGTTTACATCAATTACTCCAGTAGCATCTATAAAAGTAATTAAATCAGTCTCTGGACGACTTGTAATTTTAGACGTTTCACTCTCTACTATTAAATCACTGAATTTTAAAAATCCTGTAGGATGATTTAACTTGTCAACAGCATCTCCCCATGTATCTACCGAAACTTTAGATTTTAATGCATAAGAAAAATTTTGATAATAAAAATTATCAGGCAATCTTTGAAGACTATCATTTAAAAATCCAGTTTCTCTTGACCAACCATGCTGAACTATAGATCCTGCAGCAATGTCAATATCGGATTCAAAATTTATCTTTGAATCAATTTTTCCTTCTGTTCTAGATGTTTTTCCAACTATGACATCTCCAACATTAAATTCATCCGATGATGATATTTTTAAAGTTTCATTCCTATTATTCCAACTTTCAACTTTTCCTATCTTATTTCCTGAAGTAACTCTTTCTCCTTTCATGAAATTATTTTTCTTTAAAGTAATATCAAACTGAGGGAAGTATCTCTCAGGAATAATTTGACCAGCTGAATTGAAAACATCTTGATTGCCAGGATTAGCATTTTCTGGTAATAGACCAGCTAAACTATAAGTAACAAATCCAATTGCACCTCCTAGAGGAATATGAACTGCACTTAACGTAAATAGAGAATAATCGTACTGAGATGAATTATATCCATATCCAGTGGTTCCCATACCTACACTTATATTTTCAATTAAAACTTTATCACCCACCATCAATGGAACATCAGTAACACCACTAAAATTAGTATCTAAACCAACAGTAACATTTTGAGTTGTCGCATCATAGGAAATAGTATTAATACCAACACCATTGACATTAGCAGTAGGAATAATTTTAGGAGTTATATTATAAATTCCTTTTGTATTCTGTAAAATTTGTACGTGAGTATCACCAAGTTCATACTTTAAATCAACATCTTTTACATGCTTACCAGTGTATGCATCAACAACAACTAAACGAGGTGCAATTGTATAATTTTGTCCAGCAGAACTAATACCAATCTTTTCAAAAGAAGTTAGTGATTCAATCTCAAGAATTTCTGGAAGATTGGAAATAGGTCTCACAGTATTATCACATGAATAATCAAATCCAATATCTTCGATTCTTGTAGAAATTATTTTTCCAATTCCAGTGCTTGAAGGTTCTAGAATAGAATCAGTTCCTAGTCCAGTATTAATAGAAGAAATACCAACTATTTCACTATATCCAGATCCTTTATATGTTATCTCAATATCTGCAATTCCACCGTATGCAGTGGTAGAATCTGTAGAGTATTCTAATAGGGATTCAGATTCACTATATGAAGGACTTTCGGGACGATTTAATAAATTATAACTAAAGGTTGTAGTGGTTCCAATACCAGCCACAGCAAATGTTCCAGAATATAAACTATCTTTTATTTCAATTTGATTGTATCCATCAATTTCTTTATCAATGACAATTCCCGATTTACTTTCTCCACTTAGAGAGGTGTTAATAGGAGTAAATTTATAATAGATTATATCAGGTAATGCTTTGTTAACTGATAAATTTAATCCTGCATTTGTACTAATTCCAACTTCACCAATTTTAGAAACTTCAAATGCATTGCTCGAAGAAGTGGAATAAAACTTATTTTTAAATTCTTTATCAGTATAAAGATTTAAATCAAAAGCAGGGTATGAAGATACACCTACAAAAGCCGCTAAAGAAGAATCTGATAAATCAAATCTTACAGTATGATTTTTATAAAGAGTTTTTAAAGGATTAATAGGTGATAAAGTTCCTGAAGATGCGGAAGTGATATTTACAATCTCAGGTTCAAACTGTTCAGATTGATATTTGCTCAAACATAACTTTACTTTATTAGTAGTATATTTCAAAATATAATACATTTTCTCATTTTCCAATCCACCAGACGCAGATGTAGATGTATGAATTACTTTATCTCCAGTATTCAATCCATGATTACTGATTTGAATACTATTATCAGTTATATCAACATTACCAGCAACAAATGATTGTGGATTAAATACTATTCTTCTATTAAAATCATTATACTTAACTGTAACCGTAGTTCCAATTCCTGGTTGAACATCAATAATTACATTGTCATTAAACTTCAATCCATGTGTAGAAGCAGTGGCTACAGTAACTGTATTTTTATTAACCTCGGAAGTAACAACATTATTCTTGACTGTTTTAAAACTATGGTATACTCCTGTACCAATTCCAGTTAATCTTAACAATCCTCTATTAACTGTAGTGCTTGCAGTACCTGTAAATGTACCAGTAGTTCCAATACCAACTTGGAATGTCTGAATTCCAACTAAATCATTAGATATTTTTCCAATATACAACGGAGCATCAGTTGGAAGGTTATAAAGAGTAATACCATCAGTAGAGACACCTATAGGATCTCCAGTATTAGTTTTATAGTTAACAACATCTCCACTCTTTAATCCATGATTAGGAAGATAAATCGATTCTGTTTGAATATAAAGTTGAGTTATTCCTGCACCAGGATTGGAGAAGAAAATAGTAGTTCCAATTCCAACTCCTGTAAGAGTTCCAATTCCTAAAGATTCTTTTGGTTCAAAATAAATCTCTTTGTTTAATTCAAAAGTTACATTATTTTCTGGAGTTGAATTAAAAGTAAATTTTCTAGAATCTTCTGTTATTACAGATCCTGCTGTATGAGCACTTCCTGCCGTGCTTATTCCCTGAGATCTAAGAACTCTTAATCTAGAATTTTCTCTATCAACTTTAAGGACTTTTATAGTTTCTGTTCCTATTCCTAAAATATCATTTTCTCTAATGGATAAAAGATTATTTGAAAGAGATCCCGATATTCCAAAATAAGTTACCAATCCAGTTGCTGCAGTGGTTCCCGCAGCTCCTGCTAATAAAACACTTTCAGTTTTTACTCCTATATTAAAATTTCCTTGAATAGAATCAACAGATGTATTAAAACCAGATAAAGAAACTAAGTTAAAATTAGTAAAATTATGAGGGGAAGTGGAGAAAGCAATATATTGACCATTTACATCATATGGAGAAATCTCCACATCAGATAAAGTACTACTTGCTACACTAATACTGTTAACTACTTTTCCTTTAACTTTAGAAACTTTAGATTTAGCTTTCTGTATTTCACCTAGTTCTTCAAAAATAATAGAATCATTTACTTTATAATTATTTCCACCTGTTACTATACCAACACTATTGATAGATCCTGCAGAAGTAAGAGTTATATCAATTAATTGTTCTTTTTCTTTATTGGGTTGATATAAGAAATCATAATATACATCTTCTTTAGTTAAAGAATATGGAGTTGTATTTCTCAACCATTCCGAAGAATTTAAATCATAGGTTTTTTGATTAGTAGTCTTATTATAATTAAAACTATTAATTTTAGATTTAAAGGAATTACCAATTAAATAAGGAAATTCAGGAATACGATATTTATTAAATGGTCCAGAATTTTCAATTACTGTGGGATTGATAGTAGCAAAATATGCATAAACACCATTAGGATAATCTGGTGTTATACAGAAACGTCCATTATGCTCATCTAAATCTCCAGAATTATCAAATTCATAATCTTCTATGAAAAATCCTTGTGGAAAAATTGATAAAGACGGTCTATTAGAAACACTAGTTAATTTATAACCAGATTTCATAGCTTTAATAAATCCACCTGTTCTTTCACTATATCCATAAGGACCATAAATGGGATTACCATCATAAGCCCATCCAATAATTGGAGAATGGAAAGAAGCAGAAACTTCTTCCTCATTTACTTTTTGTAAATCTAATAATCCATATTTAATATTATTATCCTGATCTCTCACATATAGAGACTCTCTGAGTTTACGGGGAGCATATAAATGAGTATATTCTATACCCAATTCCGCATTTTCAGCAGGTGCTAAAATACCATCATCATCAGAAATAATATCCAAATACTTTTCAAATAAATTGATTTGCCATGTTTTAATTCTTGCTCTTAATTTTGCATTAGATGCATCAACAGTTACTGCAACTCCTACTGTTCCAGTATAACCAATTCCAGGATTATCAATTCTAACACTTGTAATCTTTCCATCATTAATAATGGGAACCAATTTTGCATAATTTCCTGTTCCTGATACCACCAAACTAGGAGGAGCATTATAACCTTCTCCTTCATCATCCACTAATACTTCAACTATTTTACCATTATTAATAATTGGAGTGATTTCTGCTCCCGACCCACTATTAAGGGTCATTAAAGGTTGACGATCATAATTTATAATGTCCGAAGACCCATATTGAGAACCTTCACTTGTCACTTGTACAGAATCTAAAGATCCTTTAAATAAAGGTTGAAGTTTGGCTCTAAAATCTTGACCACTAACTGTAGCAACCCCTATGTCTCCTGTAAGAGATACTACAATAGGTTCATAATTAAATGTATGAGTTCCTGTACCTAAACCACTAACAGAAAAATCAATATATTGGTTTGTATCATAAAATAAGAATTGAGTTGTAGTTCCAACTCCTACACTTGATAATTTAAAATTATCCTCATCTACTTCAGTAACAATATAATTTGTATTTGAATTAATTCCAGCAATCTTATCAACATTGTATGAATATTGAATAATTTCTTTGGATTTATATCCATGATTATTAATATTAATTTGATTGAGAGATGTATTGATTCCAATTCCTGAAATTATAGTTCTTTTCTTATTTTGATATCCCAAACCTGCATTATCAACAATAATATTAGATAAAATTTGCTTTTTATCAAAAGATTGAAGTTGATGAACTCCAACACCAAAACCTGATAAAGAAATTGTATTGATACCAGCATTAATAGCTTCAGTTTCAGTTTTATAAAGTTTTACAGTGGATACACCAACAGTATGAACATAATAAATGGCATCCGTGGATATGCCTCCAACTGCTATTTGTCCATTTGTCTTATAAATTACTTTTTCACCATTTTTAAATTTATGGTAAGTAGAAAAACCAATAGTGCTATTAGTTAAATCAACACGAGCAGATTCTGCTGTTGCATTAAAAGAAACTAAATGGTCAATAAGTCTAGTATTAGCATGAGCACTAGCTCCCTTTCCATTACCACCACTTATACTAACAGTAGGGATAGAAACATAATCGAAACCAGGATCAGTAATATTAATTTCTCTAAGAGATCCTTTTACAGCACATATCCCAGTTCCACCTGATCCAACATTATCGGAAATATGTAAAATAGGTGGATTTATAACATCATAATTATTTCCCTCTGCAGAAATATCAATACCTTTAATAGGTCCATAAGAAACTGACTCATTAGACTTATAATTTAATATTTCAACTCCATTTACCAATATACCAGTTCTACTTCCTGGTTCTGTTACATAATTTCCATCTTCATTATCAGGTTGTTTTATTTCCTTTAATAAAAGTTGATGATCTACCTTTTTATTGTGGAAATCAACAGGTTCAAGAGTATTAGAAGTTACAATTCCCGATACAGAAATAAATTTAGAATTATTGATATTAGATGGACTAGTAGATAGTTTAAATTGATTTTTATTTACTCTTTTTACAAAGAAAACACCTGGTTCCATTTCTGGAAACTTACTAACCACTTTGGTAATATTTCCTATAAAATCCTTAGTATCAATATCATAAGAATCATAATAAACCGCATCACCTGTATAATATCCATGATCATTTACTGATAAAACGGTAAAAACATCTCCACTATACTCTCCATCTAAAGTAATTTTTCTGTCATAAAAATCTAAAGGACTATTATAATAATTTGGAATAGAAGAAGATGCAACTAAAACATCTTGATTAAATTTTGCATATGTGTTTTGAATATTAGCAAAATAATTATCAATATAAGAATAAGCAGATAGTGAAGGTTTTACCTTTCCTCTTAAAATCTTTCTTTGAACTGTATATTGAGCTGAGGAAATAACTCCCTGACCTTTAATAGAAAAACTATAATCACTTATAACTTCACTTACGGTGGAATCTTTAGTATTACCACTTCCATCAATAACAGTAACTTGATCACCTAATCTTAAATTGTTTTTAGCATATGTAACTAAAGTATAAGTGAAATCAGATTCATCCACCAAGGATATAGATTCTATATCATATTTGGTGGCCACATTATAAAACCAATTATCTACTCTTGCACTGGATGTTGTTATTCCTAAGGATTTTATAAAAATAGTGTCATCATCAGTAAATTTAAGAGTATCATCAGGAATATTTGGAGTTTCTAATACTCCTCCAATCCTTACAGAAACTTTAGTGGTAGTTCCTAATCCAACATATCCATAAGCTTCAGTATTTAATCTGATATTTTCTGCTGAATTAATACTTGTATTGACCCCAATTGTTGTGGTATTAGCTAAACCAACATCAAAAAATTGATTTATTGACTTAGATCTATAAGTTAATATTCCAGTAACTCCTGTACCATATATGGCATATAATTCACCTGCATTAGGAAATCCAATAGTAGAGTCTACATCTATAACACTAGAACCTACTGCTACTTCTGTTATTACTTTGGTATTAGGAGTAATAACAAATTCCCCATATACACTTCCTTTTAGAGGAACGTCTTTTTCATAACCATAATCTAAATTTAATTTATAGAAATCTGAATTACCTACAGAAACTTTTTCCACTCCACTAATAGGAGCATAAGCTTCGTCTACACAATAGTGATCTCCAAAATGTGCTGAATCTTGATATAAAGTACTATTGAGTAATTGAAGAGGATCTCCTTGAATAGATTCAACAACTAAATCTTTAGTTACCTTATATTGAGCATCTGAAGGTTTAAATAAAAAATCTCTTGGTCTTATTACATCTACCTTTTCCCCATATAATGCACCAAAAAGAATCTTATAAGATTCATCAGTACACTTTACTTCATAAAAATCCTTTACTCTAGATATAAAAACTCTTTGGTTTAAATCATTAGATAATTCTCTATCTTCAAATCCTGGAGAGATTTGATTTTTAATTTTTAATAGAAACTCATTTAAAAGTAATGCACTCAGATTTATTATTTTAGATCCTTTAGCATGAGGATTAATATCCGATTCAGTAAACTGTAATTTATCATGTGCATCTAAAGCTTTATAAGATGTAACACCACTAAACCCTCTTACACATCCTGTAAAAGATTTATTTGTTTTTTCTTTATATAAAATAATCTCATCATCAATTTGTATTAACCCATATCTATCAGGAAATTGATAAGTACCAAAAATACCTTTATTAAGATTAAAGGTAACGCTAATAGTAGAATCTTGATATCCTACATCATTTGCAAGTTCAGTTTGATTTGAATTATTAGTTAATGTTTCTAATTTTAAATATTCATCTATATTTTGAATTAAATCAGCAGCTGCTCCAGGATATTCTTGGGAAGAATAATACTCTTTTAAAAATTCTCCCAATAAAGGAAAATCATCTTGTACGAAAGATGGGAGTTGATTCTCAACTATATTTTGAATCTGTACTCTTTGGAGATCTGTTGATATCATTTGTTGTATACTTTGATCTTAGTAAGAAGATGAGGAACCACCACTGGATGTTGAACCACCTCCACCAGATGTAGTGGAAGCAGTGGTTGCTGCCGTTGTAGAGGCACTGGAGGCGGTTGTAGAGGCAACTGTGGTAGTGATGTTATCAGCTGTATCACAAGAAGTAGATCCTGGAATTTCTTCTTTTCCTCTAACCAAACTACCATTTGTATAACTAGAGGATACCTGATATTGAGATCCTCCAGTTCCTGTGGAATCTGTAGTTGTATCAGGAATTGCTTCTATAGAAGTATTGCCTATTTGCAAATATAAGTCATGTAGACCTAATACATCATTAGAACAAGGAGGTGCTGAAATTTCAACAATTGGAAATCCTTTATTGATAACAGTATTAGTAATATTAATTGGGGAAAGTTTAATTTCTCCTTTTTTATAATCAATAGTTCCAATAGATTTTTTAACAATTTTAGCTTTATTAGAAGCTTCTAATTGAAATAGCATCATTGTACCAGTAGAAGTAGATCCTTTATCTGGTTTATCAGTAAGATATACTATACCAGCAATTCCTTCCACATTAAATCCAGAAGACTTAATATTATGACCGTCACATTTTTGAGCAAAAAGGCAATTTCCAAAACAAATTTCATATTCGGCAAAACTATTTAACGATACTCTCAAATCCCTTTTTATGATAATATTTGTAATATTAGAAGTAATTGCATCACTACTATTATCAATTACACCTAATACTTTACTATACTTAAATCTAGCCCCAAATTTATTCATTTCGGCTGATTTACCATATTTTTGTAAATTTTCAGTTATAAGAGTAATAATCTCATTACCAGATCCTATTAAATTGGAGTTATAATATGCCTTAATATCCAATTCAATTGCTAAAAACTTCAAATCTGTAATTTGAACATCTATACCTGCAACAGTATACTTTTTAATTTCATTTTTAATGTTATCTTTAATTTGATTAGACAAATAAAGTCCATTAGAAGGTTTTATACTCACAAAAACCTTTCCATATTGAGGTGGATTAAGAGTTTCTCCTCCAAAAGCAGAAACAGAGTCGGTTTCGGGATATAATGAAGGAATAACTGCTTCAAAATCAGCAGTTGTTACAGCTCTTTTCTGTGATGAATATATTCTAGGAGCATATTTCTTAATAGACTCCATATTTTCAATATTTTGACCATTAAAAGAATTATTAAGAGTCGTAAGTAAAGAAATTCCTGAAGTTATAGTGGTTCCATCTCTACTAGAGGTTAATTTTCCACTAAAATTGAAACTTGAGACTCCATTTGCGAGTTCTCCATTGGTTATAAGGTAAGAAACTTCAATATAACTTGGAGATTCTAGTTTTTTACCAAAAATTCCATCACCAAAAATCAATTCATACCTTTCTCCGTCTACTTCTTGCAAGAAATAGACAGCCGAGTCACCATCAATACCAAATAAACTATCTGAGTGAGTATATTTTCGACTAACAGTGGAGGATTGAGAGGGTTTTACATTTACTCTTAATGTAGATACGTCAATACCACTATTTTCGAGAATAAATCTTTGATCTGGATCAAACGAATTTACTGTAAACGTAGAAGTTATATAAACTCCTTCATAAATTGGAATATTTTGAAATACTGCTTCATTTCC
>Ga0163179_10002701_pt1 | contig 12237 bp, 2 predicted proteins | sample AtlANTMetagenome_FD_109643 | JGI IMG/M metagenome (GOLD analysis project Ga0163179, IMG submission 109643) | Marine eukaryotic phytoplankton communities from the Atlantic Ocean - Atlantic ANT 2 Metagenome | ecosystem: Environmental > Aquatic > Marine > Oceanic | place: North Atlantic Ocean...
AATTTTTTCGAAACAATAGGAATCTTTCTACCAGCCGGCTTTTGTGATGAACTAGAGCAGGCAAATTGGCTAATCGGCTCTTCGAATTGCGAAGATACAACTTCATATGTCGACCAAATAAGAAAAAGAATGCTCGCCGGCGATGCATCAGAAGCCGAAATCGACGCTGCCATAGAATTGGCGAACAAGAATTTACAAGATCAAGCAGAAAAATTGCAGGCACTAGGAGAACAAGGATTAAGGGGTTTGTTGCCTGACGTTGTCAATTTTGGCGATCCAAACGCCCTTATGAACGAGCTTCCACCTGCCCTAATGGAAGCATCAATAAGAGCGACAAAGGATGTTTTCGAGCCTGCCAAGATGGGCTATTTGAGTTCGTTGTCAACATTCGGCCCATCACTTTATTTAAACGCACCAAGACTTCCAACTCCCGGAACACCAGGCTACAATAATGAATCAGCAATAATTGTTGATACAATTTTGCAAAACTTAAAATTATTCCAAGTGTTAGCCGACAAAGGAGGCACCACGGCGAACGACTATATCCGACAATTGCATGTTTTGTATCTAGTTTATAAGAAAGAAAAAGTCTCAGGTGATGACGTTTTAGAATCCTATATCAAGAACCCAGAGGAAGATATCGCCCATCACATCGCCGCGAAAGAAATGTTTAGATTTTACAGAGAAGCTGACAAAACTTTTTTAAAGATATCGTATACTTCCAGATCAAAGTATAATCCAGAATCTATTTATTTTAAGCCAGTTGGTTATAGTGAAAGTTCTTTTTCCATCGATCCCGAAGATTTCTTGGCCAACGAACTGAATTTTAACCTAAACGCCACTAACTGGAAGGATAACCCAAACTTCGACCCTGAAGCAGAAGAAGATGATGTCGTCGCGTCTGACCCGTACATCTGTAACCCATCACCAGTGTTTGAGCAATTTAGCTTCTTTGCCTCTTATATTATTCAAAGAAGAGCAGAAAAAGCGATCAAAACAAAGGATGATGAAGACCGAGAGACAGTCGCTAAAAACGGAGGTGCAGCAATCAGGGAAAACGACTCAGTAAATATATTGAGAAATCAGATAAATATAAGACTCCAAGAACTTCAAAGCATTTTAGCAGTCCATCTAGACAAGGTCGCGACCCCATTGCCGAGCGCACAATACTTAGCAGTAATTAAGAGATTGTTGGATTTCTCCCTTGAGACGGTAAGGGAGAATGACCCATCAGTCGACTTGCCTGAATTGATTAACGTTAATGAAGATAATATTTTGACATTTAATCTTTCTCATGGGGCTTTGGGATCATCTGTAAGGTATCGAGAGTTTAAAAGCTCCGGAGCAGAAGGCGCCACAACAAATGTCTTTGATCCGTATAACTTAGAAATATACAATGATAACATGTTCAATGCAACAGAAGGAGAGCCAGTTATCATTAGTGTTTGCGACACAATACCAGGTCCGGATAACCAAGAGGATGGGGAAATCTATGAAGAAGCCATAGCAGACATTCCACCAGGCATATATACAAGAAGAGAACTTTTTGCAAGAAAAATACTACAAAGCATAAGCCTGCAGGCAGAAAAATATTTTCCAGAAAACCAAAGACGCGGCCCAATAGCTGAAGATATAGAATTGTTGGCTGACTTTAAAAACCGAGGGAACAAGCTTAGCAAAGAACTCTATGAAAAAAGATACTCTCAACTTCTAGAGGGTATAAGCGAACAAGTCTTCTTTTCTTTGAGAAATTCAAAAATATACAATGAAGAAGAATATTACCCTGGGCTCCAAAGAAGGGTTGCTGGAGAAACATATATAACAAAAGATAATTGTTATAAAAATAGATATAATGTTTCACAATTGGGTATCTTATCGTTCGAAAAGATGATAACAAATGAACTATCGGGACAGATAAAATCAGAATTAGCAAAACCGGAAAATTCTCCGTATAATATTGACTATGATGATGTAGGGCCCGTCGAAAAAGCAATACAGAATGTTTGTTTGATTGGGTTTATAAGGGTTTGCCTCATTGAATTGTTGCTTAAGGGGTCTCTGGCATACTCAGCATGGGATTATGAAGCAGTATTTGATGAGCCTATGATGGAAGAATTCATCTATAAGTATATAGAATATGAACTGAACAGAAAAGCAACTATGAAGCAGAACTGGGAAAGAATAATAAATAGAATCACAGGGATAGACAATCATAGAATAGCGCTGAAAAAAGTGATAAAACAACAAAGCATGAAGATGCTTGATTTGTCAAAGAAGATTTTTGATAATCCTCCATCGAGCGATGTCGATTATTACGACTGGTATAGTAAGTATTTTATACCAATTTCTCATTGTTCTAGGCGCCTTCAATTTTTGCGAGAGGATGGCGAACAACAGGTTAGTAGGTCTTTTATTAATGACGACGGCCAAATTGACCCTGCAATGAGAGATCTATACGAAGGCCTAGACCTTGAGTTCGTCGCGGCACCTAAAACAATATACTGGGACCATCCACTATTGGATAAAAGAAATATTACTGATATAGCTAAATTATTTACTTTCCCGAGATTAGACGGGAGAAAGCCGGACGAAGTAGCCGATCAAGCACTGCAAGGTAATGATCCATTTTTTCACATTGAACATCTCCTTCACGTCCGCGGCCCACTTGCATCTCTGGAAAGCTTAGTAGTGCCATCGGAAATTATAATAAAAAACATCCTAGAGGTCGATCCAAGTAAAGAAGGAGTATCAGACACACTAGTGACTGAAATCGATTTCCGACAGCCGCGCCGTCTGAACCTGATGGACTCAAGAGAAAGACTTATAAACATAGCAGAAATCCAACCTAGGTTATATGGATTTAAGGCGACACCAGAACTGCCAGAAGCTGCGCGTTTATCCTCCGCGGAGCAAGCAGTGCAATATGGCAGCGATAATGTGGCAGCAAGATCAGAAGTGTATCATATTGATGACTTTGTAGAGGGGCTAAAGATCGCAATCTCCGGTGATGATCTCGATAAATTCTTTCATCATATGAGAGGCGTAATGCATTACGAAGAAAGCCAAGATAGAAGAGATGAGTTCAAAAATAATGGATTCGAAGATACAGATGTCAGATCATTAGAAGGGTATCCAGAAACAGTAAGAAGGACCCCAACAAGATTTATAAAGAAAACGCGCAAAATAGTTAAATTTGAAAAAGATTTTATTTCTCACCGAATCGATGACCTGTTCGACTCAAACGATGTAAACAGATCTGTATTTGAATACAAAAAGGCACTATTCTCAAACGAAGGCCCAGATAGGTACCTAAAGGGAATCAACTGGCGCGCCTCAAAAAGTTCAAGTAGGTCTACAATATTTAAAGAATATGTAAATGTGGAAAACCAGAGTGAGGAGTATTACATATTAACCAGTAATCTCGAAGATTGGATGCGCCATGCAGAAGCAGGAAAAACGCTCAAAAGAATAGAGAATTGGCAATTAGAAAAGCTTTTTACGGGCAATGGCAAGCAGATAGATGAGGTTTTCAATGGTGCTCCAGATTCTGAAGCACGGCCATACAAAGATTTAATATTAGACGGGGAATCTTTAAAGCACCCCTCAAAAGCAATAAGAAAATCAATACCAAGAAAGATCAACGCGCAGCACGAATTCGCTTTCGGGTCAATGGAATTTAGCACTAAAGCGCTTAGATCAGACCTGATAAGCAAACCGGAAGTAATTGAGGCTGAATTAGGAGGAATCTCCTCCAGTGAAAATCTCGATAAAGATCGATATGCTCAGCCTTTTCCAATGTCCGTGGAAAACAAAGAAAAAGATCATATTCTTTATTCTCCAGATGGAAATCAAGAGGTTGGCGACAGAGTTTTCGCCAATAAGACAGGCAAGTTTTCTGATGTGAATTCTTATAACGATGCAAAGGAAAATTATGATAATATCGAAACATGGGCCGGCATGGGAACTGAACCAATAGAAGAGCATTGGATTGAGACTGTTTATGATTTTACAGGCAAAGCGTCTATTCTTGCCGGCATTTATGGCTCTTTTACAATAGGCGAGACTTTCGACAAGGCCGTTTTGAATTTTGAGCCTTCTGCAGAAGTAGTTCAAGAATTTAACACAACCTTAAAACAACTTATAGACAACTTTTCGGGCAGGTATACATTAGCAGAAGTTAGAGGAACATCAGACCCTAAGTTGACAAGTTATGGCCGAACGTTCTTCTGTAGAGAAAACCCGGGCTTCGGATGGGAAAAGCCATATATAGCGAGGCCCATGGGCATAGATAAGCACACAAACATCCGCCTAACTAGTAAACTATTAAACAGAACAATATCGTCAGCCGGCGGCGACGAAAACGCCTACGATCTATTCTATCGGCCATTTCAATCCGGTCACGTTTCGTGGCACCGAGAAAACTTTGGTGAGGGCGCGCCCCTCGTCGGCGCCGACGATTTCCCGGAACATCTTATGAACCCCGACGAAAGACCAGCCGATTGGTCCGCATCGTCGTACCGAGACATCTGTAAGATGGTCCATGGCAACCCTCAAGTCGAGATCCAGCAAGATGGAAAGGCCAAGCTTACATATTCTAAAACAGATGTGCTGCCTCCCAATATCTATAAGATTCCCTTAAGGGTTCTTTTAACTCAGGTTGTCGTTTCTGGAGAGGTTACACAAGTATATTGTAGAGTGGTACCACCAAAATATATTAGAGATATGCATGAAGACTCAGAAAGAAACATAGCCAAATTAAATGCAGCAATGTTAAAAATAATAGAGCAATATAGTTCGTTTATAGATCAATTTTCTCAAGCTCCCGCTTTTAGAGACAATGCCGAAGCAGTCGCTGCTAATCTAATGGCGAATCAACTAGGCGGCGGCACACCCCAAGCAAAGTTTTATGGTGAAAACTTTGTTCCCGAAGGCAACGTAAAGGCGTTTCCTGAGTTTACTAGAGATTTTTCAATGGATTTTTCACATGATAACAATTGGGAAAAATCTAGCCTCAACCGCGATTCACAGTATCAATATTGTTCCATAGAGAGAATATATTATGAGGCGTTCAAGGCGGAAGTTGAGTCCCCCTTTTATAATTCAATAGAAGAGCTTGATGAGTTATTTCAAGAGTCTAGAGGTAACTTACTGAGAGATAAGTCACTTGAATTCGCAAGCACAAATGAAGAGACACTCAGAAGGCTGCCCCTGGTAAATCGCCTAAATCATTTAGAATCATTGCACACTTTTTACGAGACACCTCCAGAAAATAAGGCCCTCAATAATTATGATAAAGAAGACTTTCACAAAACAGTGTTTTCTCTTCATAACATATTGCAGTGGTTTCTCCGGGCGCGCCGGCCGGATTCATTATGGGGTCAATTAACCCCACAAAAGACACCTAAGGTCTCTTTCGAGGCCTCACCGATCCCAGTCAAGCCGAACGTAGATCGAGAGGATATCCGCGCCGCGTATGGTCAGGAATATTTCCTTTTCGGTGAGCAGAGGCATCCATTGGTTCAGCACGCCTCTTTAGCGGATAGTTCCGGCCTTCTCGGCCGCAACCGCGGTGCACGCGGAAATGCGAATGCAGAAGCCAGAGACAATTTTCAACAAAAACCATATGCAAACTACGCCGCGGCCATGCCTTGGACGATGGCGCTGTTACCGAGAAAATCTTGGACTGACTTTACCGCGGGTTTTGAGTCTGCTGCAGATAACGCCCATCCTCACCGCGAGGGTGTCTGGGGCCCAGACACCTTCGGTCAAGTGGCAGCCCGCGATGCCCAGAAGGCAAATAAAAGGTTTATGTATTACCAGCCTGGCATAATGACTCTCTGTCATGATGTTATTGGATCCAATAAGCCATTTAAGCCAATGGCCCTAGATATTTCTAGAGCGAAGAATTCCCTCGAATTTAACAACGCTGAACCAGTAGGTGAATTTAGGAGATTTACCGAGCAACCAGATCTGGTACTTGAATACCAAAATACGATTGACAAAATCCATCAGTCAGACGGCGCCGGCCACTACATGGTTAACTATAATCGAGTAGGGTCTTTTTCAATAAAGGAGAATGGCAACTCTCTATTTTGTGCAGATGGAAGGTTTACTGAAAATGATTTTTCATCTTTTATGAGGGCTTCCATTGCACTAATAATAAAAAAAGTCTTAGGCATGCCCGACGGGGCAATTGTTGGGGACCTAGAAGGTATATATTTTCGATCGTATGAAAGCTGGCTAGCCCCTGACCTCGAAGCAGCCCAAAAAAACGGAAAACTCTTTCGAGATATTCTCCGGACGGACGAGACCAACGCAGACATGGATTTTGTTTTTGATGATGATTGGCATCCCGGCGGGACCCTTAGTAACGAAGACGTCGTCAACTTCAATGGTCATGAGACTCTGATCAATGAACTACTGACTACCGCAATAGAGTTTTGCAAATATATGATGGCCTCCTCTGGCCATGCTGAGAATTTTGCCCCTTACTTGCAAGCTGACTATTATAATAATGGATATGGCTATCCTTGCTCTTCGCGTGTAAGATTTGAATACCTGAGAAGATTCTTTACAAGAATAAAGAATTCAACCGCGAACCCACTTCAGAAATTATTTTTAATGTCGTATGCTAGCAGGTACAACTTTGCGAAAATATCGATTTCTAACTGGTATAACGATCAATTTGACGCTGCCCGGGCACAAAAAACCAAAAAGTGGGCAAAGGTTTGTTTATATTATATGCACCTCGTCATCGCTGCAGCAAATGAAAGCGGAACCCTTCGGTCGTTCATCACCGCGACCGCACCGGAATGGGAGAGAAATCTAGATATATTCAATATCCCAAGAAATTCGCCAACCGGCGAAGCAATGAAAAAGATCATCGCTTTAATCACATGGGGGTGGCAAATGCCCATGGGCAACTTCGGCCACCAGCCATCTGATCAATTCCGCTACGGCCGCGGCTGGGATCGAGGCGCCTCCGACCCGGTTAACGCTTGGTCCGACAGCTCCGCTCAAATTATCGCCCGGCTGGGGCTAATGACCCTCGACACAATGACCGCGCTATTGCCAAGCACTGCCACACATTCGTGGAACCCTGAACGAAACCTAGGAGCTATATACAATAGTGATGAGGCAATAATAAAAGACGTGCATCTACTTCATGAGCACTTTTCCAGAAATTTATGGAATACCAACGGTGACCTCGGCGACACCGGTCTAGGCGTGGCATTCCCAGATGTGGATGGTTCTCCAGATGGCATAATTAGTGTCTTTAAACAATTTAACCAGCCAATTGGAGCAGGTTCGAAGATCTACGACCGGGGAAACCAGGTGATCATCAATTGGGAGATTCGCCAAGGCGTAGACGAGTGGGCTGACTGGTCAGGAATAGTTCACCAAGACCCAGCAAAAAGCGCGCTGCATCAGATCCTCGGCTACTCGCCCGCAGCGCCTGTGTACCGCCCCGGATACGCAGAGGATTGGTTGGCTGACTATCAAGGCTTTGTAGAACAGGATTCGATACTAGCCATGGAACAAAAACTTAATAACGATCATGATATATATAAGTCACTAAATCCCTCGGACGAGTTTTCTGTAAAATACGCCCGTCCGGAAGACATACTTCAAAAGATTGACTATAGAATATTTAATGATATCGCCGGTTTAAGGCATAGAGACAGATTTTTGCACAAGCACCTTGTAGATATAGGTTATATTTCGAATCAGCCACCAAACAACCCAACGAGATATAAGGAGATATTAAAGAAAAACACTTGGCTAGCCCACACAGGACTAAGAAAGTCAGTAAGACAAAAAATTGACCGATTCGCCTATGGCCCTGATGGAAACAATAACCCAATAATCCTACAATTTGCGAACAATCTCCAACTGCGCTGGAGGGAGGCATTCCTTCGGTCCACTGGCATTAGCAGCGGAAGACTGAACTCAGCAATGGATGATGAAACACTCATTAATGGCAGGCTTATTGACGGATTGTTTACAAGTTCGCAAATATATCAAGTAGCAAGATTGGTCCTTAATATGCAACTAGGTCAAGGCAGTGATATTGACAAGCTTGCGAAGAGAGAGGTCATGCAGCTGTTGTCGGAAGAACAAAGAAGTTATGTAATGAACCTGCAGGGCGACTCACTTGCAGTCAAAGGCGGAAAAGGAGTTCTATCAGTTCCGGTTGCAAATTATAAACTGCCAATGTCAACATATCAAAAAGATCCTATTTCTGATATTTTGATAGATTGCGCCACGAGCGATGACATCAAAGGCATATTCATGAATAGAGTTCCATATATGACACAAGAATTGATAGACACTACAGATGCAAAGATTTTCCTAAAATACATAGCACCAGCCAAAAGGTTTCAGGCAATGTCAACAATTTTTGCCACAACTGCTTTATCTGGCTACAGCACAATGCCAACGTTGATGCAAACTCCCAAGGCTAGTTTGGCTTATCTTATGACTGTTACTAGTATGAATTCGAAAGAAAGAGTCCAACTGTTCAATAACATGAGCCAGGCCGAGTTCTATAAACAATTGGCAGACAATAAAGTTTCGGACCCCAAAGGTCTTGATTGTTTTGATTTTCCTCAAGTTGATGAGTTTTGGGAACAATTCAAGAGCATGTTATTGGAGGCAATACTTGAATTTCCATCAATTCTTTTCCGCGGAATTGCCAGCACAATTGATCCTGCTTACAAGGAAATGAAGCTTCATTGGAAAAATTGTGATATACAGAATTTGACCTTTGGCGGTGTAAAGCCTTATAGTATTGGCGAGACTCTCACCGGAGGCGCCTCAAAAGTCTCGAACGCGTCCAAGGGTGATTCAAAATACGCACCACTCGTTTCAACATCAGCTGTTGACTTGAGCACAAGTATAGCTAAATTGTTCACTAATCCTAACGCCGGCGCCAGAGGAATCAAACACGCAGTGGAACATATGATGGGGTATATCTACAAGGGCCCTCTCTCTTTACTCGATGGAACATTTCAATTTTCAATCCCTTGTGCAGATACTAGCGAAGAGTGGCCATCTAATAGCACTTACAATCTCAGTAGATATGGTCATCCAATCTCACCGCTAACTGTTTTAGCGTTAATAACACCAGAACTTAGGGGCGATAAGAAATTGAGAGATTTAAACGGAGCATGCACGGAAGCGGATGGAGCACCACCATTTTCGAGAACCGACATGAACAGGAGAGGGGAGTGTAATCTGCCTGAGGATGCACCATTTGGTGATATGCCAAAACCAGAAGACTTTGATAAAGAAGAGGATTAATCCAACATTAATCTAATTAATATTGGAGATAATAAATGCAAGTAGGTTTAAACAAAAAACAGATTCAACCACGATGGCCACTAAGGATAAGCCATGAGGTGGGCCCTTATGAGTCAGTAGCTGATTCTAGAGAGTCAATTCTGCAAAATTTTGTATTTCTTTTACAAACTATACCAGGAGAGTGGCCAATGAATCCTGACCTCGGGGTTGGATTAGCGAAATATCTCTTTGAGGGGTATTTATCTTCGGAATTAGATGAGTTTAAATCGCGATTAAAAAAGCAATTATCAAAATATTTACCAAGTATACAATTAGTAGAGGCAAAATTTATACATTCGGACGATGACATTGACTCTTTAAGCACTGTGCTGAAGATAACTTACTTCATAAAATTGCTTGGAATTGTTGAAGAAATAGATTTTGGCTTAGACCCAGTAAAGAAGTCTGTTATGATAGTCGAATCCCAACAATCAAAAGTTGGGAAACTTTTATAAGTGTAGAATATTTATTTTGTTAGCTAATAAGGAAAGCGACACCGGGAAAAAAACATCGATATGACAACACCAATTACAAAAAAGTCTAAAACAAAAATCCCAATTGATTATACAAAGAAGGGCTTTAACGAAATAAAAGCAGACCTTAAAAAATATATAGAAAGATATTATCCCGACACTTATCAGGATTTTAACCAGTCGTCTTTTGGTTCAATGATGCTGGATTTGGTATCTTATATAGGTGATCAACTACATTACTATTTGGATCACAACGCAAATGAGGCAAACCCAGTATTTGCCAAAGAGACTGAGAATGTCTTCCACGGCTTAATAGCAATGGGTGCAAAGCCAAGCCTAACCAATCTTACTGCCGGCCACTTGGATGTTTATTATCCTATACCTTCAGACCCGTTAGCTGTAGGCATAGACCTCGATTATGTATTAACGTCCCACGCAGGTTCCAAATATCAGTCCGAAGGTGGAAACGTATTCACGCAACTAGAAGATGTTGTGATTAATGCCTCCAATTCAGAAATCATAGGACACAAGACAACAACCGATGGCTCGAAAATAAGTTACTTTCTATTGAAAGCAAAAATCCCAGTAATTTCAGGAGAGATAAAAAAATACACAATAGATGTTGGCAGTTATAGGAAATTTCTAAAAATAGAACTCCCGGACCCTTCGGTTACAGAAATAATAAAAATAGAAGATTCCAGCAAAAATGAGTATTTTGAAGTTGATCACTTGGCCCAAAACGTTATTTACAAATCTATAATAGATCCTTCTTCAGCCACAAAATCTCTCTCTACTGTGAATTCGAGACTCAAGCCAGTCCCTGTGCCGCGAAGATTTATTGTAGAAAGGAACCTAAATAGAACTCACATTGTTTTTGGTTATGGTTCTGATGACGATCTCAAAACAAACGCTGTTGCTGATCCGAGCAAGGTCGCCTTGAACACAACAGCAAAAAGTTACATATCGACTCCAAAAATGGATCCATCCAACTTGCTTTCGTCTAATAAGTTGGGTGTTGCCCCACAAGACACAACAATAACTATCACTTATAGAAATAACTCAACGTCTAACTCCAACGCCGCAGTTGGCACAGTTAACCAAGTAGTTGACTCGATAATTTCTTTCGACAATGAGCAGCTTTTAGATGCGGCAAAGGTCTCGTTTATAAGGGAAAACTTACAAGTCCACAACGAAGAGCCGATAAACGGAAATGTTAGCATACCAAATACGGAAGAATTAAAGAGAAGGTATATGGGAAGCTATTCTGCACAAGGGCGCGCCGTTACAAAACAGGACTATGTATCTTCGGTGTATTCTATGCCGCCTAACTATGGAGCGATTAAGCGCGCCGCCATAATTAGAGACGCGAACGACCTAAGAAGGAATCTAAATATGTACCTTATTGCCGAAGGTGCCGACGGAAAGTTCCAGGCGCCATCTTCACTCGTAAAACAAAATGTAAAAACATGGCTAGATTCAGTAAGGATGGTTTCTGATAGTATTGATATTTTCGATGCAAATATAATAAACCTAGCAATAGAAATAAAAGCACAGGTTGTAACTAATGCTAATGCGCAAACAACTTTAGCGGATATAAAAAGAAAAATCTACGATGAATTGATGGTTATCCCACCAGATATAGGAGAGCCATTTTATATTTCAGAGGTTTATAGGATACTAAGAAGCATGCCCTCCGTGGCCTATGTTCCACAGAGAGATGGTGTCATTGTTCGCCCTCTTGTAGGTTCTGGAGTATATAGCAGCTATTCTTATGATGTTAAGTCAAATCTTTCTCTAGATGAAAGTTACATATATATACCCGAAAACTCAATATGGGAAATAAAATTTATTGATGATATTAAAGGGACTATATTAGCATAATGACAATAAAAAGATACATATCAAAAAAAGACAACACAATCGCCAATGCATTGAGAGAGAATTTGTCTGGCAGATCCACAAAGGCTAACATGGGCGCCTCGGACATTTTGGAATTATTTTCAATTTATGGCCAAGCCAGTTCAAGCTCAATAGAGCACACAAGATTATTATTAGAATTTCCAATTAGTAGCATATCCCTAGACCGAACAAACAATATAATTCCAGCTTCAGGCTCTGTTAATTTTAAATTAAAACTATCGAACGCCGAACACGGACAAACAACACCTGAAAATTTTCAAATTTCTGTGCACCCAATACTGAGAACGTGGACAGAGGGCGACGGTCTGGATATGGAGAGTTACCTGGATTTAGAGGCTTGTAACTGGTTATCATCTAGTACAGACGTTTTGTGGCACAATACCGGGTCTGATTTTGCATCGAGCACAATAATCAACACTTCTAGCATACCGCTTGAATATACGCAAACTCTAGAGAATGGAGTTGAAGATATAGATATAGACATAACCGGACTGACAGAAGA
>Ga0163179_10002702_pt1 | contig 12236 bp, 12 predicted proteins | sample AtlANTMetagenome_FD_109643 | JGI IMG/M metagenome (GOLD analysis project Ga0163179, IMG submission 109643) | Marine eukaryotic phytoplankton communities from the Atlantic Ocean - Atlantic ANT 2 Metagenome | ecosystem: Environmental > Aquatic > Marine > Oceanic | place: North Atlantic Ocean...
CGAACTCCCCCCTCGCCCACGGTCAGGGCGCCGTTGGACACGATCATTTGAAAACCGTTGGTCGCCACCACGGGCTCATCCCCCGCTTGGTGCCCGAAACGCACGCGCCCCTCGTTATCAAACCAGACGGAGGTATTGGAGGGGTTCCCGCTACTTCGCATCTTACCACCAGTTCCCGCCAGACCATGAATGTCGACCGGTTGCCCAGAATGCCATCTTCGGTTCTTCCGGCCCTTGGCATCTGGAAAACTGTCCCACGGATTGGTATTGATGAAAGCGAGAACCGACGGGGCGGAGGCCATCTCCCGTGGGTCGGTCAGGGATGCTTCCGCCGGCCCGTCGCCATCCGGATCCGGACCAAGGACGACCGCGGGTTCCACCTTCCGGGGAGCAAGCTCAATACGCAGGATATGAATCCTGTTGGGAACCGGGCTGGCAGACTTCTTCAGGGTATAATTGATTCCGAGCTCCTTGAGATCCGGAGCTGTCTCCGGACTGCCCTCGGGGGTTCCCCTCAGGCAATCAAGAGAGAGCGTGAGGCAAATGGTCAGGCAAGGCCACATCGCCGACCCTGAAAAAGAAGATGTCCTGCTAGTCGTCTTTCGATACATGGCTTTAACGAAACCTGATTCTAATCCCCCTGCTCCTCCACCCGGCCGAAATCTGATCCTCCAGCTCATCCCAGCTCCGGCCCTGCCGCAGGGCCTCGAGGGCCTCTTCTCCTTCTTTCCCTTCCCGAAGCGCCTTCAGGAAGGCTGCAATCGCGATCCGGTCACCGCCACGATCAAAATGAAAGAAGTAGGTCGTTATCAGCAAACCCATTCCGTAGTTGAAATTCCCGTTCCCCACAAAAGCACCGTAGCTCTGGAGCATGTAGGATTTCAGGCCGGGGGCTGAGATCTCATCCCCAAGGGCCCGCCCTCCTTTCCCATTCCTCCCGAACCCGGTGACATAATCCCGGATCGCGGTCAGTGCCTTCTTCACATTGAAAGACCCGGACCGGTAAGGAGTGACCCCGACGTATTCGGCGAGCCCCTCGCTGAACCAGCCGCGGGCCCCGGACCGGAAATAGTAATGGTCCGTCAACTGATGAGTGAGCTCGTGGGGCAGGGTCCTGTTTTCCCTGTCGTAATCAATTGAATAGGACGAGCCGACCTTCTTCACGCCGAGAGAGGTCAGCGGAACCATGATGACATCCTTGCCCCCGATGTAGACTCCAGCTGATCCTGGCGGACCACCAGCCTTCGTGTAACCCTCTTTCGTTTCAAAGAGAAGAATCCTGTTGCGGTGCTTGATACCGGCAACGTGGGCCTTCTTGCTGGAGATTGGTAATTGCCGGCAATACTCACGCGACGCCTCGAAAAGAACTGCGAGACGTTTTACGAGACTTTGTTTCAGCTCAACATCGCAGACGAATTCGTAATGAGGGCTATGGTAAACAAACTGACCTCCTTCGCCCTCCTCACTCAGGTCCCTGACCTCGAGAGATTCCGGAGCGGAGACAATCCCCGGCCATTCTGACCCGAAGTTTTCCGCAACCCCACGGGTAGCCTTCAGGAGTTCATACTGCCGCCGCTGGTAGGGATGCATGCGGGCCACCGCTTCCTTTTCGCGGGCCTGCTCCGCATGCCAGGCCCGGACAAAGATCTGATCCGGAGTCGCCAGCTCCGGGATGGGAACCACAAGGGGCTTGCGAAGCTTCGGGGAATTCAAGGTAGCCGTTTCCACCGTTGCACCCACCAGCTCTCCTTCAAAGGTGACCCCTTCCTTGCTCGTCCATGTGCGGGCCGGGCAATTGCATGCCACGAGCACCAGAAGCAAGCTCACGAGGGAATACATGACGTCAGAAAGTTCGCCGAGATTAACACAATGCTCACAGATTACCACCCTGCTCGAGCTTCAGGCGCCTCCAACGGGAGCCTCCATCATGGATAAGGCATTCCACCTCGCATGGACCATGCATCCATGTCATTCCTCAGGCGCCATTTTGCTGCAGTCCTGAAGGAAACAGCTGAAAAGGCGCTCCCAGTTCATGATCCCTACGCCATGTGCCTTCAGATGGAATACCTCCCAAAGAAGGCGGACCCACCCGTGTCCTTGCACATATGAAAACCATGTTTCCCTGTTTACCGGCTTGTCTCGCAATGCTCATTGCCTGTTCCAGCGCCGCTCCGGTGCCCCGGCACCCGGATCAGCTGGATTCCCAGAAAAGCTGGATCCTGAAGTCGTGGACGGCTGACCCTGAGGTTCTCACCAAGACCAGTCGCCGCCCGGGGGTATCTTTTGAAAATGGAACATTTTCCATGGGTGGTGGGGTTAACCGGATGACCGGAACGTATTCCATCAGGCGCAAGGGCCGACTGATCCTCAAAGGCACCGGCATGACGGAAATGGCCGGCGATCCCGCCACCATGGAAGCCGAGGAGGTCTTCACAGAACTCTTCAACGGCGTTACGCACTGGCGAATCGAGGACAAGACCCTGGTTCTCTCGAATGGAACCCCTGAACTGGAGCTTCGATTCCAAGCCCGTGCGCCCGCGAAGGAAAAGCCCCTGACCGGGACAGAATGGTCGCTGGAAGGATTCGAGAAGAGAGGGAAAAAGGCGACCTCCGATACTGCGCTTGTCGCCGGGACCACGATCACCCTTTCGATCGGAGCGGACGGCCGAGCCACCGGCTCCGCCGGGGTGAACCGCTATTTTGGAAAAGCAGAGCCCGGCCAGGACAAGCGAATCACCTTCGGGCCCATGGCATCAACTCGCAGGGGTGGGGCACCCAGGGCCATGGCGCAGGAGCGCACCTACCTGAGGCAACTCTCGGAGGTATCCACCTGGGAAATAAACGGTGACTGCCTGACCCTCACCGCCAGGGACGGATCCTTCGCCCTGCGCTATGTCGCCCGGTGACCCGGTCGCCCCGACGGACGGAGCCCTCGAGGTCAGGCTGGAAATTACTTCCGCACCTTGATGGTATAATCGTCCCAGACCTCACCATCCATGAGGATGAAGCGAGAGCGCATTGACTGGTCGGTAATGTCGAGGAGAACCACGTGGTGGGCGGAACCCGCCTTGCCTCCATCCTGAAAATACCAGCGCTTCCGGTCCGTATTGCGCTGGCCGACGCCGAGGCCGCCCTCCCCGAGGTAGACCAGCCCTTCGGGATGAGCCTTGCCCCCACGGATGGGGACGGTGCGCTTCATACAGTGGCCGTCGGCCTCGAGGGCGAGGTCGACGCCATACTCGTCAAAGAGCGGGCAGAACACCGGAGCGTGGCGGGCAGGTGACTTCACTGCCGGATACATGGGACGATGATACTGGACCATCAGCCACCTGTTTTTCGGACGGAGGTCCTTGAGTTGCTTTTCGAGCCAAGCAGCCTGCTCGCCTCCTGCAGGTGAGTTGGTATCAAGAGTCACCATGGCCACATCCTTGCCGAGCCGCGTGGTGTGCCAGCGTTCGGTTTTCTGGTCGAGATCGAAGATCTCGAAGTAAAGGACCCCACCGTCATGATTGCCCCAGGTGGGAATGATGGGCAGGACACGGCCATCTTCCGCAGTGGTCAGTTCGTGCTGGCTGAGCCACAGGCGCCATTGCTTCCAGACTTTACCGCTGACAATATAATCACCGCCATGGGCAAAGGCGAGAACCTTGCGGTTGTCACGGGCAATGGCAGCGATACGCAGGTTCATGCGGCAACGGTCGGTATGACCGCTGCGGGAGTCCCCACCGTGGATGACCGAGAACCCGGTACCGCTGGCAGGTGCCGTGCGGAAGTAGAGTGTGCGCGAGCGCTTGCCATCACTCTCCATCGCAAAGTGATAGTTGGTGTCCGGCTCGAGGCCGGTGAGACGGGCGTGATGATAGTAGGCTGGCTTATCGCCCTTGTTCACAGTGTAGGCTCTGTTGACCTGACAATCCAAACTCTTGTCGAGGGTTTGCCCATCCGTGCCGTAGAGCACCTGATGCTTACTGCCTTCCTCGGCGGTCGACCAGGAGATGGTGGCCTCGGTGCTTGCATCCCCCTTCCAGATCACCCGCCATTGGGCAGGAATGGTGCCTCTCAGCGGGGTCATGTGAGAGACGAGATCCCCACCGTTGACCCTGGGGATGTCGGCATCCGCGATGGGCTTGGCCGTGGCCACGAGCAACGGATAGCTGCAGAAGACGGAGATAAGGAGTGGAGCGGCTTTCTGAATCATGACTCTTGGGATACGGGTTCTGGGTTGGGAGATCTTTCTCTGCTCTTCTGGTTGTGGATCAGGGCCGGAAGGCCGATACCTATGATAAGAAGGGGAACAGCCCCGTTGGCAAGGCGAATGGCCAGCTCCGGCCAGGCATCCCACCCCATGGTGAGTGGGCGGCTGAAGGCGGTGACCAGGCCCCAGAAGGTCATCCAGCATAGGATCTTAGGGCTGTGGATACAAAGCACACTCAGGGCGAGCAGGCCGTCCATGAGGCCGATTCCACGCAGCAGGATATGGCAAATATCGGTGGAAAGGTCGAGGCCAAGCTGCCCACTTGCGATGAAGACCAGGTCCTGAAAACCCGGGTGCAGCTGAAAGGCTTCCCACCCATGAATGGCAAAGGTAGAAGCGCAGGCAATGCGCAACAGCCAGTTCACGGTGTATTGCATCCGGTCTGCCATCAGAACCAAGAGGCCCAATGCGAGCGGCAGCACCCAGCGTGTGGCATGGGCAGGAATGGCCAGTTCCGCGTAGGCCTTGCCGCCATTCATCGCTACCGCGGAGGCATTGAGCAGCAGCCAGAGTGACGGCAGGAGGCAGAGCCAAGCCGCTTGGCGGCGCCAGCGGGTAAGAAAAGGGAGCGCGGCGGCAATGAGGATACAAAGAATGGCGGAGATTCTGTCAGCCTTCCTGACAAATTCGATCCGTGGCCCGGGGTCGTGGGTTGAGATCTCCGCTGCTGGAGGTTCTTCCCCGTAAAGCTCGGCTTCCATGGCAGCCGCCACCGCCCGGTCATCCACGGCTTCCACCCAGACTCGTTTCTCCAGGTTCTTGGCCAGTGCGCTGCCATCGCGGAACAACACCGGCCATGCCGCTCCGAGCATCGTCACCAGAACGACGACTGACATGAGGGAAATGGCCCCCCGCTGGAGTTTCGGATTCAAGTGTTCCCTGCCTGGTTTTCCGGGTTGAGGTCACCTGCTGAGGGGTGCCGCGCCGCGCTCAAGGTCAGATACTCACTGGCTCAAGCCCACCCTCGGACCTTGGGATCTTCGCTCCCCCCCACACAGCCCCCGAAAGGTCATTCTCATATCGGGGTTTCATTTGGCGACCCGTACGGGACTCGAACCCGTGTTGCCGCCGTGAAAGGGCGGAGTCCTAACCACTAGACGAACGGGTCGCTTTCCGTTCGGGAGGGGCGAAAATGCCACCGACTTTTCGAAAGGCAAGCCGAATTTCGAGGGCGGTCCGGACCCTGGAACACATAACCCTGCAACTCATGGTTTACTGCGTTAATTGCCCTTCCCCGCGGACAAATGCTTTTCCATCATCCCGGCATGATCGACTTTCCTCTTCTCCAAGTCCGGGCCATTGATCACGTCGCCGTCATCTCTGCGGACTTGGAGGCCAGTCGTCATTTCTATCAGGACATTCTCGGGATGGAACCGACTACCCGTCCCGATTTCCCCTTTCCCGGCCTCTGGTTCCAGGCCGGGAACACCCAGATTCACGTCACTCTTGCCTCGAGGGAAGCTGGTCCCGCGGGTCTCTCGCCCTTCGCCGGAACAAAGCCCTCCCGCGGTCACCATACAGCATTCGAGCTGCATGACTGCGCTGCCGCGGTTGAAAAACTACAGGCCGCCGGGATTACAATCGCAGACGGGCCGCAGGACCGGCCTGACGGGTTCCAGCAAGTCTACATTCATGACCCGGACGGCTACCTTGTGGAGTTGTTTTCCGCACCACCCAGCAACCAGCCACTGCAGAGGTAAAAATCCTCCCGAGTAGCGGGTAGCTTCATGGCCTTCAGCCACAAAAACCTCATCTGCCCTCACCATCGCCTTGCTTGGCTCGAGCCTCGGCCTCGGCACGATCCGCGGCCTCCCGCTCCTGACGAAGCTTCTGCCGCGCTGCAGCCCTTTCGACCCGGCGGATATACTGAACCAGGTTATCACTCTTTTTCTTTTCCAGCGCCGCACGCAAATAGGGGAGAGCCTCTATCGAATCACCCTTCCTCACCAGCATTTGTCCATAACGCAAATTGCCCTCGTAAGCCACTTCCGGCTTTTCCAGTGACATCCGGAAGCTCGCCCGAGCCCTCGCTAACATGCGCTGCGCCTCCTCTGCGTCACCATGACTCCTGGCCATTTCCTCAAGATACATTCCCTGCTGCACCAACGCTTCTCCATTTCCTGCATCAATAGCCAAAATCCGACCCAGTAACTTTGACACCCGCTCCATGTCATTACCCGAGCGGGCAGCATCGACTTCGATCAGGAGAAACCCAACCAAGTCATCCTTCCTGAGGGTGTCTGCCTTATCCCTGACCGCCGCTAGGTATTTTATTGCCTCTCCCGGCGCTCCATAATCAACAAGAATACGAGCCGTCTTAAGCGAGCGTTGGACATCAAGCGCTGAGCTGTTCTTCATGGCGGAGAGGTACGCTCTCAGGGCAAGTATCGGTTGCTCCTGGTCCATGTAGAGATTGCCCAGAAGGTCAAGGGTGGCAGCATCTGCCAACCCCTTCAGGCGGAGAACCTCAAAGTTCACAGCCGCCCGGATCTTTTGATCCATCTCAATATAACAATTCGCCTGTTTCTTCCACAGTTCGGCATTGCCGGGTGATTCCTCGATCAACTCCCCCAGAAGGGACGCCGAAGCGGGCCACTTTTCTTGGAGCATGAGGGACTGTGCAAGACCCTGCTTCCAATCCTTTTCTTCTGGATTCAGAAGGTACGCCTGCCTGTAGGCCCCTTCTGCAGCGACCGGCTTCCTCTTCAGGAGGTAGGCGTAGCCCAGCAGGCCAAAACTTCTGTGATCGGCATCACCTAACTGAATTGCCTTCGTTAGAAACGGCAAGGCACGCTCCATGTCTCCCTTGGAGGCATGGAGCATAGCTAAGTTTTTATGAGCTCTCCGGAACTTGGGGAATTTTTTGAGCGCCAGCTCATAGGCACTTTCAGCCTTTTCGAGGCGGTCATTCTGAAAATACAGATTACCGAGCACAAAAATCATCGCAGGGCTGACCTCCTTCGGCTGGATCTCCGGGTCTGTAGGCTGGCGACGCTCTTGCATGAAAAGTTTCAGCCGATTTTCCACTGCTGCGTACTGCCCTTTCCCAAAAAGGTCTTGCAACTCGATGAGGACCTCAGCCTCCTCCGCGTCAACTTTGGGCTCAACCGGAGAAAGGAATCCATAGCTTCCCACGAAGGACTTGATGAATTCGGCATCCCGGAAGAATGCAGGGCGAACCGGTAATGGCGCCCCTGAGACAGACACCACCAAAACTGGAAGGATGAGAAAATGGAAAAGCCTACCCATCACTAGCTGACTTTGAAACTGAACGGCTGCACCACCGGGGCTTTTACTTTGCGACCCTCCCTGATTGCAGGACGAAACCTCCAACGTTTGATCGCGTTCGTGGCCGCCCGATCCATCTCGTTGTGTCCCGAACTCTCCTTGACCGTTACCTGGCTGACTGAACCCCTTTCATCAACCATCGCCCTGACGACCACACGCCCCATGACCCTCCGACTAATGAGACTTGGAGGGTAGCGCGGTGGAAACTTCGCCGTTGCTCGCGGTGGCTGATCAAGATCTCCCGAGTCGAAAAAGTCGTCTGGGCTTTCCTTGACGTCAAATTTGGGAGCAAGGTCGATAATGATTCCGCCAATGCCGGAAGCCAGATCGGGTATTTCCAAAGCAAGGTCTAGGTCCGGTGGTTGCTCGTCCATCTCGGGAGGTTCTGGTTCCTCTTCTTCCGGGGGAGGCTCCTCCTCAGGGGGTGATTCAAATTCATCCTCGATATCATTGAAGACTAACTCTTCCCTTGCCTGAAGGGGAGGAGCGCCAAAGGCTTTCTCCAACCTCTTCATCAGAGGGATGACGAAAAATACCGCAAAGGTCATCAAGGTTCCTCCCAGAAGAGGCAAAAGAACCCTCAACCGTGGACTTTGCTTCGATGTTGTAAACACAGGGCGTTCCATTTTCAGTCAGTAGCAATAGTTAAAAGACCCTTTTTTACACCTGCTTCGAGGCATTCATCCTGAACCTGAGTAACAACGCCATGCCGGGCTCTTTCGTCACCCTGGATGATACAGGTTATATCCTCAGTCTCGGCAACCAGGGGCCTTACCACGGCCTGAATTCCTTTCACCCCAACCTCCCTGCCTCCATAAATGACCTTACTGTCAGCCGTAACCGCGATAAGAATGCTGTTCTTCTCTAGTTTACTCGCGACTCCAGCTTCCGGGCGATTGATCTGAACTCCTGTTTCCTCCACGAAAACCGTAGTAATGATGAAGAAGATAAGTAGGATAAAAACACAGTCGATCATCGGTGAGAGATCAGGCTTGGCGTCTTCCTCATCTGACATGCCGAGTCGTCCTCTTTGAAACATCATTTCCGTTGGTTGTGTGACTAAATTTCTTTGAAGCGGATCCTGAGGATCGCGCTCTCAAGTTGCATCAGGGCAGCGGCAATCCAGTTCCGCTTTTGCCGGATATGCAGCGCAAGGAACATTCCCGGCAGGGCGATAACGAGACCCGTGAGTGGACTCAGCAGGCTCTCCATCATGCCGGACTGAATTTTATCCATGCTTTTTTTGCCGCTCGCATTCGCGAGCCCATCAAACATATCCAGCATTCCGCCCACCGTCCCAAGAAGCCCTGCCATGGGAGCAACGGCTATCAAACTAGCAATGATGATAAGGCGCCGGTCGATTGAATTAAGCACAACCTCACGAATCTCGTCGAAACGACGCTCCACGGTAGTTGTCGAGATTCGGGACCCGTGAAGGGCATAACGGATAATTTCCCCGTCTCGCCCTTCTCCTGATACGGGCTTTTGGATCCAACTGGCCCAACATTCTTGGCGCTTGGTCGTGAGATTACTTCTGGATACAAAAAAAAGTGCTGCCGTAGCCGTGCTGTAGAGAACAACTCCTATGAATGCCAAAATGAACATGACAGGACCTCCGTCCGCGAAGAGCCCCGCCAGTTCAGATAAAGTCTGCTCACCCGGCATTACTAGGCTGGCTTTAGGGTTAAGTCTTTCTGGCCTTCACCATCATCGAAGTCCTCGTCCTGATCCTCGTCCATAACCACGCCGCCTGTTATACCTGTGGTGGCATTGAACATCGCGAAGGCGATTCCCTCCACCTTGCCCAATCTTGCCCTCGCAAGGCTTTTCAGGACCCCATGGATCATGATCATCGGTATCGCTACCAGAAGCCCAAGGAAGGTTGTTATCAGGGCTTCTCCAATCCCACCGGCAGTGACTTTCGCATCACCTGTTCCAAACTCTGCCATCATCTCGAAGGTCTTCATGATCCCCAGGACTGTGCCAAGCAGGCCAGCCATCGGCGCTGCCGCTGCAATCACCGCGAGGAAGGGGAGAAGACGCTCCAGTCGAGGCTGTACCGCACTCATTTTCTCATACAATGCATCCTCCAGAACCCGTCGTTTCTCATGGAAGTGCCTGGCGCCAGCTTCCACAACCCGTCCTGCAATCCCTGGCAACCGCTCAGCAAGGCTGACACCCTCTCCAGCTTCTCCCTCGATAAGCTTATCAAGGATTTCGTTAACTGTCTTCCTCGTGGGTATTTCAAAACGGAGGATTTCCACCAATTTGAATAGAGCTAGGGTGCCACCCATGATTCCAAAAACGAGAATCGCGTATCCTACATAGCCCCCTCCCCTGAGAAATTCGGCAACCGTTTTTTTCCCCTCCTCAATCTGAAATGCCTTGCCGAGTGAAGGGTCTACCGGAACCGTTGATGCGCCATCGCGGACAAGCTGGATGACCTTGGCACTATCGTCTGCACTCATGGGCAGAATACTGGGGATGCTGACATCTCCAGCTTGAAAGGCTGTCATTCCTGCCACCTCGCCACTGCTTCCGGCAAAAAACCCTACCGGCCCAAAGAGGGCAAAAGCCCCCTCTTCAAGTGTGTTCCCCGGCCCAGCTGCCTTTCCTTCAAACCCATGCCCTCCTGCGACCTCCAGCAATCTCTTTGCTCCTAGAAGAAGAACGGGGGCATTGGCCTTAACCCTCTCCTCATGGTTATCCGCAGCCTCATCAGACCGCTTCATTTCAGCCAAGCTCTGATCGTAATGCTGGCTCTCTGAAACGTGGAGGCGATTGATCAGGCCCGCACGGTACTGGGCAAAATTACTCCAATACCCTCCAAACTCTGTCTCACGCTTTTCCAGCTCATTCTGTAACTGCGCCTTTTTCCTCGTTGCGAGCGCCTCCTCGCTTTCAAGCGCGCGCAACTGTTTGGATAATTTCAGGACCTCGTCATCTAGCAACTCCACTTCCTCGATGAGCTTCGCTTCCTCAGATCCGTTTTCATTGCTGATTCTTGTATATTCCTCCAGCGCTATCCCCAAAGCCTCCTCTCCCTTCTTTACAGCCTCATCCGCAAAGGAAGTATTACCTGCCCCCGCAAGGACCCCCGCAACGCCCAGGGACATCATTGAGAATCGTGAGACTTTCATCGCAATTCGAGAGGTACTTCAACAAACTTGATATCACCCTTGAGGGTCGCAACCTCTATGAGGTCGAGGATTCTCTCTGGTGCATCCTCATCATCTAAGGTCTGAAATTGCCAACCCTCTGCCCCGGGATAACCCCTTAAGGCAACTGTTCCCTGCTGGTCCGTGGAGAATGCCACGGAAAGACCGAAATAAATCGTCGTCACCAGCATGTTGACCCCATCAATTACACGCTCTTCTCCTCGCACCCAGAGCCTGCCTTGGAACTTCTCCGCCTCGGCAAGAAGAAGGGTTATCGACTGAAGCCTCTTCCCAAGGTTCTCTCTCCCACCCTTCCCTCTTGACTCATTAAGAGAGTCCAAGGCGGGTGCGAGCTTTGCATTCTCCCGCACTAAAAAGTCCGGCAAAAGGGGCAGGACCTTGCGGGCTTCAACCTCTGCAAGTTGCAGGGACTCCCGAAGAGTATCCCGCGCCCGATCAAATTGCTTCTTTCTCTCCAGGTCTTCCTGCTCATCCTTTCCTGTCGAGGCGATCCTCTCTTCCGCAGATTTGATCGCCTGCTTCAGATCGGAAACCTCCCGGTTTAAACCCTCCTTGGTTGATTCGAGGATCTGCTTTTCTCTATTCCAACGCACTCTCTCCTCCTGCACTTTCTGCATCGTCTGAACCAGTTGAGCAGCAGTATCGCGCAGGACGGCAGTCGGACTTTCCCCAGGCCCTGAAGCTTCCTCGCACCGCCCGGACATCGCCATGATATTTATCGTGACGAGAGTCACCAGGCTGCGCGCGCTGAAAGACAACCATCGGGGGAGAAGGCTTGTCGACATCTGGAAGGAGGATGAGGTCCGGTCCACTCGTGGTTGAATACAAGCTCTGCGCTAGCATTCATGAACCAACTTATGTGACTCTTCTGTCATACGTCATTTCTGCCACAATAGAGCCCTTTTCGATGGAGGCGCGTCTCAACTCTGCGATAACGCGCAGAAAGGTGATCAGGTCACCCTTTTTGGGCCAGTTTAGGGGGGCCAGGTCAAAGGGAATATGATTTTCCCTAAAGTATTCTAAAACAAAAGATTGGACCGCATTGGCGAGGAGCGAACCAGGATTGGTCGAGCGTTCAAAATAAAAGCGGCGGAGCATCTAACTCCGCCGCTTGAAATTGTCAGTAGCTGCAGCTAATCGGACTCAGGGAAGAGGCCCTTCCACGACCCTGATCAGCAACTTGGGTTGCTGCTCTGTTGTAAATGGGAGCGCCAATGGACCCGCGGTGAAATCTGCTGCCGGAGCCTCAAACTCCGATCCCGGCAGGGCTTGGAAGTTCTGGCCATCGAAGGATCCAGTCACATGGTAGATACTGCCTGGTGTCAATCCCTCAAGGACTGCATTGCCGTCTCCATTCTCGTCGAAGTAGACATTTACCAGCTTGGCCAAGGCCAAGGGCTCTGCAACGAAGGCATCCGCCACCAGTCCCTGAGCGTCGGCCCAGGTCCAGCCCAGCAGCCAGTTGGTGTCTCCGAACGCTCCACGGTATGCTGCGGCCGCAGGAGCTCCCGCGC
>Ga0163179_10002703_pt1 | contig 12235 bp, 12 predicted proteins | sample AtlANTMetagenome_FD_109643 | JGI IMG/M metagenome (GOLD analysis project Ga0163179, IMG submission 109643) | Marine eukaryotic phytoplankton communities from the Atlantic Ocean - Atlantic ANT 2 Metagenome | ecosystem: Environmental > Aquatic > Marine > Oceanic | place: North Atlantic Ocean...
CTCGAAAATTAACTGTCCAACGCCCCCGTTGTTAGCCGAATTACCATTAGAACCGGCAAACCTTGCCAGTCACTATGGTCGTTCAGCAGCTCTTGGGGGGCGTTATGGAGCGGCGGAAAAGCTCTGTCATACTAGGCCAGTGCGCAACAGTTCGTCATCGCGACCTGCTTTTGTTGCTGGCCAGCTTGTTGCTCGTATCAAGCGTCGTTGTACCTTGTCGCGCCGCGGCCACGGTCAGCAAGGCGACGACAAGTCGTAGCGCGAGAGAGAATGCGATTGACAGCATTCCCTTCGAGAATCTGACGCCCGAGGCGCGTCAACGGATCAACCGCGTTATCAAGAAGCCCAGCATGTATCGTCGCATGCCCATGAATGTGGTTTCTTGCGAACCGAAGATGTATCAGTTCCTAGTTCGTCATCCCGAAGTCATCGTCAACATCTGGCAATTGATGGGCATCACGAAGGTGAGCTGCAAACGAATGGGGCCGTTTACGATGGATGCCGCCGACGGCGTTGGCACCGTCACATCGGTTGAATTAGTCTACGGCGACAAGGATACTCACATCATCTTCTGCGAAGGACATTACAACGGTCCTTTGTTCCGCCGTCCTCTGACCGGTCGCTGCGTCTTGGTCTTGAAGAGCAAGTATCAGCAAGATCAAAACGCTGCTTGGAATGTCACAAACCGACTCGATGTCTTCCTTCAGGTCGATCATGTAGGAGTCGATGTATTTACGCGTACGCTGCATCCACTGTTGGGCAAGTCTGCCGATATCAACTTTGTCGAGTCGACCAAGTTTTTAGAGCGTATTTCACGGACGTCCGAGAACAACGGTCCCGGCATGCAGAGACTTGCGGCCCGTCTCGACCAGGTCGATGCTGACGTCAAGCAACGTTTTGCTGAATTGGCGACAGACGTCTACATCGACGCAAGGCGTAAGCGTGAAGCCGAGATTCCAGGAGCAACGACGGCTTCTAAACAGAACTCTTTGTCCCGGTAAACTGCCTACAGACGGCAGTTACCGATTTTGGTTTCGAGAATCGCCGAAGCTCCTAACGCTTCGAGCTCTTCCATGACTCGAATCACGTCCTTATGGGCAACCATCACCCGCACGGCACACCAGGCTTGATCTTCAAGAGAATTCACGGTTGGTGAATTGAAGCCAGGAGTGATCAACTCGGCTTCAGCAAGTCGTTCTCGAGGCAGATTGTATTCCAACAACGAATAGCTACGCGCGATGACCACACCCTCTAATCGGCGGACGACCCGGTCCGCGAGATCCGCCTGAGCACAACTCGAATTTTGAATCAGAACGGTTTCGTAATGCCCAATTTCGTCAAGGATACGCAGGCGATTTGCCGCGAGCGTACTGCCGGTTTCGACAAGATCGACGATCGCATCAGCAACGCCCAGCGCGATCATGATTTCTACCGAACCCGATAGTTTGACGAGATGAGCCTTGGCGTCATGTTCGGCGAGATAACGTTCGGTGGTGCGGGGGAAGGTCGAGGCAACTCGAGTCTCATCCAGGTCCGACGCTTTATTCAGATCACTGTCTTCGGGTACACAGACCGCGAGACGACATTTGCCGACTCCTAAATGCAAACGCGTTTCGACGTCGACCTCGCTTTCCGTGACCAAGTCGCTGCCTGTAATCCCCATGTCGATCGCGCCCTCCGCACACAACACAGGAATGTCGTCGGTGCGCAAAAAGGTGATATCGACGGGGATCTCGCGAACCCGAGCAAAGAGGCTGCGGTTCTGGCGACGAAAGCTGAGACCGGCCTGTTTCAACAAGTCCGAAGCGAGTTCGCTTAACCGTCCCTTACTGGGAACTCCGATGCGTAGATTTCGCATTTTTCCGTTCTTGCCTTACGATCGAGAGGCCTTTTCGTCGAGTCCAGAGGTCCCAAATCGCCGAGCCAACTCATTGGCAACGCGATCCAAGGGAATTCGCTGGTGACCCAACATCACAAACAAGTGGTAGATCAGATCTGCCGATTCATAGACCAAATGGTCGCCGTTATCTTCGTCAACCTCGTGAGCCGCTTCAACAACCTCAGCAGCCTCCTCGGTGATCTTGCCGCCAATCTTTTCGACGCCGCCTTCAAACAGAGCGGTCGTATAGGACCGTTCAGGCGGATTATCGCGACGATCTTCGATGATCTCCATCAATTGAGAAAAAATGTCAAGCGAAGACGACATTGCGTCAAAACCTCTTCTCACAAGCCAATTTGCCGCGCACAATAACGGACTTTTCACCTCATAAGCATAGAGTACTGAAGACGGCCTCGATGGAGCAAATTTGCCGGCTTTTTCAGAACTAAGTGCTTATCGTAGACCGAGAACTGTCAGCTGACAATTGCCCCCATGACCGACGACACCCTCAATCCTGAACTGAAAATCTCCGATTGCTGGTTCCTGACGGGACCCACCGCAAGCGGTAAAACTCAAGTCGGCATGGAATTGGCAAAGCGGCTGGACGCCGAGATTATCTCGCTCGACTCCATGGCAATCTACGTCGGTATGGACATCGGTACTGCCAAACCGAGTGTCGAACAGCGGTCTCTCGTGCCGCATCATCTGATCGATATTGTCAGTCCGGACCAGACTTACAGCGTTTCCGACTATGTCGATGCCGCTCAAGAATGCATTCGCGACATTCGTTCCCGCAACAAAGCCGTTTTGTTCGTAGGCGGCACCCCCCTGTATCTCAAGAGCCTGCTGCGGGGCACCTTCGTCGGTCCACCGGCAGATGAAGAATTTCGTCAAACGATCCACGACGAGATTGAGCGGGTGGGAACCGAAGCACTGCACACCCGACTTCAACAAGTCGATCCGCTATCCGCATCAAAGTTACACCCCAACGATGTGCGCCGCATCATTCGAGCGCTTGAGGTTCACAAAGCGACAGGTCAGCCCATCAGCCATCTGCAACTGCAATTCGAGGAAGCTCGCAAGGCCGAGAATTGCCGCGTTTTTGTCCTGGATTGGCCTCGCCCGACTTTGCATCAACGGATCAATGAACGAGTCGATGAGATGTTCGACCTAGGTTTGGTTCGTGAAGTCCAAGAACTTGAAGACAAAAGCAATCTCAGCCGTACTGCTCGACAAGCAGTCGGCTACGCGGAAGTGATCGCCAATCTTGCCGGAGAAGCCGATTTGGATTTTGTCGTGCACCGGACGAAAAGTCGAACTCGTCAATTCGCCAAGCGGCAAATCACATGGTTCCGCAGCCTCAGCGAATGTCAATGGATTGCCAGGCAAAATGACCAATCCGCTCAAGAGGTTGCCGACGCCATCTTTGCGACCTGAAAATACCGAAGTTTGTCAAAATACATCGTCTTCGTTGTGGGTGGCGTCGATGTCACTTGCGTCCCCGTCTCCAGGGCCCCAAAACTTCTGACAACGCCGTTGCCGCAAGGCCGGGCGGAGATCCTTAAAAGTTGCCCGGAGCGCCCCGTCGAGGCGGCGAGCAGGCCGGAAACGGGCGTCCCGCCTGCGGCATCCCTGAACCTAGCACCCCGGGGGGTGAAGCAGTAAAATGCTGGGTTTGCCCCCGGCGTCCATTCTCGAGTGGTTGACGGGGGCGCTTGGTGACTGGCTTTTCGGTAGCTGTCAGCTAACCTTGGTCAAGTCCCGACTGGCAACCGGCTGGGCCGACAAAGATTTCTTGGAAAAAGGATCTACCGTGTTACGCACCCATACTTGCGGTGAACTCCGCAAATCAAACCAATCCCAAGAGGCCACGCTTTGCGGTTGGGTCGACAGCTACCGAGATCACGGTGGTACCATTTTTATCGACTTACGGGATCGTTATGGCAAAACACAGGTCGTCTTCGGCCCCGAAAGCGGTGCCGATCTACTCGACCAAGGTCGCACGCTGCGTTCCGAAGATGTGATTCGAGTTACCGGTATCGTCACGGATCGCCCCGAGGGCACAACCAATCCGAAGCTTGGGACAGGTGAGATCGAGCTCCGCAGCACCGCACTCGAGACTCTCAACAAATGTGAAAACGCTCCCTTTGTTCCAACCCAGCAAGACTTGCCGGGTGAAGACCTTCGCTTACGGCACCGTTACTTGGATCTCCGTCGTTCGGTGATGCAGGACACCTTGGTGCAGCGTAGTCGCATCATCAAGGGAATGCGTGATTACTTCGAAGACAACGATTTCGTCGACATCGAAACACCGATTCTCGGTCGCAGTACCCCAGAAGGCGCCCGCGATTATCTGGTCCCCAGTCGGGTTCACACGGGCTCGTTTTTCGCGCTGCCGCAATCGCCTCAACTGTACAAACAAATTCTCATGATGTCCGGCTACGATCGCTATGTCCAAGTCGCGCGTTGCTTCCGTGACGAAGATCTTCGTGCCGATCGTCAACCGGAATTCACTCAGCTCGACATGGAAATGTCATTTGTTGAGATGGATGACATCATCAACATGATCGATGGTTTAGTTGCGAAACTTGCCAAAGATTTACTGGGACTGGACGTCCCACTCCCGCTACCGCGGATGACCTACGACGAGGCGATGGAGCGATTCGGTCACGACGCACCTGATCTTCGTTACGGCATGGAATTGATCGACTGCACGGATCTGGCGGCACAGGCTGAATTCCGCGTCTTCCGAGGTGTAGCTGACAGCGGTGGTCGTGTCAGAGGATTCAATGCCAAAGGCGCCGCCGATAAATACTCTCGAAAAGATATCGATCAACTCACCGAATACGTCGTCCAGGACTTTAATGCAAAGGGATTGGCCTGGTTTAAAGTTGATGCTGATGGAAAACTCGCTTCTCCGATTGCCAAAAACTTCAGCGAAGAACTACTCGGCCAGTTTGCAGATCGGCTCAACGCTGAACCCGGTGATTTCCTCGTGTTGAGTGCCGATCAATGGAATGTGACGTGTCGAGTGCTCAATGGCTTGAGACGTCGTTTAGCAGCGGAACTAAAGCTCTACGATCCCGAAGCAATGAACTTCTCCTGGGTCGTCGAATTTCCAATGTTTGACTACGACGACGAAGAGAAACGCTGGGTGGCCATGCACCACCCCTTCACGGCTCCTCGACCACAAGATATCGAGGTTTTAGAAAGCGATCCTTCCAAAGCTCGGGCACTTGCCTACGACCTCGTCATCAATGGCTCAGAGGCAGGTGGGGGAACCATCCGAATCCACGATAATGCGATCCAATCCAAAGTTTTCGGATTGCTTGGAATGGACGAGACGACAGCCCAAGAAAGATTTGGCTTTTTGCTTGACGCGCTACGCCTTGGGGCGCCCCCCCACGGTGGAATTGCTTTGGGCATTGACCGTTTTGTCATGCTCTTTGCTGGCTTGGAGAACATTCGTGACTGCATTGCTTTCCCGAAGACCCAACGAGCCACGGACCTCATGACGGGTGCTCCGAGTACCGTTGACGGCAAACAGTTGCGAGAATTGGGAATTCGCGTCGGCCAAGCTGCTGAAAAGTAGAAACCGGTCTCGCGACAATCTCAAAAAGCGGTCAGAATCAGCGATCTGCACCTTGAGCGATTGGACACAGCAGTAGGCGTCTTCGTAGGAGAATCGAATGAAATCCACTCCGAACCTCCGCAGTATTTGGCTGCTCGTCGTCGTTGCAATTCTATCCGGTTGCAATGAAGATTCAGCAGATCCCATTGAGACCACTGGCAGTACGAAAAGTTCCTCTCGGCCGGTTACCTCACCGCCTCCGCCGCAGGCGATAGTGGCGGAAGAGGCTAAGGTCGTCGAGACACCGGTAACCATTTCGGAACCAGTTCAGGACGTTGGGCTGAACCAAGAGGACGCGCAGGCAATCGTCCACGAACCGATTGTTGCCTTGAGCACTCAGCACGAGCAGACATGTCTCGTCAACGTCGACGTCCCCTTCCCTTCTCTTGAGGCGAAGACGCTGGATGGCCAAATCGTTACTGTCGATTCGGAATATGGCGATCAAGCCACCGTAGTCGTTTTCTGGAACCTGCAGTATCCGATGGCAATCGAACAGATCAGCCGGATTAACGAAGAAGTCGTCAATCGTTTTCGAGATGCGAAAGTCAAAGTGTTGGCAATCAACGTCGGTGACACGCCGGAAGACGTCCGAGGTTTCCTGTCGACAATCCCCTGTGATGCCCTCTGTCTTCTTGACGAAGAGTCAAAAGCATTTGGCCAGTTGGCAACGGGAATCCTGCCTCGAACTTATCTGATTGACTCAAACGGTGTTGTCCGTTGGCTAGACCTCGAATATTCGCGTAGCACTCGCCGCGAGCTTCGCAACGCGATCATCTTCAACTTACGGATGCAATTGGCTGCCAAACAGGAAGTAATGTAGGCCGGACATCACGCAGGGATTGCAGAGCTAGATGAGATCGGACCAACCAATCGTCTGACCCGACTCTTGAATTCGTTGAGCGAGTGCGGGATGCACGAAAACGCGTACTCGTTTGACATAGTCATCGAATTGCTTCTCAGCCAGCGTTCGTACGACCGGCGAAACATCACCTAGAGGCCGATAGCAATCCTGCTTGCCATCGTAAATATCGACGGCGAATTGAACTTCAAGTTTCACAGGTGGTGCATCAATCAAAACTTGATGCGAATCAACCTGACTGCCCAGCAAGCGGCTTAAGTTTTCCGCCATCGACGTGCTCAACTCGAACAATCGGTCATAGGTCTGCCGCGCCAACTTGGAATAGATCTCAGGCTCTTCGTAGTAACTGCATTCGAGCAGTCGTTTGTAGAGTTGTCGGCGGCTGCCGAACAGTCCTTGAAGCAGTTCGGCGGTCGATGTTTGCTGAGCTCCCGTGCGGACCAACTCGTCGATAAACGGCTGTTCCGTCATCAGGAATAGCGAAGAAAAATCGAGGTCATCTTGCAGCAAGTAGAAGGCTCGCTGCAACATTGCCGTTGCCGCACGAACCGCATGGTGCCAGTAGACCTCGCTGAACATGACATACCGCGCGAAAACCATCATTTCCGCGGCTGTTCTTCCTTTTTCGGAAACAGCCAGACCGTCTCCCTGCTGATTGAGACAAAGGCTCCCGATCAATCTCGCCTGATCAAAATTGCGACCATAGGGCACACCTGCATGGAGACTATCGCGAGTCAAATAGTCCATCTTATCCACGTCGATTGGACCAGACAGAATGCTGCTGATCAGCCGTGCTTTCGCATCGGGTTCGCAACTCTCTAGCAAATCTGCGACCTCGTGGCCATCGAGCGACCACTGATCCTTCAACACTTGCGACAGCTCGCCCTCGGTCAGTATCTTGCGTGCAAATGTCTCGTGACGGGGAATTCCATCCAGCTTGAGATCTTCAATGAGATGACAAAAAGGCCAGTGGCCAATGTCATGGAGCAAAGCGGCGACAATCAACAACTCGGCATCACGCGGCTCAATCAGTGTCTGGAATCGCTGATCATGTGAGAGATGTCGCAGGAAAAGCAACGAGAGTCGATAGACTCCCAGAGAGTGTTCAAAGCGGCGATGATGAGCGGCTGGATAGACGCGGGAAACCAGTCCGAGCTGAGAGATATGAGCCAGGCGATGGAATTGGTCCGTGTCGATCAGTGCCCGCACGCGTGGGGTGATCGGCACATCCATTTCCGGGGGAATACGAATGCGATCGCGCGGAGCGGCAAGCGCTTGAATTTCAGCAATCTGTTGAATCGCATTCGCCATGAATCGGTCGGCTCGCATGAATCCGAGCCCCCTCTCACTAATACGGCGGTAGCCCCATCAGAAGACGCAGCAACACGGTGACGAGCAAATAAAGTCCATAGTGCAACGCACCGGACGTGAAATCAAGTTCTAGACTCGCGAGCCCTGCCGTAGCACCGATTGCAATCATCGGTGGCAGAATGAAAACGAGATTGAATAACTCCACGTTGCCTTCCATAATCGACACCTTGAAGAAGTAATAGGCTCCCCAAAGCGCCGCGTAGACCAAACCACAAATCAGGCAACGCAGCAACAGGCTCATTCCCCGATGCGGCTCAAGTTCATGGTCTCGCAACACGCCGTAGCCGGCAAAGGCCACCGGCGGTCCTAAGAAAACGGCACCGACCCCCAACACCCAAACTGAAACACCATCCGCACCACGTCCTAACAAAAAGGCGGCAATTAACACGCCCAGCGAAATCGCCACGATTGCGGTGATCATGACGGGAGTAATGGCGCTATCTTCACGCTCCAGCGGCTTGAGGACAGAGCGACCTTCAGAATCTTTCGGACCAAACTCATCCGGAGAATGGATAACGACTTCTTCTTCCTTATCAGGAATCCGAATCGGTTTCTTGCATTTAGGACAGGGGCCCGTCTGCCCGGCAAATTTCTCGCTGACGTCAAAACGGGCGTGGCAACTTGGGCAGGTAACTCGTATTGGCATACAACTTCGTCCCTATGTTTCAAATCCGGTGCCGTGGCGACCGGTTCCAACATCTTCCAATAAGGCGATGGAGTTTCGAGGAAGCTCAATCCGCAGGCAAAGCATAACGCAGAAAGCTCTGCACGGCGACCTACCCGCCCGGCTCTTGTGGCGGTCGCTCAGCAAGGGTTGTCTCCCGGCCGTCGACCCCGCCCGTCGCATCAAAGAGCAGGAGGGCCTGTTTGACAGGGAGAACGTCATGTACACGTACAACTTGAATTCCTTGTCGAGCGAGTGAGAGTGTGGCTCCCACCGTCGCGATCGTCCGATCCTCGTCGGGATCGCCTAGGATCTTTGCCAGAAACCCTTTACGCGAGTGGCCCACCAGGAGTGGACAGCCCAGCGAATGGAATGCGCCGCAATTTGCCATCAGGGTCAGGTTATGTTGGTGCGTCTTCCCAAATCCAATCCCCGGGTCGAGGCAGATACGAGACCGCTCCACACCAGCCTGCAATAAATGTTCGCGTCGCTGCCAGAGATATTCGCCCACATCCTGGATGACATCGTTGTAGCGAGGATCGTGCTGCATCGTCTGGGGAGTCCCTTGCATATGCATGGCACACAATCCGGCTCTCGATTCCACCGCCACGGAAAGCATCTCGGGATCACCTTCCAATCCCGTGACATCGTTGATCACCTGAGCACCGAGCTCCAGCGCAATTCGGGCGACGGACGCTTTTGAGGTATCGATCGAGATTGGAACGTCAGTTTGCCTGGCAAGACCTTCAATCACGGGTGCTACCCGCCGCAACTCCTCGGGCGCATCAACGGGAGCCGAATAAGGCCGGGTGCTTTCCCCGCCGATATCGAGCAGATCTGCCCCCTCCTGCACTAATCGCAGCGCATGTTCGACCGCACGCTCCGGCTCAAAAAAATCACCACCATCGGAAAAGCTATCGGGGGTTACGTTGACGATCCCCATGACCAGAGGCACTCTGGAAAAGCTCAAAGTCCGGTCACGTAATTGCCAGACGTTTGCGCGATCCGGAAAGCGAGCTTCGACTGAAGCGTCCGAAGGGTGATCAGCGTGGAAGTGATGCGGGGAACTCATGATTGCCCCAAGTCTATCACGGAATATCTATCAGGAAATGGTTGTCTACCAAGGAATCATTTCCATCTGCTCAACGATTTGCACCGCGAGCTCATCGATGTCGGCTTGGAAAGTCGTGGCAACGGACTGCCCCGATTCTGGAATCATCGTTTCCTCAACTCCAATCCGCAGAAAGAAGTCCTGGAGTGGGATCGTGGCGGCATCTGAGAGCAACTCGCCCTGCGCCCCATACCATTTGATATCAACAATCATGTCGACTTCGTAAATACGAGGAATATCGTATTCGTTCTCGGCAATCGTATTCTTCGATTCGGAGATAATCCGTCCCTTGAGGACACTGTCAGCGCGGTCCGCCGTGGCCACTCGATAGGGCGTCTTCAGATTAATCTGTTTCACAACCGCTTCCGTCAACCTCTCTCCCAGGTTTCGACGAAAGCTATCCGATTCAAAGATCGGCACGTGAACGGTCCGAATATCGTCCCGATAGAGCGTTTGGTATCCCCACCGATACCCGGCACAACCGGTGAACATCAGGAGGCCAGCGATCCAGGCCAGGCAAGCCAGGCATTGATACCTTCGATCAAACATCCGTGCATTAATCCGGTTCAGAATGAGGCTCGCAACGAGCAGTCTAACGTTTCAGACTACGAAACGGATCTTGAGCCACCAGGGGTTTTTGCTGTTCGGGCGTGGGAAATAGATTAGTCAGCCAGGGCACGGGGCTTTCTGGTTCGGAAGCCTTGTCCGAAATCTCCGCCACTCGAACGGCGGCATCCTGAGCAAGGCTGGTATCTGCATAATCCCGTTGGACCCGTGCGTAATATTGACGTGCCGCTGCATACTCTCTGCGGTTGTCATAATACTTGGCCATTCTCCAGTCATGACTGGCTTTATTCAAACGCACCTGCTTCCAGGCTTCCTTCAAGAAATCTTGTTGCTCCCGCGATTCCTGTGGAAACTGCCGATAGACCTGTTTCAATAAGTCTTCAGCTTGATCCCTGGGAGTGACGGCATAATCGGGACCTTGGTAGATTTCCAACTTGCATTGAACGCCGAGCAAATGGGCTTGGAATTGATGTTCGCTGTTGGGGAATGCCCGACGCAGGTCGGCGAACATTTCATCCGCAGCTTGATATCTTCCTTTTTTGAAGTATGCAATACCGGCCGCCATGGTCGCGTCATCAGCCAATTTACCCGTGGGGTTGTCGAAACGAATCTTGTCAAACACAAGAACACCTTCGACGAACTGATCAAACAGCGGGCGGTCTTTGGAGAAGAAATTCGGCGTGACACGCAAACTCGGATCGAGTTCATGGTGTTCAACCCAATATTGAGCCAACGCGAATCTCCGTTTATCAACCGTATCCAGATGTCTGGTGTTTTGGTACTTCACGACGAGCATCGTGTAGGTTTCTGATGCCTTCGGATAGCGATCCGCAAAGAAATAACTTTCACCAAGCATAAACAACGAATCTTCTTCGATCACTGAATTTGGCCAGCGGGAAGATGCTTTTTTGAACAACTTTGCAGCTTCCATGAACTGCTTCTGCCGCGACTCGTCGGTCAACTTTGTCGCTTCTACGAAGATCGCCTCGCCTTCGTCAAAAAACGACTTCGCCGACTGCTCATCGGGACCGTAGCCAGCGGCTTCCCTGGCCGACTCGATCGCCTTCGACGGACTCACATAGCGCAGGAATCCGCTATCTTCTTCCCGGAGGCGATTAATTCCGTCTTCCTGCTGTCCACGCACAACCGGCTTAGCAGTGTTCGACTTCGAGACCTGTCCCCAGACGCTTGTGAAACATCCCAGCAAGAGAAAGAGCATGCTGAAAACTCCCAAACGCCAAACTGCCTTGTGTCCGCCTGGAACACAGCAACGTAATACCGTTATTCGAATCGTTTGCGACATCCTTGTCACCTCTCGCTATTTCCCGAGCCTTCCATCACCGAAGTTGAGTCAGGTATCCATACATGCGGGGCCGACGCCCCAGCAGATGGCTGATATATCCATTGAGTAACCCACGGATTTCTCCACGCACAGTCGCTGTCAACTCGATCGCGTCGCGAGACGAATTCAGATCAGAAAGCTGCATCAAAGATTGAATAGCGTTGCTACTCAAACTCACCACATGTCGCTTCCCAACTCGACAACGCTGGCAAACAACTCCTCCCGCAAGTTGCCCAAATGAAACTCTTCGTCCGTTCGAAGTGATCGACACCCCACACTCAACACATTCAGAAAAGGTAGGCAGATGCCCCAAATCCCGAAGCATCGACAGTTCGAATCGTGCGACTTCTATACCGACATCCTGGCTCCCATTTAAGGACTGCAATGTCTTGTAGGCACTACGAAACAACTCAGGATGAGGATCACGCTCATCGGTCATTGTTTGCAAAAGCTCTGCGACGTAATAACCCGCATAAAGACAAGTCAAATCACGGCTAGCCGCTCGGAACGGCTGTTCCAAGCGAGCCTCGGTCAGCAGATCCATCGCTGACGACGATTTGCGGAGGAACACTATGCGAGAAATGGCAAGTAGGTCAAGGGCGTTCTCAAACGGACTCTTTTGTCGCCGAGCTCCCTTCGCCAAGGCGGTAATCTTGCCAAAATCCTCCGTAAACAAGGTGGCAACGTAGCTCGACTCGCTGAACTCGACCAGCCGGATGACGATCGCCATGGTCTTTTCTGCAGACATCCGATAGCAAATTCACAAAAGGAAACGAACGAATCACTGTTGGACAATAATGCAAGCTGCTGC
>Ga0163179_10002705_pt1 | contig 12226 bp, 22 predicted proteins | sample AtlANTMetagenome_FD_109643 | JGI IMG/M metagenome (GOLD analysis project Ga0163179, IMG submission 109643) | Marine eukaryotic phytoplankton communities from the Atlantic Ocean - Atlantic ANT 2 Metagenome | ecosystem: Environmental > Aquatic > Marine > Oceanic | place: North Atlantic Ocean...
ACATACTCTTGAGTTTACTGTATGATATACTCATTGTTTCTCCTTTACTGTTGTTCTTATCTCTTTATAACCGATACTTTTACCGTCTCTTAACAGTTCATACAAATCACGCATGACTGTCTCTCTCGTTGGGTGTAATTGTCCGTCAATCGGTTCTGATGGTTGATTGTCGTAGTGTAGTGATATTTGTACTTCTACATGCTGTTTACTCATATTAAATCCTCTATTTGTTGAACTTTTTTCAAACTGTACCATAATTTTGAATAGACTTTTGTGGTTGTCCATTTACCTTCAATCATTTCTTCTATGACCCATCTTGGTAGACCAGTTAGACTTCTATCTTTCATTATTCTCTTTGTGTCGTATTGTTGTATTAATAGTCTCATGTTATCTCCAATGTGGTCCTTCGAACCATGCTACTAATGATTTTCTTACACCTTTTGTAACGGGTTTTACTCTATGTACATAGAATGAAGGGAATACAAGAACTGTACCCTTCTCTTTATGTTCTGGTGGTAATTGTTCTATGTCACCGTCGAATTCAAAGTCTCCACCTTCGTATTCGTCTGGACCACTTAATTGTACTGTTACACTTAACTTTCTATGATATGGTTGATTGTTACGAAAGTCTACATCATGATGCCAATCATAACGACCTTCATTAGCTCCATAGTATGTTGTGTATTGTACTTCATTTAGATATCTTACATCAACATCAAAACTGTCTCTATTTGCTCTATTGACATAAGACCAGAGTAAATCAGTCATGTTTTTCTCTTTATTGACATCAACCCAACGAATCTCACTCTCACGATAGTCTGATTTCTGTGCTTCACCATTGAAACCAACACTAGCTTCTTGAGGTTCGTATGACTTCTCTATATGTGTACATAGTTCGTCAACATATCTTGTATTTAGATTGGCTCTAAAGAATAACCATTGTTCGTGTCTCATGCTAGTCTTTCTATAAGAAGTTTTCTTCTTGCATCTTCATTCATGATACATTGCATCCAGACTTCACCACCATGAGTTTCAAATTGTTCACAATAGTCATACAAGGGTTGAAGTTCTTCCATATCAGTTTCTTTTTCTTCTTTCGGACACAAATAAGTACCATCTCTGTCGTTATAACAAAGACCTTCTATTGGTTCTATTGTACTACAAGATGTAAGTGACATCAATACTAGTGAACCTAGTATCAATGCTGTGTATATATTACTCTCTAGATTTGCTCTAGTGAACAGTTCCTTCATCAATTTCTTCATAATCTATATTTTCCTCTTCACGATATATCTCTGACCCACAAAAGACACAATAATGTGGGATATATTGTAATCCCATTTCATGTTCTATTGTAAAGTCAGCACCACATTCATCACAAAACAACTCTATGGTGTTTTCTTCATGATGATCAAGTGGGTCCATTAATATCTATTCTCTCTTAAATAAGCCTCAAATTCAGTATAACCACCGATACTCTCACCATCAATAGTAATCTGTGGAAATGTTCTTGCTGTTGGAAACTTCTCAAAGAGTTCTTCTCTAGTGAAGTCTTCATCTAACATAAACTTATTGTAAGTATGTACTGATTCTTGTACGACTTGTTGTGCTAAAAATAACGCTTTGTCACAAAATGGACAAGCAGGTTTACTATAAATCTCTATTTTCATTTAAAAAATACTCCTATTAAATACATTGATACACCCATGAAACCTAAGACAACAAATTGTACTACTGACATGATAGCTACCTGTTTCATTGGGTGTACTTCTACTACTTTTTCAATCAATTCTTCACTTGGCGACAGATTAGCTACTTGTAGTATCTTCTTTTCTGTTTCTTTACTCATGTTTTGTTCTTTTCTGAATTCAGTATACCAAGTTGCACCATGTTTCTCTGCATCTCTAAATACACCATTAGTAACTAGAATAGGTATAATGACTGCTAAATGAACCCATATAGAAGTCACAACACTATAATTTAACCAACCCATATAGTATGTCGCTACAACACCAAAATAACCAGACCACATAATGAACAATGCCATTGTGAAATATCCTTGAATAGAAAGGTCATGAATATGTCTTAATGGACTGTATCGGTTATCCATAACAACTCTCCATGAGTCAATAACAAAAAACGCTGGTCTTAATAATAAATTTTTCATAATATATCCTTCTTTTATTTTAATTCTACTTCTACAAACTTAGCTATCGTTTCTATCTGTTTATCTGATAACATAGATGCTTGTCCCCACATAAGAGCACTCTGAGGTCCTATTGTACCGTTGTTCTTATATGTAATCAACTTACTACTGATAGAGTCTGCTGACTGACCAGATAGTTGAGGACCAATACCTCCACCACCATCTTGACCATGACATGCTGCACAACCTGACCATAGACTTCTTATATCACTAAAAGGGTCTCCTTGAGCTAATTCTTGTTTTCTTCGTTCTATCTCTGCTGGAGTTCCAAACTGAGCTACATATTGTTCGTAACATTCACCGGTACATGAACTGTTACTTTTACCACCTGTGTATTTCATATCTGGATATATGACTACTGCACAGAATAATCCTATTGATGTTGTGGCTAATAATGCCATTCCTAATTCTTTCATAATTTTATCGCTAGTAATAAGAAAATTGCAATCATAATGATGTTAGCCATCAACATCAATAGACCTAGTATAGTATGATACCATATCCATCGTGTCTTGTATGCATTCTCTATTGTTAATTCATCAGGGTCAGGAGAATTGTCTGAATTTTTCATTAATTCATCTTCTTCTTTTGAACCCCATAGTATTTGATACCATTTCTTCATAATTTAAAGTCTCCAAATGTATTTTCTTCGATATCTTGTTTAATCCCACCAATGATGTACGACTCAATTTCCGTCTCTTGAGGAGCGTTTTGTTGTCCTCTTGATGATAACCAGTGTTGAGTCCATGGCAAGGGGTTGTTTCTACTAGATATGTCATATATAGGTTCTAAACCGATACCTCGTAATCTTTTATTACAGATATATTCTACATAATTACCTAGTAGTGTTTCAGATAGACCAATCATTGACCCATCTTTGAACAAGTATTTAGCCCACGCTTTTTCTTCGTCAACTGCTTGACGATACATATCGTAGACTTCATCTTCACATTCTTTTATGACTGACAACATTTCTTTATCATTTTCAAATTTCTTATAGTTCTTAATGATATGTTGTGATATAGCTAGATGTTGTGATTCATCTCTTGCTATCAAAGAAATAATCTTTGCAGACCCTTCCATGAGTCTTAATTCACCAAATCCAAATGTACAAGCAAATGATACATAGAATCTTATACCTTCTAGTATGTTGATTGATATCATCATCAAATAGAATCGTCTTTTGAGTTCTCTGACATCATTTACTTGTCCAAGTTTCCATCTCATTGCATATTCAATGAAATCATCATATCCTTTTGTAACAGACTCAGCTCTAGATACAATCTCTTTCGTGTCAAGTATTGTATCAAAGACTTCTGTTGGATTTGGATATAAGTTTTTTACAATATAAGTGTATGATCGACTATGTATAGACTCCATAAAGTCCCAAGCTAATATACAACCCTCAAGTTCTGGTATAGAACAATACGGCAGTAGGGCTAAAGCTGGACCACGACCTTGTACAGAATCAAGTAGTGTTTGATACTTGAGATTTGCTGTAAAGATGTGTTTTTGTCCTTCGTCTAGTGATTGATAATCATTTCGATCTTTCTGTAGAGACACTTCTTCTGGTCTCCAGAAGTAACCTAATTGTGTTTGTGTTAATTTGTCAAATATCGGGTATTTGAATTCATCATATCTTTGCGTGTTAAGTTCTTCACCAAAGAACATAGGTGCTTTTAATGTGTTTACTTTTTTTCTATTGAATATACTCATATTGCACATGCCTCACAATCTTCTTCATCTGTATCAAAATCTTCATAACTGTCATTCGCTAATATATCAACTACTTCTTTCTCTGTATCGGCTTCTATGTCTTCATCTGTTTTACTATCGTATGTGTTTTGATAATAAGATGTTTTCCACCCATACTTATATGTATTTAACATATCTTTTGCCATTTCAGATAAAGGTACTTCGTTATTCTCATAGTTCTCTGGATTATAACTCCAATTACCTGATATAGCTTGATCAAAAAACTTTTGCATCACTGCAACTATTTTGATATAACCATCATTGTTTGGTTGTTCCCATAACAATGTATAGAAATTCTTTAAATGTGGATATCCTGGTACTATTTGTTTCAGAGGTCCTTTTTTAGACTTCTTAATACTTAAATAGTCTCTTGGTGGTTCTATACCATTTGTCTCATTCGATACTACAGAAGAACTTTCACTTGGCATCTGAGCAGATAGAGTAGAGTTTCTTACACCATACTTGATAACTTCTTCTCTTAAAGACTCCCAATCACACTCTAAAGGTGCTGATGTTATATCATCTACATCTTTCTTGTAATGATCTATTGGTAGTAATCCTTGATGATATTTAGTTTGACTTACATATCCACAAGGTCCTTTCTCTTTTGCTAGTTCTACTGTTGCTTTGATTAGATTAAATTGAAAATGTTCAGTTAATCTATGTACTAATTCATGTGCTTCTTCATCTTGATATTTGACTTTGTTTTTTGCTAGAAAATGTGCTAGTCCAATATATCCTATACCAAGACTTCTTCTGTTTATTGTTGAATGTTCTGCTGCTGTCACAGGATATTTTTGATAATCAATTACTTCATCTAACGCTCTCACTGCTAGTTCACATAAATCAGGTAGTTCTTTAAAATCACTTGTTAACTGACCAACATTTACAGCTGATAAAATACACAATGCTATCTCACCATTAGAGTCACTAGGACTTTCTAGAGGTTCTGTTGGTAATGTGATTTCTTGACATAGATTTGACATATTGATTTTAGCTTCTTCTTCGTCAAAAGATGAATGAGTATTACAATGGTCAATATTCATGATGTAAATTCTACCTGTCTCTGCTCTTTCTTTGAGTAACTCCATGAACAATGTCTGAGCGTTTACTTTAGTTTTGGGTACTGAATAAGCTCTTTCATACTGTTCATAGAGTTCATCAAATCTTTCTGTACCAAAAGCTTCATATAAACCTGGTACTTCATGTGGTGAAAATAATGAAATATCTTCATTCTTTAAAAATCTCTCATAGAATAACTTTGATATCTGTATAGAGTAATCTAATTTTCTGACTCTGTTGTCTTCTGAACCTTTGTTGTTCTTGAGAACAATAATGTCTTCAATTTCTTGATGCCATATCGGAAAGTGAACCGTTGCCGAACCACCTCGAACGCCATTTTGAGTGCAACAGCGTACTGTCGATTCAAACTTTTTAAGAAAAGGAATGACTCCTGTATGTTGTACTTCGCCTCCCCTAATCTTGCTTCCCAATCCTCGAATACGACCAGCATTAATACCAATTCCCGCACGCTGAGCAACATAGCGACCGATAGCCATATCACTACTAAAAATACTGTCCAAAGTATCATTAGAGTCAACCAAGACACAACTCGCAAACTGTCTAAGAGGAGTTCTAATCCCTGCCATAATAGGTGTTGGTATGTTGATTTTGAATGTTGATATTGCGTCGTAGTATCTTTTAACATAAGATAACCTCTTTTCTATTGGATAATTTCTAAATAAAACAGCTGCTATTAACATATACATATATTGAGGTGATTCAAATATCTTACCAGAACTTCTATCTTGAACAAGATATTTGTCAACTATTTGTCTTAACCCAGCATATGTAAATAATAAATCACGATCATGTTTCATAAAACTGTCTAACTTCTCCCACTCCTCGTCACTATAGTAGTTGACTAAATGATCATCATAAACACCATAATTGATGTTTCTAACTACTATGTCTTTCAATGGTGGGTAAATTTTAGAATCTTTCCATTTAGTGTTGAATACACTTTTTCTTACTTGAAACAACAACAGTCTTGCTGCTACATATTGATAATTTGGACTATCTAATGATATTAAATCAGCAGCACTCTTAATCAGAATACCCTGTATCTCTGTTGATGTCATTCCATCATAAAATTGTAATCCTGAGTTCATTTCTACAGCAGACTCTGATACACCAGCAACATCTTTACACGCTGCTTCTACCATTCTATGAACTTTTTGTAAATCTATTGGTTCTAACTCACCATTTCTTTTAACTATTTTAGTCTCGTTCTCACCCACTAACCTTACTCCAATCACTCAAGGCCATCTTTGCTGATAACCCGGAAAATTTATTTTCATTAATTGTCTGTTCGACAATCTTCGCTGATAGACCATTAAGAATCATATCATTGATGTCTTTTTGTGCTATAGACTTTGGCCATAGACAAATTGTAAAACCATCATCAATAATTTGAACCATTTTTTTAACTAGTTCACCATTTCTCGGCTCATTGTCGAATACTACCACAGCTTCTTCTGTTGGTACTATCGATTTTAATTTCGAGAAATCACTACCGCCAACTGCGATAGCATTTGGTAGAAACAGACTGTCAATGGGTCCTTCTGTAACATAAACTCTTTTGTTATAATCGACTGTTCGTAAGCCGTAGATGAGAGATTCTTGATCATCAAATTTTAGTGTTAGATACCTGAGTTTGTTACTATTAAGAGCCCTGCCTGAAACACCAACAAGTTTTCCCTGTCTTGAATAGAACGGTAAAACTAGTCTTGGATCATTTCCAAACACTCTATCTCTATACTTATAATCCAAAGAACTTAGAGATTGACTATTTTCAACATAGTACAATTCGTCCCATCTATCCTTTGGAATATGTCTATGATTAAGATAATCTCTTGCTTGTTGTGCATCAATTGCTGGTACACAACCTACTTTTTTCAACGGATCATCTTTGAAAACTTTTGTAACTTTTGGTACTTTGACTTCTGTAAATGTTGGGTCTTTCTTATAGAACTTTTCTACTGCATACTGTTTCCAGAGAGAGTTGTCTTGTTCTTTGAGAAACTTACCGAATGATTTAGATTCACCACAATTATGACATTTATAGATGAATGTTTCTTTCATCTTAAAATGATATCCTCGTGCCTTATGTGGGTTCTTTTCAGAATCACCACAATAAGGACACGAATGATTCAGTAGTTCTTCATTCTTCCATTTAGAATTTCTGAAGCGACTACTGACTAATCGTAAATATTTCTTATCAACCCAAAACATAATCTATAATACTATTATACTACGAAACTCTAATTTGTCAATAGCATATCTTTAACATCACATTCTTTTACTAGAATACGATCAATTTTGTCAAGTTTACAAACCTTTGTTGCTATGTTGTATGCAATACTACCATATAGATTGTCATTAAGTCTAGGATTTTGAAGGTCCCATTGAATATTACTCTTTGCAAATTCTTTTAGATCATATTCAATAGTTTCTAAATCTGATACAAATTTATCACCAAGACCATTGTATTCTTCATTTTCGTCTTCTTCAACTCTATCAATAATTTCTAATAGTTTACCTAATCCTAACATAACATATCCTTTTATTGAATTCTCATTTGACCATGCTCTTTGTAACATCAATGAAGCTTCAATAAGATAATCCTGTGATATTCTATCACCGACTAGAACTTTCTCTACCTCTGCAAATGAACTCATATCATATCCTGTTGATAATACCTTCAATACATCAAGATTAGCGTTAGCTAGAAAATTTTTAATCATAATAGCATTTTTATTATTTTGAACTATTTGTGATTTCCAGATTTCTTCTCTTTTCATGTTCTCTGCATAAGCATTCTTAATCTCAAACTTTTCAGCTTCTAACTTCTGACATTCAAGTATCGATAGATTTTCATGTTCAACATAACTTGCGGGTATACCTTCGATACCTTTCAGTCCTGCTAAAATTGATCTTCTAAAACCGTCCCAAACATATAATTTTCCGTTTGGTCTTTTACATACATCAATATGTCCTGCTAAGAATTTATCAAACTGACCATTAGATTTTTTTAAATGAGACAGAATCTTTTTGAGATTTAAAGTTCTTTGATATGACATATCAACTGTAAGTTCACTAATTTTTACAGTGCCTTTTTCTTTTTTATAGGGATCTTCTTGAGATACAAGAAGTGCTGAATTTTTAGATTTTAGTGCATCAAGTGATTTGATTTTGTTAACTATGGTATCTACGGGTATCTCACCTTTTCGTGAAGATAACCAACCTTCTATTTCTACGCGTGTAGCCATATTTTCTCCTCGAATCCTTAACTTTGGATTCATTATGCAATGTCTTTAACTTCGATCATCGCGATTAAATGGTTGAGAAAACCTTTTCTCAACTCATATATTTATTATATCAGAAATCTCTGATAGGTCAATCTTTTTTAACTTCTCCGGCGTATCCGTCTTTGTCGTTGATTGTTACACTTCGATAATACACAACTACTTCTTGTACTTCTCGAATGTATCTTCTGAGTTCTTGCATGTTGTAAGCCATTAACTCATAGTCTTCTGTAGTTATAGCGAAGAATACTACATCACCACTATTTTGTTTCTTGACTTCATCTATGAATTTGTCTAAGTATGTATAACCTTCAGGCCAATTATTTTCTTTACCGAGTTTACATACTCTAATGACTTTACCCTTGTCATTCAATAGACCATCAGGATGATCCATTTTAGGTCTTTTACCTTCTTCATCTTTAACACATGGGTTAGCGATTGTCTTTGAAGAAACTACATGCCACTTCGGGTCTTTAAGATCAATGTTTCTTGGCATTGATGGTTGAATGATATCAATTTCAATAGGTTTAGACGAGGTTTCTATTAATCTCGTTCCGAATGTACTACACCCACTAATTGTTAGGATTGATATCGCTAGTAGGATCGTCCAAACTGTCGAGCTCTTTGCTATCATTTTCTATACTCCTGAAAACCGCTGATGTTGCATCATTGGCTTGTTTCTCAATCATACCTGGTTTAGCTATCGCTAGTTTATTTAGATTATGTCTTCTAAATATATCCAAGTATCCGTTCATCTCAGCTTCTATCTGAGCGTTCTTTGAAGATAACTGATTCAAGGCTTTACCTTGTTTCTCATAACTTTCTTTAATTGCTGTTATAGCTTCTTCTTGTTGTTTAATTGCTACTTCTAATTGCATGTTGTTCATACTCAGGACTTGATTCTCTGAATACAACCACCAACATGCTATACCTAGAATAAGAAGTATACCCATTAAAATCTGTTGCATTATGCATTATCCTCTATGTACTGTTTCAAGTCACCTACAGTATGAAGTGTCTCTGCATCTTCATCTGGTATTTCGATATCGAATTCTTCTTCAATACCCATTATGACCTCTACTATATTTAGTGAGTCTGCACCCAAGTCATTTACAAAGTTTGATTCATCTTTAATCATTCCTTGATCTATACCTAAGTTCTCTGCTATTATTTTTTCTATCATGAAAATCTCCTCTGTATATATTTAAACAAAGCATATATTGTTAAACCATAAAATGCTAATACACTCATTGGTAAGGCAATGTATGCCAACTCCCATGGTGATAAAAATAGTATCTCCCATGTGAAATCTGATAATGCCTGAGCATCACTTGGTGGTGCTACAGGTAAAGTTCCAACTTCGTCTATAATTTCTACTTCATATTCTAGTAGAAAGTCTACCCATTCTTGTTCTGTAAAACAGACTAATTCTTCTGGACACTCACTCATTATTCAAAATGTTTTACTTCACCAACTATAGTTTCTGTCATGTAGTCCATTGCTGTAGCTGTTTTTAATTCTACTAGTGTACCATCATAAGTCTTAAACTTTATGTGTTTTGGTGTACACTTATAAAACTTTCTTACTGTAAAACTCTTTACTAAAGTATCGACTACTTTACCTTCTATATCATATTTAGTATGAGTTACATGAAGATATTTATGATCTTCAAATACTCTCATAAATCTGAGATATAACCATACTATAAAATTTTTGACTTTGATACCTAATTTCTTAATAAATGACCAAACTTTTAATAAAAATGATTTCATCTTGAACCTGCCATATCTTTAATGCGGTCTTTTAATAATTTCTTCTGTCTTCTCTGGACTTGTGCATTCTTTTTCTTACGAACTACTACTGTAGATGAATCATCACCTGTACCTGCTATGTGAGGACCTGTAACTGTACCCATTTCTTCTGATTGTAAAAAATCTTGTACTTCACTCATTGTAAGCATTGCTAATTGATTAATCATAGTGTTTAGAACAGGACTTGGTAATGACATTAACATAGCTATTTGTTTTTTAGACAGACCTTTTACTTTTTGTAATGCTTTTTTGATGTCTTTACTTTCTCTCAATCTAGGTTCCTTTCTATTATAATTTTGAGATACTACTGATAGATTTTTCTTATCATTGTTCATCGGATTGTTATCTTTGTGATGTACATCTTTACCTTTTGGTGCATCTACTGACCTTCTAGCAGCATTTCTAGCTGCTCTTCTTAACTTTTGTTCAGGTTTAGAATGATAATTATCGTATTCTTTCTTATAATTTCTCATAAACATTTTCTGGTGAAGATATATCATACGGGTCTTCTGCATGATTATCACATTTACCTTCTTCGGCAAACATTTGTTCTACTATACCATTATTTATAACAGCAGCATATCTCCAACTTCTTACACCAAAACCTAGATTGTCTTTCTTACATAACATATCTAGTTTATCAGTTAATATACCTGAACCATCAGCTATCCATTTTACATTAGCTATATCTTGTTCAGCGAACCACTTACCCATTACAAAAGCATCATTTACAGAGGTACATATAATGTCATCTATACCTTTTGATTGAAACATTTCAAACATAGCTTCATATCCTGGTAATTGTTTTGTAGAACAGGTTGGTGTGAATGCACCCGGTAATCCAAATAGAATAACTTTTCTACCCGAAAAGTATTCAGTAGTGTCTACATCTGGAAATGGTGCTTGTGGTAATGTTAAATTTTTGATATCCATAATATACTCCTTTTTAGTCTATCTCAAATCATGACCTGAACAGATCATCATTTTGTTTTTGTCAATGTTATACATTCGAAAAAGTTTGACTCCGTACACTTTACCAACAGGCTTTGCACCTGAATTGATTAATGTATCACCTCTTTCTGCATCTATGTTTTCATCTATAATCATTTTTCGTCTTAGATGAAATGTTTTTTCAATTTCTAATTTGTCTATAGGTAAAAATTCTTCCAAAAGGTCTTCTGATAAAAATTCACCTTCTTTTAGATACTTGAAAACTTCTTTGTCTAATTTATTAGTTTTTAGACCACAATGTTCTTTGATAAGAAACAAAGCTGCAGCGTATGATGCTAATCGATTTTTACCCAATGGTAACATTTCAATTAGTCTTTTTAAATTGAATACTAGTCTATGTAGATATGTGTAAGAGTCTTTTTCTTCTTTGGTTTTTGGTTTTTTTGACTTGATTCTTTTACCGTTTGCGTCAATAAGACCTGTCTTGAAAGCTTCATGGTCTTCCCATTTTGTAGTTAAAAGTTTTAATACTCTAAATGTGATAACGGTGTCTATAGCTTTACTTGCCATTTATAATTCTCTCATTCGTTTTGTTACTTCTTCGTCTAATGGAATTTCTGGTTTCCACTTTTCATCAATATATCCTAAGTACAAAAGACAAGTCTTTAAGATTGGCCAGAATTCTTTTTCTAATTTAAATTCTAACATTCTTATAGTGTTCTCAACGCCAAATAAATTACTCAATACAATAAGATGATTGAGAATTAATCTCTCTCTTAACTCACCTGATTTAATATATCTTTTTAAAAGTCTTTTTAGATATCTAAATCTTCTAATGTCTTCATAGAATTCTTCTGTTGAAGTACATTGTGGATTGTCGTAATGTCTTATTGCAAAAAGAGTAAAGTTTTCCTCGTTGAGTTCTTCAAATATATTCATCATGTAAGTATATAGTACTTACAAAAACTAGTTCAATTTAGCTTTGATCCTATAACTACCTTCACCACTTGTCATGTAGTCAATACTCATTGACAAGTCTTCTGGTATAGTTGGTACTAAAACATGAGTTTCAGCTGGATCTAATTTCTCTCCAAATTGTGTTACGGGTAATGTAAGTGTACCTTCACTACCTGATA
>Ga0163179_10002706_pt1 | contig 12225 bp, 12 predicted proteins | sample AtlANTMetagenome_FD_109643 | JGI IMG/M metagenome (GOLD analysis project Ga0163179, IMG submission 109643) | Marine eukaryotic phytoplankton communities from the Atlantic Ocean - Atlantic ANT 2 Metagenome | ecosystem: Environmental > Aquatic > Marine > Oceanic | place: North Atlantic Ocean...
GAACAGGACGAACTCGCTGCCGATGTTCAGGACCTGATCGAGGAGCAGACGGACGAAAAACTCATTGCCCTGCTGGAAGAAGTCGAAGAAGTCATGGCAGAAGTCATTGACTCACTCGACGAGACCAACACCGGCGGACCGACCATTGCCGCAGAAACTGAAATCATCGAAAAGATCTTTGAAGCCGCAAAGCAGAGGTCTCAACAAAGTGGTGGGACATGACCAGATAGCGGAATGAGCATGGGTGCCATGCTCGATATGATGCAGCGGATGATGGGCCAAACTCCCGGACAAGGTCAGGGGGAACAAAAGGGCCAACCCGGCGAACAGGCGGGCGAAGGCCAGGAGGGCGAATCTGACTCCGCCAACAAGGAATTCACAGATGCCGGCAAAGGCAAAAAGGAGGAGCGCACTATTGGCAAAAAGGCCGGTAAGGCAGGGTCGCATCTCCCTCCCGAGTTCCAGAAAGCTCTCGACTCCTACAATAAGGGGCGCTGATCGCGATGAGACCTTTTTCTTTGCTGGTCGCAGCTGTTTTGCTGGCGACCTCTCAGGCCGGACTGGCTCAGGCCTTACCACGGCGGCAGGACGACCCGATTCCACCGCAGGTGGACCAGATGTATGTCAAAGGGCTACGCTATCTTGCGGGAAGCCAGACGGAGAATGGGAACTGGCCAGACCGAAACGGCAGTGAGCCGGGTGTTGTTGGGCTATGCGTGATGGCGTTCCTTGCGCACGGGGAAGACCCCAATCACGGACCCTATGCGCAAAATATCCGCAGAGGTATCGGCTTTATTCTCGAGAACCAGAACGAAACCAACGGTTACATCGGTTCAAGCATGTATAACCACGGTTTTGCCACGCTCGCCTTGGCGGAGGCATACGGCGTCCTCAGGGAGGACAAGCTCGCCCCTGCCCTCAAGGAAGCGGTGGCCCTGATCCTCAGCGCACAGGAACGTAATAGCCGGGGCGCCTGGAGATACACTCCAGATAGTCAGGACGCCGACACAACTGTGACGGGAGCTCAGATGGTTGCCCTCTACGCGGCGAGAAATGCGGGCATACCCGTGCCTGAGGAAGCGCTCAAGAAGGGGCATGCCTTTATGAAAAGGTGCCGCGCATCAGACGGTGGTTACGGATACACCTCGGCGGGTAGCGGCAAGCCCACTCTCACCGCCATCGGGTCCCTCTGTCTCGCCCTCGCCAAGGAGAAAGACAACAAGGGCTACAAGGCCAGCCTTGGATATCTGGGCAAACGTCTGAACTATCGAGATCGTTTTTACCCTTATTATTTTGAATATTACATGTCGCAGGCCCTCTTTCATGCTGATGAGCAGGTATGGCAGGAGTGGAACGCAAAAAACATCCGCTACCTTTCCACTGTGCAAGCCCGCGATGGGAGCTGGCCCGGAAACAAGGGAGCCGCTTTCAGCACATCAGGCGCCCTTCTCTCAATGGCCCTGAACTACCGGTTTCTGCCGATTTATGAGAAGTAGCCATCTAACGGAGTGCGGTTCCCCTCTTCGTGTAACCACTGTTGCACTAGCTCTGGGGCTTACCCTCTCATCCTCATTGCCCGGTCAAAATTCGGACCAGCATGAAGACCTTCTCCGGTTTCGTAATGGGGATTCTTTGCACGGCGCCTTTCTTGGCCTCGGCGATGGAGAGTTACGTTGGCGCCACTCGGAAGCCGTCGAACCAATCACCCTACGAACCGACAAGATCCGCAGACTTTCCTTCCACGGAGGCCGCGCCCGCAAAAACTTGCGTAGCCCTTCCTTCGTCCAACTGTCGGACGGCGATCGAATACCAGGAACGCTAGTGAGCCTGGGCCCGGAAAGATTAGAAATCGATACGGAGTTCGCGGGGCGAGTGTCGATTCCCCGGGAATTTGTCAGCCAGATCGCGCCAGCTCCCCATGGAGGACACGTTCAATATATTGGCCCCTTCAGCGATGGTGAATGGAGTATCATCACCCCTCCGGACCTCCCTGCTACCGACAACCCTGAGGAGAACCCTGAGGAGAACCCTGAGGAGAACCCTGAGGAGAACAAGGAGGAAGCCGAGGAACAGGATCCTCCAGAGGCCCCATGGGTCTTCAGCGGTGGAGCATACTACAGCAACGGACAACTTCCTATCGCGGTGGATACACATGCCGGGGATCGTTCCCGGATTCGCTTCACCTTGGCATGGCGTAACCGTCTCAATACAGCAATTGCATTCCACGCTACCATGGAAAGGCCAGATCAGGCCAACGAGGAGGGAGACGAAAAAGAGAATGACGAAAAGCGCAAGCAGGCGCCGAATGCAGGCTCCAAGTTCAAAGAGGGATTCGCTTATACCTACGGGCACAGCTACGTCCTGACTATCTACTCCAATTATGCCCAAATCTACCGCTGTGACTTTACTGAGGATGGCAATGCGGACATCGACCGCCTCTCCAACTCCAGCGCCAACCTGCGCCTCGACGAAGCAGGTCAGGCCGAGTTTGAGATTCGTTGTGACCGACCTGCTGGCACCATAGCCCTCTTTGCCAATGGCAGATTTGTCAGCCAGTGGACTGACAGACAGGGTTACGTTGGCAGTGGATCACACCTTGCCTTCGCCTCCCAGAACTCCTCAGCTCGGCTCCGTATATCTGACGTCCTCGTGACCGGTTGGAACGGCATGATGGACAGTGCCCAAAGCATGGAGACCGAGGACCGGGACGTGGTTCTCCTGACCAACGGCACGGATCGGTTTTCCGGCAAGCTGGAATCACTTCAGGATGGGCAGTTTCTGATCAAGGGAACCTACGCCGAAATGAAGGTTCCCGCTGACGAAATTCAGGAAATTCGCCTGGCGTCTTCCAACCAGACGGAGGAAGACGAAGAATGGGCGAGTCGGCAGCGGCTACGCCTCCTTCTGAAGCCTCACGGGCGCTTGACGCTTTCCCCGATTAAGGCAAACGCTGATACCCTGAGAGGGCGCCACCCCGCCCTCGGTGAAATTAACCTTAATCTCCGCTATGCGGGCCTGATGGAATTCTCTTTTGGATCAAGCATCTTGGACTCATGGGACGACGACTACTGATGACCACAATTTTCAAACCTGCTGGCATGGCAGCCCTCGCCCTGCTTCTTGTCCTTCCGGTGCTCTCTGCGGAGGACAAACTTGAACTGAACGATGGAAGCGTCCTTAGCGGCAAGGTTCTTTCTATTCAGGGAAATGACAAGGTCGTCCTTGATTCCAATCTCAGCGAAGAGCCGATACACCTCAGAGCCCAGTCTCTAAGCTCAATCAACTTTCGCAAAGATGCCGAAAACCCTAACAAGGCTCCCCAGCTCCTCCATCTCGTGAATGGAGATGTATTACCGGGAACTCTCCAGAATCTCGATAGTAAGGAGGTCAGCTTTCTGACCGGATATGCCAATGAGCTGACTATTCCCCGCAACTATGTGCGCTCCATTGACTTTGGTGTTACCCCTCAAAAACTTGTCTACTCTGGACCGAAGCCCATCACCGAGTGGAGTGATAATGACGACTGGGAATGGGAAAACGGAAGTCTTACCTGCAACACCAGCGGCACAATTGCCGCAGAGAACGTTCTCCCACGACAGTTCATCCTGCGATTCCGATTAGAATGGGAGAACGATCCTAATTTCCGAATCTACTTTTGTGATGATTTCCTGAAGCGAACGGGGAATGCCGACAGATATTACTTCGAGGTAAATTCAATGGGCTCGCAGCTGAAAAGGCAGACCACCATGGGCGGGCGCCGCTGGCATACTCTGGCGCAATCACATCAGAAGCCCCGCGAATACCCAAGCCGCGCAATCGACGTTGAATTACGTGTGAACCGGGACAGCCGGCAAATTTACCTCTACCTGAACAGCGAGAAAATCCAGCGCACTCCTGACCCTATCGACAGCTTTCCTACAGGGACCGGGATCATGCTCCAAAGCCAGGCGGGTGGCGACTTAAAGAACATTGTCAGCGATCTTGAAATCTACGAGTGGGACGCCGTCACCGAACTTCGGCGCGATGAAGGGCACGAGGATCCTGAAACCGACGGGCTGGTTGACGTAGAAGGGCAGCACCTCAGTGGGTCTGCGCTTCAACTCCAGCAAGACGCGCAGGGTGATCGCATCATTTTTGAAAGCCGCTTCAACAAACAACCCCTTGAAGTTCAAACCTCGAGAATCTCCTCTCTCTACTTCAAGGATTCCCCACAAGCGCCCGAAGGACAGGCTCCGGTTGAACTCTCTCTTACCGGCGGAGGATCCCTGCAGTGTGCCAGCCTGGAAATGAAAGACGCCTCGATTGTAGCAACACACCCACTCCTTGGACAATTAACTCTCGACCGAAGCACCCTTAAGCGTCTGGCGATTGGGGCCTCCGAGAACAACGGATCATGAAGAAGTTCCTCCTATTAATCCCCTTCCTTTCGGCGATCGCTCTCGGACAACAGAAACCCGGGAAAGAAGATGCAGGCAATTCCGATCTCCCAGTGGAGTCTGATTCAGTAGCGGGATTCCTCACCTTTGCCAACGAGGACAAAATAAGCGGCAGCCCCGAGGGAATTGACGAGGACGGAAATCTCCGCTGGAACGCTGGATTTCTCCACCAGCCTATCCCTGTCAAACCATCCTCCCTGCTGGAGATGCGGCTGGAAGGAGGAGCTTCATTACAAGACGCGAATGACCACCAAGCCCTTCTCCTCCTTACCAATGGAGATACCCTGCGTGGCCAGCTTGACGCCCTCGATGACGAGCACGTGACTCTGCAAACATGGTACGGCGGCCCTCTCAAAATTCGGCGGACGATGGCTTCGGACCTTGAAATTCAACGGGCGAATCAGACGGTGTATTCGGGACCAGAGGACTTTGATTCGTGGATCATCGAAGGAGAAAAGGACGCCTGGAGTCTCAATGCCGGGAGCCTTTCATCCAATAAGGGGGCCGGCATCGCCAGAGAAATCAAGACCCCTGACCGCTGCCGCATCCAGTTTGATCTGGCCTGGAGAAACTCTCTTCGATTTCGCGTTCTCCTCCTTTCTGACAAAGGGTCGACCACTCAGCCTGACAATTGTTACGACTTGGTCTGTCAACGCCGCTTTGTCTACCTCAGAAAGCGCTGGATTGATGGAGCTTCGGGAGGGTCCAAGATCGTCGGCCAGGCAAACATCCCCGAGCTTGCGGAAAAGGAAAGTGTCCGGTTCGAGTTCTATATCGACCGCAAGGAGGGAACGATCGCACTCTACATCGACGGAAGACAGGCGCAGGTATGGAGCGACGAGAATCCGAAGGCCGGGTCCTTTGGAAACTGGCTCCATTTCATCTCGGAGGACTTTTACAAGGTCAAGGTGAGCCGCATCAGGGCCAGCCCTTGGAAAGGAGAATTGCCGGACACCGTGCAGCTCGAGGCCGATCCGGAAGAGGACGAGTTGGAGGGACAGAAAATTCGCCTCCAGAACGGTGACACCGTGATAGGCAATGTCGGGCTGATCAAGGATGGCGTGCTTGCGGTGGAGACGCCGTTTTGCAAGATGAACATCCCCGTCGACCGGATGCGCACGATTGATCTCACTGAAGGTGATTACGAAGAGCCGATTCGCAAGAAGGGAGACGTCAGAGGCTGGCTGAGGGAGGGAGGCCGTATTACCTTCCGCCTCGACGCCTTTTCCAAGGACACCTTGACGGGTTACAGTCAAACATTTGGCAACGTAGAGTTCAAACTCAGCGCCTTCTCGAGATTGGAGTTTAACATCTACAATGAAGAGTTTGAGGCCCTCCGGGGGGGCAGTAACTGGTAAATCGATTCCTTCCCGGAGGCTACCACCTCATGGCTCGGTGGGTGCCTGCTTCTCTCCCTTCATACCGCCTTCGGCAAAGGCTTCTCTTTCTTCCTGAGTGCATCCCTCATCTTTTTTACCGCCAGGTTTTGAAGCTGTCGTATGCGCTCTCGAGTGACACCTAACTCCCCTCCCACCTCTTCCAAGGTCCTCGATTCAATACCGTCCAGGCCAAATCGCTCCTCAATGATTTGGCGCTCTCTCGGATCCAGCACCGCAAGAAGATCCTCCAGCTGGTGATGAATATTCTTGGCGACCAGAGTGTCCAGCGGATTCAGTGCCTTCTCATCTCCAATCACATCTCCAAGGCCGACGGTATCATCCTCATTAACAGGTGCGTCCAGGGAGACCGGCCTCTGCGAGGCCCGTTTCAGCAGAGACAACTTTCGCCGCGGGAGACCTAGCTCTTCCGAGAGCTCTTCCTCGGAGGGCTCCCGACCAAGACACTCCGACAGAAGCGCTGAGATTCTTCTCATCTTCGCTATTTTATCCACCATGTGGATGGGCAATCTGATGGTCTTACTCTGGTTGGCGAGGGCTCGCTTGATAGACTGTTTGATCCACCACGAACCATAGGTGCTCAGCTTTCCTCCTTTCGCCGGGTCGAAACGTTCAACCGCTTTCATCAAACCTATGTTTCCCTCCGAAATCAGGTCTGCGAGGGGCAACCCGTATCCAGAATAGTCCTGCGCGATTTTCACCACCAAGCGAAGGTTCGCCTTGATCATCGTGGCACGAGCTCGCTCATCTCCAGCTTTGATTCGGGCCGCCAATGCGACCTCCTCTGCAGCGGTGAGAAGCTCTGTTTGGGTGATCTCACGTAAATACACTCGCAAGCTACTGTCTGAGTCAATTCTGGCCATTGTTCTACTTTCTTGATGCTCGTTGACGGTCCAAAGCAGGAAGCGAGCCGCTGTCACTACTATGTAAACTTTTGATCCCTACTACTACACAGCGCACACCCTCCCCAGTCCAGACCCCTCATCCAAAATCCCCTGCTGAAGTCAGAGAGAGATCGGATTTCGAAACAACCTGATCACTAGAAGGTTATGGGTTTCCTTGACCATCCAGAGGATGATTCCACACGAAGTCCCCACTGCAGACGGGTTACTGATTACCCGCCCTGAGGTTAGAACACGCCCTACTATTAGGCCATGAGCCTGACCCGTGGGCGAACTCCCTTGATCAGGCTCTGGGGACAAGAGGGCCTCTCAATGTGAACAACTCTCTCTTTTGTGACACATCTGTCACATATCAGCATTCCCAATTGTGACATCCTTGCCATATTCACTTCGTCGAGGCTGTGACCATTTAGTCACAGTATCCTTAAGTTACATCCATACCTCTTAATTCAATGAGTAAAAAAGCTCCTCGTTATCTCGCTACCGCATGCGCCTTAGCTGCGGCGATTTTCACTAGTTCTTGTGGTCGCGGCGACAGCGACACTACCACCATTAAAGTGGCCGGTTCGGACACCATGCTGCAGGTCGGCCTCTCTTGGGGAGACGCCTATAAGAAAGCTACACCAGGAGTAGCCGTGAGCGTCGCCGGTGAAGGCTCCAGCACGGGATTCGTGGCCCTTATCGATAACACCGCTGACCTCTCTCACTCCAGCCGTGCGATCAAGCCTTCCGAGGCCGAGGCCATCAAGAACAAGCACGGCAAGGAAGCCGTCGAGCACATCGTCGGCTACGACGGTATCGCCGTCTTTGTCCACAAGGACAATCCAGTGAAGTCAATCTCGCTTCCAAAGCTTAAGGAAATATGGGCCGAAGGCGGCAGCGTTGCCAATTGGAACGAAATCGGTGGCAGCGATGCGGAGATCCAGCGTGCTGGACGTGCAAATAACTCCGGCACTTACGGTTTCTTCCAGAAGGCCGTTCTCGGCAAGGGCGTGGAGTTCAAGCCCAACACCGCAGGCATGGCCGGATCCAGCGCTGTTGTGGAATTCTGCTCCACCACCCCCTCGGCAATCGGCTATAGCGGGATGAGCTACAAGAACGAGCATGTCGGCTGGTTATCGATCTCTGCCGATGAAGACAGCGAGGCCTTCGAGCCAACAATCGAAAACGTAAAATCCAAGAACTACCCCATCGCCCGTCCCCTTTATATTTACACCGTTGGCGAACCCACCGGGGCTGTAAAGGCCTACTTGGACTGGATCAAGGGCGAGGCCGGCCAGGCAGTCGTCGCCGAACAGGGATTCGTGCCTTACCAGTAAGGCAAAGCGGAGATCCATTGTAATACCAGCAGGGGGCTGACGATTAGGATGAGAGGCGTTTTACAAGGCATACGGGTTCTCGGCTCACGGGCCCTTGATCGTGCCGAGCCTGTCATTCGCGTGGTGATCTATGCCAGCGGATGGAGCTCCATCCTCTTCGTCGCGGCAATCTTCTTCTTCATCGTCAAGGAGGCGTGGCCAATTCTACCTCAGGTAAACTGGGGTGAGTTCTTCTTCGAAAATCGATGGTTACCGAACCCCGCCGAAGGCAACAATCCAGTCTACGGTGCTGCAGGAATTCTCTATGGAACATTCGCCGTTACCGCCGTCAGCATGTGCATCGCCATGCCGCTCGGTCTGGCCGCGGCGGTCTACATCTCTGAGTTTGCCACCGGCAAGGTTAAAGAGACTCTCAAGATCTTAGTGGAGCTCCTCGCCGCAATTCCTTCGATCATCTGGGGCTTCATCGGGCTGGTGATCGTCAGCCCCATCATCCAGGACGTCTTCAATGTCGAAATCGGAGTCAATCTCCTGAACGCCTCACTGATGGTCTCGATGATGGCGATTCCTCTCATTGTCTCAATCAGTGAGGACTCCCTGAGAGCAGTGCCCGATTCTTACCGGGAAGCAGCCATCGCCCTCGGCGCCAGCCGTTGGGAAGTCATCTACAAGGTCCTCTTCCCCGCTGCGAAGAACGGCCTGCTCGCCGCCTCCATGCTAGGCGTTGGCCGAGCGGTCGGAGAAACCATGGCAGTCTGGATGGCCTCGGGAGGAACCGAGAGCATCCCGGACGAATTCAGCCCCATGATTCTCTTTGAGCGCATCAAGGCCATGACCGCTACCATCGCGTCTGAAATGCCTGACGCACCCCACGGCGGCGAACACTACATGATGCTTTTCGTAGTTGGCATCGTCCTTTTGCTTATCAGCGTAGTTATCAACGTCGTCTCGGATCTTGTGATCAAGGGCATTAAAAAGCGCAACAGCTAGATATGAGCGACGTTGAACATCCCTTCACCTCCAGCCGGCACGAGCGCCGGAAGGGCCTGCGCGAAAAGATTGTGCGCTACCTGATGCTGGCATCGACCTTTGCGATCATCATCCCAGTGCTCACGGTGATCGTCTACCTTTTCGTCAAGGCCGCTCCAGTTCTCTCTTGGGATTATATTACCCAGAACCCCGGCCCACTCGGAAAGACCGGCGGAATCTGGCTTCCTCTTATGGGAACCTTCTACCTCGTGCTGGTATCCCTCGCATTGGTCGCGCCGGTCGGCATCCTGGCCGGCATTTATATCAACGAGTATGCCCCGAATAACTGGTTTACTCGCGCAATCGGAATGGCCGTCACTTCCCTTGCGGGCGTACCCTCCATCGTGCACGCCCTCTTCGGTGTAGGCGCCTTCGTCCTCACCCTCGGAATGGGCAAAAGCCTCTTGGCGGCCTCCTGCACAATTGCGGTCATGACCATCCCTGTGATCGTGACCGCCACACGCGAAGCCCTCGCAGCGGTTCCGATGGCCTTCCGCGAAGCTTGTTGGAACATGGGCGCCACCAAGTGGCAGACTATCCGGACAATCGTCCTGCCTAATTCTGTCTCTGGTATTCTCACCGGGGTTATTCTCGAGGTCTCCCGCGCCGCTGGAGAGACCGCTCCCATCCTCTTCACCGGGGCTGTCGCCAGCGTCGCAATCTCTACCGACACCTTCGATCGCAAAATTGCCCCTTACGACCTGACTGAGCCGTTTATGGCGATGTCCTACCACCTGCACGTGGTTGCCGAAAAAATCTCTGGAATGCCAGAGGCTATGAAGTTTGGGACCGCTGCAGTGCTCATTGCCCTCATCCTCATCATAAACAGCTTCTCAATCACCCTCCGCGTCTGGCTGCGGTCCCGCAAGAAGTGGTAACCCGATCATGAGCGAGCACGCACACATCGAGTTTAATAACGTCACTGTCCGCTATGGCAGGAACATCGCGCTGGATGACCTCGACTTCAAAGTGAAGCGCAATTCGATCTTCGGAGTCGTGGGCCCCGCAAATTCCGGTAAGACCACTATGTTGAAGTGCATCAATCGCACAATCGACTTTATCAACACAGCTAAGGTGGAGGGCCGAGTAACCATCGACGGTGAGGACGTCAACAAGCTCCGCAATGTCTACTCGCTTCGCCGCCGCATTGGCATGGTCTTTCCCCTGCCAGTTGGGCTGCCTATGTCGATCTACGATAACGTGGCCTACGGACCCCGCATGGCTGGCATACACGACAAGGATCGACTCGACGAACTAGTCGAGCGCTGCCTCAAGCAATCGGTTCTCTGGGACGAAGTTAAGGACCGACTCAAATCTCTCGGAACCAAGCTCTCCGGCGGCCAACAGCAGCGCCTCACCCTCGCCCGCGCGCTCTCACTCGAACCTGAGATTCTCTGCCTCGATGAATTCTCCATCGCCATTGACCCGGTCACGACCATGAAAATCGAGGATGTCCTCACCTCTCTTAAGAGTGAGATGACTATCATCCTTGTCACCAACCTCATCCAGCAGGCACAACGAATCTCGGACAACATGATGTTCCTCAATAATTCAGAGATTGTTGAGCAGGGTCCTACTCCCGAACTCTTTGCCAATCCTAAGAACGAACTAACCGCCCGCTACCTCTCGGGCGAAATGGGCTAGTCCACAATGTCCGATTCTGCTGCAAGTATCCGCACCCGCGATGTCGACCTCTTCTATGGCGACTTCCAGGCTCTTTTCAAAGTATCCGTCGACATCAAGCCGGGAATCATCACATCGCTGATCGGCCCTTCTGGTTGCGGAAAGACAACGCTGCTACGCTCGTTCAACAGAATCAACGAACGTTACGGAAACGTCACCACGAATGGGGAGATCTCCATTATGGGGAAGAATATTTATGACGAGGACGTCAATCTTCCCGAACTACGAAAGGCCGTTGGAATGGTCTTCCAACGCCCTAACCCCCTTCCAATATCAATCTACGAGAACATCATCTTTGGGCTCAAAGCCCATACCCCCAAACGCGAACTACGCAATCTGAACCTGGACGAGGTTGTGGAATCCGCCCTCCGGGAAGTGCAACTTTGGGATGCTACCAAGGACATTCTGAAAGAGAAAGCAACTGGACTCACGCTCGAGCAGCAGCAAAAACTCTGTATCGCCCGCCTTCTTCCTCTCAAACCACAGGTAATTCTCATGGACGAACCGTGCTCCGCCCTCGATGCAGACGGCATCGCCAGGGTGGAGGAACTTGTCAGCACCATGCGAGAACGCTTTACCATAGTGATGGTTACCCATAATATGGGGCAGGCGAAACGTGCCAGTGACGAGTGCATCTACATGTATCTTGGAGAAATCATTGAACACGCACCTACCGACCAACTCTTCCTGAACCCCAGAGAGGAGAAGACGGCCATGTATATTGAAGGACGTTACGGATAAACCATCCTGACCACGAACAGCAAGATGCCAGACGAATCGCAACATATCCTCGGAAAATTTCAGGAGGCATTAGACCAGATCAGCGGCGATCTATCCAAGATGGCGGATCAGGTAATCGAGAACCTGGAAACAGCCGTGCGCGGGCTTACCGAGCGAGACAGCACTTTGTGTGACCGGGTTATCGCGGAAGACGCCGAGATCGATCATCTCGAAATGAAAATTGATGAGGAAGGCCTTCGCATCATGACCCTCTTTCAACCCGTTGCGACCGACCTTCGCAGAGTCATCGCGGTCATGAAAGTCTCTAGCAACCTCGAACGCGTGGGCGACCAAGCAGTGAGCATTGCTCGACGTGCGAGAAAGATGAACCGAAATCTCGAAATCCCGGAGACTCGACTGGTTGAGCCCGTTTACAAGAAAGCAATCGGGCTACTTCAGAAAAGCATCACCTCATTTTCGCAAGGAAACCTGGAACACGCATTGGAAATAAGGGCCGAGGATGAAGAGCTGAACGCATCTCAAAAATCCGTGTCTAAGCAACTCACTTCCCGGATGGAGAATGACAGCGACCGGATCAAGGACTATCTCGACCTCCATTTTATTGTCAGGTGGCTTGAGCGAGTGGGAGACCATGCGAAGAACATCGCAGAGGAAGCCGTGTTCGTGACCTCCGCAATGGATATTCGCCACGGCGCCGAACGACCCGAGGTTGAATAAC
>Ga0163179_10002708_pt1 | contig 12214 bp, 10 predicted proteins | sample AtlANTMetagenome_FD_109643 | JGI IMG/M metagenome (GOLD analysis project Ga0163179, IMG submission 109643) | Marine eukaryotic phytoplankton communities from the Atlantic Ocean - Atlantic ANT 2 Metagenome | ecosystem: Environmental > Aquatic > Marine > Oceanic | place: North Atlantic Ocean...
ATTAAATAGGAAATAGCTTCATCGTAGTCGGTCATATCAGGTGGTCTATGCCAAGCATAGTTACGGGTATCTGAAGTATAGTTACCACCAGGAATTGGAGCATTAAGCCTCATCTACTAACTCCTCTTCTTTAGCTTTTGTACTGTCAGTTGGTTCCTCAAGAAATTCCTCTTCCATTTGGTCAAAAAAGTCGGGAGTATATAATAAACCACCTTCTTTTAGTCCAGAAGTTTTCATAGGCATATCGCCTTTTAGAAATACTTTTATTGATTTCTTAACCGCAACATTAAAGTCCATTTTGTATCATCCTGTAGTTTACTTTGAGGTATCCATCTTCTCCCTTGACTACAGCCTTTGGATGAGTTTTTTGGATTTCTTGGGCTAATACTCCAAAGCTAGGATGCTGATCTGCGCCTATCTTTTTGCCCTTTTCATTCCAATCCCAAGTGTAGAAGTTTATGTCTTTGAGAGTATCGTAATACTGGATATTTTCTTTTAGTCGTATGTCAGAGAAAGGTAAAATTTTTGCTAACCAAGCAGAACCACCTGATGACCCTAAGAAAGCACCGCCTAATTGAAGTAGACCATCTAAAAATCCACCACCAGAAGACTGACCGCTTTGAGCTTGCATTTGGGCTACAAGAAGTCTTAATTCTCTGTCTTGTTCATTGTCTGTGGTTTTCCAGATGTAATCTAATAAGTTATCTGCGTAATCCCATAACTGATTTTGTTGCTCTTGAGTAAGATCCAAAGCAGCTTTTACATCAGCCGTATGTGCATCTACCGCATTCTGATTATTAGTAGTCTCAACCGTTTGTCTCCAAATAGCGTTAGCTTTATCAATGTTATATTGCATTTCAGCTATAAACTTATCACGATCATTTTTAATGTCAGCGTTAAATTGAGCAGCGTCATTAATTTCTCCAGCGTTAAACTTTGCTAGGGCGTTCATTTCAGAGCTATTATGTCTATCTATAGATACTTGAAGTTCGTCATAAAATTTAGCCATATCATTAGCAGTCTCTGCGCCAAATCTACGAGCAGCATTTTCTGCTTTTGTATTTTCAAATAAAGCTTGTACTAGGGCTTGCTTATTTACCATCTCAGCTTGTTGCTCATTGTTGAGATTGGTAAGATCCATTTCTAAGAAAGCTTTAGCATTTTGTACAGCTGCTTGTGAGCGTACATCTAGATTAGCCATTTCTAATTTAGAAAGGACGTTAGCTTTATTTATAATAGCTTCTTGTTTGTTGTTTAAATTTGTAGTGGTTAATGTTTGGAAGAAAGTAGCTTCTTTTTCTGCAACCCCTAGAGTTGCTTCCATAATAGCATTGCTCCAAACAGCCGTAGCTGCACTCCCAGAAAGACCATTAAAAGCTATAGACTTAGAAGCATCCCTCTGCATAGCTTGCGCCCAAGCGGGTACGGTAGGATTACCATTTGCGTCTTTAAACTCAGCAGCAATGGTTTTCATTTGCCATAGTATTGAAGTCTTAGCGTCTACAAAGTCTTTACCTTCAGCTGCTAACTTATCAGCTAGTAATTTACCTGCTATAGTACTTGTGTCGATGACTTTGGACATATCGACACTAGCCCAATCATTAAGGGCTAATCCAAGCTCATTCTTTGTACCGTCTGCATTAACACCAGTAGATGCCCCTGTTATATCAATAGTGTATTCTTCTGCGTCTACTTGAGCTTCATCACTGACTGTTCCCGTAACAGCATTCATTGTTTCTGCGTCAGTAATTTCGGCTGTAGCTGCATCGTAGGTAGTACCATCCTTAGCAGTTACATCATCTACGACAGTAGCATCATCTGTAGTAGTTGCTTCGTATCCATAATTCTCACCGATATCATAATTTGGATCACTGGCATCTAGTGTAGTACCTGCAGCATCTGCACTTAATTCTGGAATAAGGTCAACTAAGTTTAGACCTCTATCTTCCAAAAATTTCATGGGGTCTGCTAGAATAGCTTGTGCATCAGTGTTGTTTTGAATAACGCCAGCTTCTTCAGCCATTTTCTTAATTTGGTCGGCTGTGTAGGTGATAGAGTCAACGGCTTCTTCTGTGTCTTCAGTGGTGCTTGATCCATCACCAGTATTAGTGCTTGAGTTACTGCTGCCATTGTCTCCACCTCCACCACTATTACTATTGTGAAAATCATATTGAGCTTGTGTAATATCACCGTCTGCTAATGCTTTTTCTTGAGTTTTAAGAGTAATACCGCCTGAGCCATCTGCATTAGGAAAATATGTCCATTCGTCTGCACCAAAAAAACTTTTACCTGCATTTGGGTTATTACTACCACTATCATTACTAGAATCATTGGCACTGCCAGAAATAGTATTACCAGTAGAAGTTTGACCCCCAGCAGATATAGTATTACCAGTTTTGTCATCTGTTAACACACCGCCTACGTAGGAAGCCCCATCATTAGGAGTAAATGTATTAGCAACGCTTTCAGTAAAGCTATTTCCACCGCCAAATGTGTCTGCCCATAAACCCATCAGATTTTACCCTTCTCTTCTTCACATCGCCTAATACGATCTCTCAAGTAAATATACCCCTTCATTGCTTCATCGATAGCAGTGTAGTTGGACGGTAAACCTTCCATTTCGTCTGCTAATTGTTGATTAAAGCTTTCATCGTATTGTTTGATTGAAGGACAATAGATTTCTAGCTTGGTCCTATAGACCGTTTGACCGCAACCTGTCAGTAATAGACTTACGATCAGTAAGAGATTCAGTTTCATGCTCTGCCATATTTTTATAAAAATCAGTTGCTTTTTGTTGTGCTTGCAAATCGTCTTGAAGAACTTTATTCTTTTCGTGAGATGATCCACGAAGTCTACCGAAGATGTAAATAATTGGTAGAGCTATGGCTAAAGCCCCTATAATATAAGTTTTAATTTTACTAAAGATGAACACTAGTGAACACCTTCTTTATTATCTTTCCAACGGGCATAGGCTGCTAACGCAATCCCCCCAATAGCACACAAAAGGAAAATCGTTTTGAGGCCATCTGCGTAGGCAACCAAGCCCTGTAATTGGCTAGCTACTTCATTAAGTCCTGTAGCAGCACCCGCTATACCAACACCAGCCATAGTCTTAGATTTAGTAAGAGACTTAGGATGTTCGGCTGTAGGCTTTTGAACCATATCAGGACCGCCTACGTCAGAAGGTAACTGTGCATCACGACTAAAGATAGCCGCTTCGGCTGTACGCCTTCTAGTAAGTCCTCGTAATGGTTGTAATTTACCGTCTACTCTAGCCTTGTTCCATCGCATAATCTGTTCAGGACAGGCATCATAGTCGCCAGCATTTAGTTTTTTAAGAAGTGTAGAGCTTCTGAAAGCCCCACCGCCTAGATTAAATACGAAAGATACTAGTGCATCGTACTGCCCTTGAGAAAGAGGTACGTTGACAGACTTTTTAACTATCTTACCGTGTTCATCTAAATCGTGAACTAGTCTTTGTTGGGCTTCTTGTATAGTACATTTACTACCAGAACGAATGCCTTTGGTTGCGCCATAACCTAGTGTCCATTTTCCTGCTGGGCAACGATAAGCATGAACTAATCCATCGTCTTTTAGTTTGTGTAGACCTTCAAACTTTTTAACAAGTTCTACACAATCTTTTGATACTGTTGTTGGGTGCATATTTTATCCTGTTATTGCATAATTTGATGCGAATCCAGTATTGGACCCACTACCCGCGCTCATCGCTGGGCTAAGATTACCCATCGAAGTGTTTGCTCCCTGAATGGTATTTAATTTAGACAGATTATTAAGCGCATTATTTACGTTAATAACTTGGTTGCCTATAATTGAACCTTGTGGGTCAAAGGATCGAAGCAATAGATTTCCATTACTATCCAAAGCCCTAGATATTGAACTACCGTTAGCTAATACTGAGTTTCCTATTAAAGCACCTGAATCATCAAATGCTTGACCAAGTTGCCTAAACTCATTTCTCATATTTACGTCTAGATCAGATTGCTCTGATGCCATTCTAGACATATCACGGGTCTGAGTAGCTAACTTCTTATCTTGAATATTAAATCCTTGAGCAATAGCAGCTGTTGTAGCTCCTTCAGCTTGTATAGCTTCATCAAAGCCTTGATCAATTTGCCCCATAAGAGACCTCTCGTACATCTCTGCATTACCAAGCATTGTACCTACGTCCATCTGAACCGCACTAATCTCATTTCCTTGAGTATCAAGTTTACGTTCTATAATAATTCCTTGATCATCCATACTACGGGTAATAGTATTGCCTTGTTCATCAATTGCATTAGAAATTAAACTACCATTTTCATCAAAGGCGTTAGTTAGTTGTGTGTATTGAGATTTGGTATCTGCACCCAAAGTATCACCCACATTTTGAACCATATCTTTTACGTTACCAATACGTACTGCAAGGTTTTGTTGGGCTTGTTGTTCCGATAATGTAGCATCAGTAAATCCAGTACCTAGCGCACTACTTAGTTGTTCAAATCCTGTTTGTGTTCCTTCTCCAAGATTACCTATTTTATTTTGTATATTAGTTTGACCTTGGGTAGCTGCTTGTGCAAATATTCCTAAATCATCTCGCATAGCTTCGGTTTGATTAGCTTGAGCTTCGGCTAAGTCGGACCTAGACTGTTGAGCTAACGCAGTATCTTGACCATACCTGTCTACATAAGTATCAAAATCAGACATATACTGACCTTGATTACCCATCATCGTGTCTTGATTTCCTAGCATCGTAGTAGCATAGTTGTCGGCTGTCGAAGACATAGTGTCTAAGCTACCTTGTAAATCACCTTGACCACCTAATACATTGGCTTGGGTAGTAGTTAATTGGTCACTCATAGTATCTAAATTACTTGCTCTATCTGACTGAGCGTCTGTCATACTGGTATCTAAAGTATCAAATCTACCAGTAGCATCAGCAAATCCTGCGTCTATAGAACTTTGCGCTTCACCTAAGTCAGTACTTACTTGATCAACAGAGCCTTGTACCCCACCTACACTACTATCTAGAGTATTAAATCTACCAGTAGCATCCGCAAATCCAGTATCTAAAGATGACTGCGTAGCTAGACCACCCACATTATTTTTCATAGCAGTAACAAGATCATCGTAGTATTTTTGTCTGTCAGCATTAGCACTAGTTTGGGCTGCTGTAATAGTATCTCCATAAGTACCTAAATTAGTATTTAAGTTAGTAAATCCACTATCCATTGATTCTTGCGTAGCTGTTCCCCCAATAGCAGAACTAAGACCACTTACACCAGAAGCAACCGTACCAATAGCAGTTCCTAGTCCAGTTTGACCAGTTTGTAAGTCTGCAAATTGAGTATCACCTAATCCAGTGTAGGTATTATAGGTATTATAATCTTTACCACCTGTATAAAACAATCCCATTTTTATCTCCCATATACCTATAAATTAGGTTAAAATTTATTTATTAATTAATTTAGAGATGCAATCATTATAACACTTTATTATGTGCTTACGCAAGTACTTTATGTTGCATCTTTAACAGCTTGGGGTGTAGCATCTACTACAGCCTGTGCTTCGGCACGTTCTGCTTTGTCTGTTGTAATAAGTGGGTTTTCAATTGTTTCCTCTGTAGGATCACTTACAGTATCTTTAAATATTAATTTTTTTACTGTAGCCACTACTGGATCAATCTTTGTCTGACTGATAAATTCTTCAGTCTCATCTACCCATTCTTTTTTGTCTTCATCGTAAACTTTTCTGCCTGTATTCCTAGTTTCCTTGACTTCATCACGACCTTTTTCAACTTCATACTGTGCTAGTCTTGCTATGGCTGTCTTGTACTCTGCCAGTTGATTAGCAAATTTCTTTGCATCGGCTGCTGTTTGTAGGTCGGTTGGTATGTCACCATCAAAAGCATCTGCACCATCTTTAATGATTGCGTCTAGCATTTCCTGATAATGATGGTTTCTAGGGTCTAATGGAATATATAGATTTCGATCTTGGCAATGTATATCTGCGTGATGAGTTTCGTGTTCTGCTGGTCTGTATTTATACATAATTATAACTCCGCATCCCATGATATATATGATGAACTATCATTAAAATCTCCTAACATATAAGCAACTCCAGCTGTTAAACCGCTAGTTGATACTGTAATAGTACAACTATCTGTATTATAACTTCCCCCTGATACAGATACGTTATTTACACAACTAGCAGAACATATTCGCCAAGTACCTGAACTTGCAAAAAAAGTAGGTTTTGCCCTCATAGTTACAGGAAAATGATAAATGTGGTTAGAACCTGTGGCTTGATAAGAATAACCCATCGCAATAAAGTTGTACCCAGCATCACTTGTCCATTTATAATAATACCTCTGACACAACGCTAGTTCTTCGCCGTAAGAACGATGCTCAAAGGGCGTAGCCACTCGACCTTTTTCAACTTGTACCATAGCGATATCCATATAATCGCCAGATACACTGGAAAGATAACTTCCGCTTTCATAAAGATCGAATAAAAGGATAAAATAACTAGCTGAATTATTATTCCAATAAAATGTCCACTCGTATCGTTGCCATTCACCTGAAGTTTTATTAAATCGTGGCCCATATATTTGACCCCCATCGTACACTCTAAACCCATAATTAGGATTATTTGTTCGTACATAAGCAGATACAGTTACAAAATCTCCTTGTAAGTAATAATAATTTTTATTTTCAATAGGCTGACTAAATCCTTCATTACCAGAAGAACGCCCCACATTTACATAGTTAGTACAAATCCCATCAATTTTTTCATTAGTATAATGCCTAATAGTATGTGATATGTTAGCCTTCCATCTGTCTAATGAGTAACCACTATCAGCAATAGTAGTAGAACTTCCAGTGTAGTCTCCGCGTTGAGAAACTTGAAAATCACCATTTATAATAGCATTTCGTCTTCCAGCATTAATTAGATTAAACTGATCTCTTGCAGTTTCAGCCCGAAGCATAGCTTCACCAGCTACCCCTGTAGGTTTTTTTAAATCAGCTAATTCAGAGCGAATATCTACTATAGGTTTTGAAACATCAATTCTTTTTGTCATATTTGCTCCTAATTAAACGTCCGTACATTCTGCTACAAGGCCATTACTTGCACTAATAGCTATCTCAGTGGCATTGGTTGTATTTGCTGTTCTCACTAATCCTTGAAAAGTAGACCGCCCTGCGGAAGTACCAGCGTGGATTTCTTTTGTAACAGTATCGTATGCTACAGCTTTTACATCATCACTGCTACCGTAGAGAGTAGCTTTTGCTCCTGACTCAAACAAATGCCTTTCGTCTTTGTATATTTTGGTAATTTGTTCTTGGGATGGTACTGTTCCAGTTACTCTGAAAAGAGCAAGTTCCCCGAAAAAAGGAGTTGAAGCATCGTGTGATTGACCTATAACAAGATCATAATCAGTATCAGTAAGGAAGCTAGAAAGGGCTTCATTGTGATGTAAATACGATTGTTCTTTTCCATTTAAATATAAATGTCCTCTTTCTCCAGCTCTCACTGTAGCTACACAACAATGCCACACGTTTTGTGGGAAAGTTTGATTGGTCTGAAGGTATGCACTACCGCTACCATAATCAAAATATATGTTATCTCCTGCCATTCCAATACGCATACTTTCATCGTTATCGGCTGTACCCCTAGCACAGACGTACCCCCAACTTCCAGATGTTTGTTTAAACCAAAAGATTACAGAATATTCACCAGAACCAAAATTTAACTCATCGTTGTAGGGTTGATAAAGATAGTTACTTGCAGACCACCCACCATAAGATACTAAATCGCTACCAGTTCCTAAAGCTGTTTTAGTTACAGTGCCAAAAACTTGCAAACCTTTTCCTACTACACTTCTATCTGGTTCTGCTAAACGTACTGTTACTTCATCTATATACCCATCGCTATCCTGACTAGTAGAAGACTCAGTTACATTAAAATATGCCGTTGTTCCTGTAGCAACAAATGTTTGAGTAAAAAGTTGCCATGAAGCATTTGCATTAATTGCAGGAGACTCAAAATATTGATTTCCATCTATACTAGATGTTCCAAGTTTAACTGTAAAAGAATCGTGTGTAACCCAAAGTTTGATTGAAATAGTATAAGATTTTCCTACAACAGTAGCAAAAGAAAAATAAGCAGCATCTCCATTAGTATCAGCCGTTAGGTGTAAAGAATAAGATCCAGAAGATGCTCTGGTATTAGAAGATTCAAATGTTGCCATCCCTGCATTTGTCCAACCAGTAGTCGCATTTGCTTCTGTTTGTCCAGGACCAGCCGTAGCAGAGTTATTGGGAGCTAAATCTGTACCAACAGCATTTGTAGTATCTGTATCAGATAAAGTAGCTAATTTATTGCTACCGACCATCCAACCTGTCTGATAATCGTTTCCTATAAAGTTAAGCATAGTATTTGTAGCTGGAAGAGTTTCATCTGTAAGTATTAATTTTGTACTTGTACCAATAGCATTTTCTGCAAGTCCAGATACGTGTTGTGTAGTAGCTCCTATAGGAACATCCCAACTTATTCCCCTATCGCCGTAAGCTACAGTTTCTGCACCTCGTTGGTATCCACCTTGAGCATTAGAAAGATCGGCGTGTGGTAAATAATGGTAAGACTTCACAATTCTTTGTGTAGCATTATTGCTTTGGCTAAAAATTAAATGGTTTTTACTATTAAAAATTATATTTTTTGCAAGTTCATAATTAGCGTAACCAATTTCATAAGGTTTTTTCCCATTGTCAGGAACAATATTTACACCAGCGTTAGTTGCCACTGCAATAGTAGGAGAAGGCAATGCAGTACTAGCATCAATTGGTGCGTTGGGAAGGGCAGTTACCGCAACATCTTCTAAATAGAGATAAGGCAATGTTGCTTGACTATCTACTAAATAATAACTTTTAGCATCGTTCCTAGTTAAAATATTACCATTAGAACAATATAGACCCTCAGCATGAGTCCACATTCTTCCTTTTTCATTAATAAAATTTATAGCAAATAAATATGGGGAATATCCAGATACGCTTGATACAAACATTTCTCCATTTAAAGCTTCAACGCCACTTAACCACGATCCACCGCTTCCGTGTACACCCCCAAGCATATCTTGAATATTAGTATCAAATACCATCCACATAGGCATATCTGGATCATCAGCATCGTAAATTGTAAGACCCTGATTTTTTATAGCTATAATGGCAACAGCCGGAAATTCTTTGCGAGAGCCACGGGTAGAGCTACTTAGTGTTTCATTATACCAAGAAGTATCTTTAGTCCTATGTCTCCAAGCACCCCCATCACTATCTTTACTAGTATCGTAGACAAATACATCTACATGAGTGTCTCCATTTGCTACGACTGCGCTTAATGCAGATAAATCAATCTCAGGGGCCGTTATGTCTCCTGTTATATTACCAGTTACGTTACCAGTTACGTTACCAGTTACGTTACCTGTTACGTTGCCAGTTAGAGGTCCAGAAAAAGCAGCCCCTGTAGCCGTTCCTGTAAATGTTGGACTAGCGAGAGGTGCTGCTCCGACTACTTCAGCAACAGATATTTGACCATCCGCTAATTCAGCGTTATCTGACATTAAGTTTGCTAATGTACGTGCCTTGCTCATGCGCTAGTCCTTTAGTTTATGAATTAAGCGGCTTCTTCTACTGGTGTCTCCAGAGAGGTAGCCAACATATTTACGAATGCTTCTCGACCTATTCTTAATTGATCAAGGTTAAATTGAGTAGTAGATAATTTTCTATCTAAGTCAGTAATATGATTGATCATAACTTTCTGTTGATCAGTCATCCCTTCAATATCGTAATCTTTGTCGTTTAAATTTATTGTGGGTTTTTTTTCTGTTTTCCCCATAATAGTCTCCTTAGTTAAGTATTATTTGGTCCATTTAATTAAATTGGTGAATTATCTTCTAAATGCTTTGAATAGGCTGTTTTTACAGCGTCTGTGTGAACTACCCCACAAATTGCCTTAACTTCATCTTACTCTCCTGGTTTCCCGTCGTCTTTTGTGCTTTCAGATGCTTTTTCCACAACACCTAAATCAAATGCTTGTTGTATTTGTGCATCTTCTCCCACGGCAAGCTGGACACTGTTAGCGTTACAATGCTCTGTATTTTTTTCTATTATAATTTTTCTTTTTTTGTTTGCATAAACAGATACCGTATTAGCCATCCAAACAGAAGGGTCAGCTTGCTCAGATTCAATTGCTAGATAATCAATATCGGTAAGTGTTGTTTCTATTTTTTTAGACATTAATTTCTCCTATGTTATCCTATTAGCCATCCCATTACGTTTGTAAAACCACCTGCTCCATAAACTCCATAAGTTTGACTTGTTGAAGTTGATTTTACATAAGGTCTAGCAGTCTCTGTAGCGTTTAAAGGTATTACTGCACCCAGAGTTGTTTGTTGCCAAGTTGCTCCAGTAGTCATATCGTTAGCTCTTGCATAAGAACTAGAATTTTTGTACCAAATAATTTGATAATCGCCTGCAGGCGCACCGTGCATAACATTTAATAAAAAATAATAATTTCCATCGACAGGCGCAGTAAATATCCCCGTTGAAGGATCAAAATCTCCACCTGAATCAAGAATTTCCGACCAACTTTGAATGGCAATTTCACCATTTGGTTCTTGTACGTGACCATTTTTGTTTGCAAAAAACCTAGCACTGTTTGGGGTAGTAACATTACCGTCAGGCGTTATCCTTACTTTAGCATCAGCACTTGTAGGCATAACAGCATTACCTGAACCATCTGTAGCATCAGTTGAATCCATATTTACTAATAAAAGATCGCCTCTACCACCATTACCTGGAAAACCAGCATACCTATCTATAAATATGCCTTGTTTAGCGTAACCATCTGCAGGATAAGCACCAAGCAATATTCCTGCTGCATTGCCAGGGGTTATAGACGCGTAAAGTTTACCAAAAATAAATTCATCAGCTACGTTTGATACCCCAGTTTGAATAGTAGTACACCCATCATTTTTAAGAATCATTTGAGTGGTATTAGCTTGAGAGATAATATTTATATCATTGCCATTTGCTTTAAAAGCTTGAGATCCAGTGCCAGTATAGAAAATTGGTGAAATGACACTAGTAGCCACATTAGCAGTTCTACTTAAATGCAAATCTCTAAATTTTCCACTGCTCCAACCTAAGTCAATGACATCACCTGCGTCAGCACGATTTTGTCTTGGGCCAATTGCATCCGCAAACATCTTTAACCCTGCGTGGCTGGCCTCACCGTCTACATAAAAACCACTGCTTTCCACACCAAGGTTTCCTACTTCTGCGCTGTCGTTGTATAACTCTATAATATCACCAGGATTCGTATTTCTGCGAATTTGCATTGGCGCGCCACTATCTCTGGTAAAAAATGCAAAGCCAGATTGAGCCAATTCTGTGCCTGTGTTTTGAAAGCCTGCTGTATTTTTACCTATTAACACATTTTGAGAACTATCTATAGTTAAACCACTTGTTCCACCTGTTTGCAGAGCAAGAGAATTATTAGTTGCATTAATACGACCAATACCAGTACCAGTAGAGGTGAGATTTATTCTTGCACCAATGTTAGTTCCAACGGCTGTTAGTCGCATGACATCATCGTAACCAGACAATCCTGTAACATCTACAGCGTACCCTGTCCCAATAGCCCCACCAACACCTAAACTATTAGTAGATGAAATTAATACGTCACCAGTAAAAGTATCACCAGCTTTTAGTGCATACTTAGCATCAGACTGCGTTTCTGTTAGGTGATCTGCTAAGGTAAATGTTCCGTAAGCAACAATATCAACAATGTCATTTACAGCCGTTCCAGAAGCAAATACCACAGAAGTACCAGACGTAGCCGTTACGTCAGTACCAACTAATTGTTTTACACCATTAAGGTATACGTCTACGTAGCCAGCATCATATGTAGCTGCGAAGGTAGTCTGACCACCCGTAGCTACTGTATAGGTTTGTCTGTCGGAAGTTCCGTTGACTGAAGAACCTGCGTTAGTCCATCCAGAGCCAGAGTATACTTTCATAGCACCAGCTGTTGAGTCAAAGTACAATGCACCTGTTACAAGGGCATCACCGTCATTGTCTACGCTAGGAGCCGAAGACTTTGCGCCTAAGTACCTGTCATCAAAGCTATCCAAAGAAGCTGCGGCTGAGGTAGCACTAGA
>Ga0163179_10002709_pt1 | contig 12202 bp, 10 predicted proteins | sample AtlANTMetagenome_FD_109643 | JGI IMG/M metagenome (GOLD analysis project Ga0163179, IMG submission 109643) | Marine eukaryotic phytoplankton communities from the Atlantic Ocean - Atlantic ANT 2 Metagenome | ecosystem: Environmental > Aquatic > Marine > Oceanic | place: North Atlantic Ocean...
GAGGAGCAGGTGTCGTGAGTAGCGGACAATCTCGTCCCGATCGAGGGGATCGGACGTCACGCGTCTCCTCCGGTGGGCAGTTCTTGCTCCGCCCACCCGATGGTGCCGCCGTTCAAGCTCCGAACATTTCGATAGCCCAACGACTGGAGCACGAGCATGCCGGAGATCGACATATTTCCGCGGAAGCAGGCGGTCACGATAGGGGCGTCGAGGTCTTCGGGCAGCTCGGATTGTCGTGCGGCGATCTCACCGACAGGCATGTGTTTCGCGCCTGATATGTGCTGTTTTTGGTAGGCGCTTTCGCTGCGTACATCGAGAATTAGTGGGGACTCGCCGCTGCTGACCTGTGCGTTCAGTTGCGCGATCTCCACCGTGTTGTGTGGGTTTCGAGAGTTCTCTACCAAGCTCGTAAAGAGCGCCTCTTTAGGGCTCGGTTCGGCGGGCGCGGCGTTGGCGGTCATGGCCCGGAATTCGGGGAAGTGCTTTTGGATGGTAGAGGCGTAGCGGAAGGCGTTGTCTGGGAAGATCACCACGACCACCGCATCAGGTTGGTCTTCGATGACCTTGAGCGCGCCGACTAAGGCCATCGCCGAACTGGGACCTGCGATGAGCGACTCTTCGCGGTTTAAGCGGAGGCACATCGCGAAGGCTTCGTCGTTGGTGACACAGACCAGGTCGTTGTATTCATCGGGCAAGAACAGCTTGGTTTGCCCGAGCTGCTTCAACGACCGCACACCTGGAATGTCGTGACCTTCTTCGGGGTAAACACCGATGACCTTGACGTCAGGGTTTTGTGACTTCAGGAAGCGCCCGTTTCCGGTGATTGTGCCACACGTCCCCAAGCCGGCGACGAAGTGGGTGACACGGCCTTCTGTCTGATGCCAGATTTCTGGACCTGTCGAGTACAAGTGAGTGCTCGGGTTCGCTTCGTTTTCATACTGGTTGAGCATGTGAAAGTCGGGTCGGGCTCCTAATTCCGCGGCACGCGCGATGGCTCCTTCTGGAGCACCTGGTGCCGGTCACAAGTCGTCTTCCAGTTCCTCGACGTTCGAACCAAAGAATCGAAGCATCGCGCGCTTCTCGGGGGGGATTTGGTTCGATAGCGGCGTCGTGAGCGAGTAGCCGTTGGCGTTGGCGATCATCGCCAAGCCCATACCGGTGTTCCCGCTGGTCGGTTCCACCAGCGCTTGCCCGTCGCCGAGTAAGCCTTTCTCTTGTGCATCGGCGATCATATGCGCCGCAACACGGTCTTTGATGGAACCGAACGGGTTGAACCATTCCAGCTTTGCGTAGACCTGAGTCTGTTCGTAGCCTACGGTTCGGTTGAGCCGCAGCAGCGGCGTCGGGTTTTCGACTCCAGCGAGCATCTCGGTGATGTCGTTGTACACACGGGTTTTGTAGTTCGCCACGACCACGGCTCCTGCTTTACTGACGTAAGGCATCATTATTTCAACATCGTACGCCTAGCTACTCTATAGGTGACGAGATTGTGGCGTAGAATGCTTGTGCGTTATCCCGCGACAGTTGCCAAAAGGTTGCTGAACGTCTCTAAAAGGGAGGGTGCGATGCGTTTGGTTGTATGCATATTGTTCTTGTTCTTGGCGACGGGCTGTTCCAACACGCCGATCGATGATGGCGCGCAGTTTGGCCCGTTCACGCAGGTCAAGACGCTGTTCACTTCTGCCTTCCTTGCGGAAACAGATGAGGGTGTCGTTTTGGTAGACGCGGGTTTTTCCGCCTCTGCAAAGCAAATTGGAAAGGCCCTTGAGGAACGCTCACTTGCCTTGAGTGATGTGTCAGATGTGATCATCACGCACGGGCACTCTGATCATGTGATTGGGCTCGAGGCCTTTCCCAGCGCGCGCGTCTGGGCGCACGAGGATGAGGTCGCGCGTATCGAGGAAGAGGCTGCTGAAGGGGTAGAGGTCACGCACACAGTGGTGGACGGCGACACGATTGCGGTAGGTGCTTTGGCGATGGAGGTTCTCCACGTCCCCGGACATACGGAAGGCAACCTGTGTGTGCTCTCTGAGGGCGTTTTACTGATGGGGGACACAGCGATGTCGTTTAAGGACGGGACGGTCGGGCCCGCGCCAGAGCGCTATTCCGAAGACCCGGAGGCCGCCGCGCAGGCTCTCTTGGCGCTCAGAGACCGGCTTTTAGATCGTGAAGAGACGCTTGAAGCTGTCGTTTTTGCCCATTCCGGAGGGCTTAACGACCCGGCAGCTTTTTGGAATATGGCGGGCAACTGACCGCTGTAAATTAGGGCGTCTCTAGGCCAGTCGACTCGAAGTCTTCCATGTCTAGTACAACGGATTGGGTGAGTGGATGGCAGCCGTCGTGCATCACATTTGTCATCGTTGAGACGCCCTCCCAACCCCCAAAGGCTTCGATAATGAGTGTGCCTGTCTCCTCTGGAGCGCAGGCGTAGGCGTTTGAGTCGGGGGCCAAGGTGCATGGTTGGGCGTCTCGTGCCTTGAGCCCTGATTCGAATACCCAATAGACTTCGGCGTTGTTGGCCGGCGCGCCCGTTGAGCTCCAGACGGTCCCTTCAACAGCTGGGACCTGTTCGTCGGTGCAGTTGAGAGAGTCGAGTGTGATGGAGACTTGTTGTGAGTCTACGTGGCACCCGGTCTCTGCGAGTTCGATTTCGACGTCCGTTGTCGCGGTGGCGTAACCCTGCGCGCTTATGGAAAGCTGGAAGAGCCCGGTGCTTTCCCAGCCACAGATGTAGGACCCTGCGACCGCTTCGCAAAATTCTGGGAGTGCGTCGTCCAGCGTGTAGATCACCTCGGCGTCGTCGATGGTCTCTCCGCTTTCGTTCAACACGACGACTGAAACACTGGAGTGTTGCGCTTCTGAGCAGGGCTCACCGCAGCCCGTGTGAAATATCAGCCCAAGCGCTAGGGTCGTAACTGATACCCATCTGAACGATGGGCAGTAGACCCCGGTGGATTGCATCGAACACTCGTTCATGTAGAAGTTAGCTTTAGCGTACCTCAAAACTCCGGCGCCGCGTGGTTTGTTAGGAGATGAGGGGTGGGACTGGAGGTTGCGATGCGGTGGTTGCTATGTGCTTGTTTTTCGGTAATTGCCGGTTGCAACATCTATGTCGTCACGGAGAAGCAGGACTCCGGGAACCAAAAGGACACCGCGATAAATCTTGATTCTGGGGACGTAGAGCGAGAGTCTGGTTGGGACGATTCGGCGGGAAGTAGTGACACCGGCGCATCAGATGGTGATGGGGATGGCTACACCGTATCTGACGGGGACTGTGATGATGCCAATGGCGCGGTGTACCCCGGCGCTGACGAGCTTTGTGATGACGTCGACAATGACTGCGACGAAGCGATTGATGAAGACGCTATTGATGCATCGGGCTGGTATACCGACGAGGACGGGGACGGGTACGGCACCGATGACTCTGAAGTGCTGGCTTGTGATGCGCCAAAGGGTCTGATCGACACGTCGGGAGATTGTGACGACACCGATGACGCCATTCATCCTGCTGCAGAAGAGATCAGCTGCGACGACGTGGATCAGAACTGTGACGGCGCCAATCAAGGCGGGGTTTGGTTTGAGGATGAAAAGGGCGTCGTGACAGATCTGACTACGACCTTCAGCGCTGGAAGCTCGGCGGCTCCCGTGAACCACGTGGTGCAAGACGACGGCACCATGACTTTTTGCGATGGGGTTTGGTACGCCGGTTTGGAGGTTGACGCGGATGTAGTCACTCTGATGAGCGTCAACGGTGTGGACGCGACCACGGTGTCTACGTCGGGCGACGGGCCGGTCTTGAGGGTGGCGGCGGCGAGCGCCTACGTCACGGTGGAGGGCCTTACCCTGGCCAATGGCAGCTCGGATTGGGGAGGATGCATCTCCAGTCAGCAAACCGATGTAGCGCTCGAGATCGTCGATTCGATGTTGTACACGTGTGCTGCGACGGAAGGCGGGGGCGGGATTTACATGGAGTCCGGGACACTCGATATTTCCGGTTCAGAGCTCTACGTGGCCAAGTCGACCAATGGCGGTTGTGTCTATTCGGGCGCTGCAGACGTCACGCTGGACAGTTCCGCGGTCTCAACCTGTGGCGCGTCGAGTGGGGGCGGAGGTCTATTTGTTTCCACCGGAGATCTGACGATCACCGATTCCGATATCGAAGACAATAGCGCTGCTTATGGGGGCGCTATTCAAGCGGACTACGGAGATCTGATCATCGATACGTCGACGCTCGAGGGCAACAGTGCGTCTAGCGCGGGCGGTGCAATGTTCCTACAGACCGGCAGCGCTGTGCTCACCGACGTGTCCTTAATAGACAACGAGGCCGACTCCGGAGCTGGCATGTATTTAGGAAGCGCGGTTGTCGTCGTGGACTGTCCTACAACCGGTGGTGTCTCCGCGAATGCTGCGTCGCTGATGGGTGGCGGTGCGTATATCGAAGACAGCGGAGTGCTCGAGTCATCGAGTTGTAACTGGGGCTATCGTTCAGACGAAAACGCGCCAGACGACGTGTATTTGGCCTCTTCCAGGGAGTCCTACTTAGACTTTGACTCGACCGCGACCTTTGAGTGCGACGGAAGTGCTGGGAGCTGTCGTTAGCTTGTCGTGTCGTAGACGCTGATCGTACGTTTCAAGCGGCGTTGAGCGGCCAAAGCGTCCTTGCCATCGCAGTTGACCTTAAGCGCCCTCGCGCTCTTTTGGCGCAGCGCAGTCGCCGTCTCTAAGTCGCCGTCCGTGCGGGCTTCTCGCGCTCGACAGATGTCGATTTGCGCTTGGTTGATCTCGATTAAGACGACGCTCTGCGCCCCGCGCGCCAGTCTCTTTTTCGCATCCTTAAGCAGGACGTCTGCTCTCTCAAATTGTGCTGTTTCGGCCGCGAGTGTTGCCCAAGCAGCGTACAAAAACCCCTGTAGGTGCGGGTGTGGCGTCACGGTCTGAAAACGCTCTTCAGCGCGGTGGATATGCTGACGCGCCAGGTCGAAGTCACCTGTGTTTAGGGCGAGCAGTCCTTGGGCAGAGAGCGCCAAGGTGACACCGCGTGCTTTGCCCGCGCGTTTGGCAAGCTCTAGTGCGTTATCGTAGCGCTCTTGCGCTTCTTCGAAGCGCTCGAAGGCAAGCGCGAGCGTGCCGAGATGAATCGTCTGGAAGAACACGCCTTCGACGTCTTTCTGTTCATTGTAGAGCGCTAGAGATTCTCTACGCATCTCGTTGGCCCGGTCCCACTGTCCATGTCGCTCGGCGCTGAACGCGAGCCCACCAACACATCGGGCCTCAGAGACACGGTCTCCGACGCTTCGGGCGACCTCCAAGGCCGCTTCCATCACACGGTCTTTCTCTTCTAGACGCCCTTCTGGCTCCAAGGCGTATGCGACGTTGTACAGCGCAACGGCCAGCCATCGCCGTGATCCTGCTCTTTTGAAGAGGTTCACGGCGTTTTCTTGAAGCCGAAGGCAGCCGCTCCAGTCACAGTTGAAGAAGGCGATCCGCGCCTGAAGATGGAGCGCCTGTCCTTGTAGCAAAGGATCGTGCAGGCGTTTCACGATCCGCAGGCTGTTTTGTGCATCTTCGTCAGCAGCAGCGTCGTTCCCCAGTCGAATCTGCGCCATTCCGCGTTGGATCCGAAGCTCGGCATCGATTGTAGGGTGATCTGCCGTGACATACTTCAGCGCTTCAGTCGCGATCTCAACCAGCTTGGTGTCGGGGCCGACGCGGCCGAGCATATGGGTCAGTGCGAGCGCTAACCTTCCGCAGACATCCGGTGCGCTTTTTCGGACGTGCTGCATCGATGCCATGAGGTTGTCGGTTTCATTGACCAGCGCGCGTATCGCTTGTGCGCCGTCGCGGGTGGGTAGGCGGTCGACGTTCTTCTGGGCGGTCTCCAGGAGTCGAAGTGCCAAGCGATCTTTGGCGGCAGCCGTGTCGCCGCTCTCTTCGAGCTTTGCACGCGCGAAGGCCTGGATGCTGCTGTACATGTCGAACCGCGGATTTCCGTTTTCGTCTTCTGAAGACGTCACGCGGATCAGTGACTTGTCGACGAGCCCGTCGACAATGTCGAGGAGCCACGGGGCGTTTGGGTAGGTGGTCAGGTCAACGACGTGTTCGGCGACCTCGAGGCTGAACCCGGAAACGAAAACGGAGCACTGCGCGAGCGTCGTTTGCTCCCACGGTTCGAGCAGGTTCCATGACCAGGCGATCGCGCTGTGCAGCGTCGAGTTGTGACCGAGCGCCGTCTTACCAGTCGAGGTCAGGAGCTCGAAGCGACGATCGAGCCGCTTCAAGATTTGTGTCGGAGATAGCAGTCTCACGCGTGCCGCCGCGAGCTCGATCGCGAGCGGTATGCGATCAAGGCGCTCGACGATTGTGTTGGCGACCTTGCTGCTGATCTCGCGTGATGAGATGGCCCGCGCGCGTTTTAAGAACAACTCCACCGCGGCTTTGGGGGCGAGTGGCTCCAGGCTTACGACGTGTTCTTCACGCAGGCGGAGCGCCTGTTGGGACGTCACGATGAAGGTGGTGTTGGGTGCGATTTCCATCCATCGCCGAAGTGTTCGAATGCCTACGCGGACGAGCTGTTCGAAGTTGTCCAAAAGAACCAGCGTTTCTCCGTGGCCGTCTAAACCGCGCCCGATCTTCTCGACGCGATCTGCGTCTTCCTCGGATTCGGCGGCAGGAACATTGAACACGCCCCCGATAACGCTGAGCATGCCTGGAAGGGTGAGCGCATTCGCGAGGTCGCAGAACCACACGCCTCCGTCGATCTCCTGGTCTCGGTGCATTTGTGAGGCAAACTCGTGAGCAAGTCGGGTCTTTCCTACGCCCGGGAGGCCTGTAATGGTGACCATCCTCGCGCCCTTTTTGAGGGCTTTGGAGATCGCCGCGAGTTCTCGTTCGCGCCCCACAAACTCATCGGACAGGGCCGGAATATTAGACGTTCGTTTGGTCACCTTGGGTTTTGGTGGTGCGCCTTCGTCAAGACTTTCCGTGGGCTCTTCGTCAGGAGGTTGGTCGGTTTGGGTCGAGTCGACGGCCATGGTTGGAAGGCTGGCGTCTGTTTTCGGAGGCGCCTTAAAGTGTTCACTGCGGATCTCGACCAACCAGTCGTAAAGCGTTGGGCGTCTCGGTACGGTGCGCCTTAGACCTTGAAGGAGTGCGCCGAGTTCATGACAGTCAGCGATGCGCTCGTCAGCATTCTCCTTGAGGCAGCGAGCCAGCACCGTATCGAGTCTGGGAAGCACCTTTTTGGCGCGTTCCAGGTGCACAGGATCGGCAAGGTATTGGTCGACATCACGAATTGTGATCAGCAGTGACGTCGTGTTTTCTTCTTGAAACAGTTTTTGACCCGTGAACAACCGATACAAGATCACGGCGAGTGAGAAGACATCCGAGCGCTTGTCGAGTGCGTTTCCGAGCACTTGCTCTGGCGACATATACGACGGCGTCCCGCGGATCTGACCGACTTGCGTGAGCCCCAGATCGCGCTCAGCAACTTTGGCGATCCCGAAGTCTGCGACTTTCACCGTCCCCGACCAGGAGAGCAGCAAGTTGCTTGGCTTTAGGTCTCGGTGAACCACACCTGCAGCTCTGCCGTCGATGTACAGATCGTGTGCGAAGGCCAGGCCTTGGCAGGCTTGAATCGCGATGTCTAAGGCCACACCCAGTGGCGGGTTGGCGTCGAGCGCCAGCGTCTGTTCTAAAGTGAGCCCTTCGACCAACTCCATCGCCATGTACAGCTGATCTTCGACCTCGCCGAGTTCGTAGACGTCCACCACGTTGGTGTGTCGCAAAAATGCACCTAGCCGCGCTTCTTGGAGCAGCATCTCGCGGAATTCGAAGGCGTCTCCACCTACCCGGGGGCGGATGACCTTGAGGGCGACCTCCTTTGTAAAGCCTGCGGTGCCCTGACGTTCGGCCAGGAATACGCGCGCCATGGCGCCATCACCGAGCACGCGCGTGAGCATAAATCGCCCAAAATCTACGGGCAGATCCGTTGGTTGCAGGAGGTAGGCGGGAAGTTTTCGCATTGATTCAGCAAGCTAACGACAAAGCGAAACGTCGTGGAGACGATATTGTCGTAAGTTGATTTTGTTCGCACATTCTGTGTGTGATTTGTAAACGTTATTGGATTTGCTGCTGGCGTTGGTAGTAGAGTGGCCCGTCACGCGTAAGCATTGAAGAATTCCGGACTCTATACAATCCGGACTCTATACAAAGCGTAGAAGGAATACCTATGAGAATCGCGGCAGTCGGCCGGGCACTCCCCGATCATTACTATGATCAAGAAACGCTTTTAGAGGCGCTCAAGACCCATTGGGCTGGGCGCTACCACAATCTTTCGCGATTAGAGAAGCTCCATCGGAACGTACAAGTTGGTGGCAGGCATCTCGCTGTTCCGATTGATGTGTACCAGTCTCTCGACTCGTGGGGAGAGGCCAACGCACATTGGATTGAGGTGGCACAAGACGTTGGCGAACGAGCCATTCGCGATGGTTTGTCGCAGGTGGGGCTCGAGCCACAGGACGTTGACGCGATCTTTTTTGTTACCGTCACCGGTGTCGCGACACCGTCTATTGACGCCAGATTGTGTAATCGCCTTGGGTTCCGATCCGACATCAAGCGGACGCCAATCTTCGGTCTTGGCTGCGTCGCCGGAGCGGCGGGGGTGGCTCGGGCTGCCGATTATGTTCGCGCTTTCCCAGATCACGTGGCGGTCTTGCTGTCCGTTGAATTGTGTTCGCTCACGCTCCAGCCCAAAGATCTGTCGATCCCCAATCTGATAGCCACAGGCTTGTTCGGAGATGGTGCGGCTGCGGCTGTTGTGGTCGGCGAAGAACGCGCTCAGCGTCTTGGCATAAAGGGACCGCGTGTCGTGGATACCCGATCTGTATTTTACCCGGACACCGAAGGCGTCATGGGTTGGGATATTGGGGACTGGGGCTTCCGAATCGTTCTTTCTGCCGAGGTCCCCGATATTGCCAAAGGCCGTTTGAGCACGGATGTCGCGGGCTTTTTGGAGTCCAAGGGTCTGTCGGTGCCTGATATTGGCGTTTGGGTCTGTCATCCCGGGGGCCCGAAGGTCTTGCTGTCCATAGAAGAAGGGCTGCAACTGCCCGAAGGGGCGTTGCATAGGACTTGGCGCAGCCTGGAAGAGGTTGGGAACCTGTCGTCTTCATCCGTGTTGTTTGTTTTGGCCGACACGTTGAAAGAGCACAAGCCTACCGGTCCGAATGAGCCTGGTTTGTTGTTGGCTATGGGGCCCGGTTTTTGCTCCGAGCTGGTGCTTTGGGAGTGGGGAGAATGATCTTTGGTTTCGACTCAGCCGTTGTCTACACGGCGATCGTGGTGCTCGTTGCCCTAGAGCGACTTTATGAAATGGTGATTGGGCGTCGCAATCTGAAGCGCGCGCTCAGTCGTGGTGGCCAGGTGTATGGAAAAGGTCACTGGCCATGGATGGTCGTTTTACACACGACCTTTTTGATCGCCTGCCCGCTCGAGGTTTGGGTTGCCGAACGGCCGTTCGTCGCTGCCCAGTTCTGGGGTTTTGGTGCCCTGGTCGTGTGTACGATGACGCTCCGCTATTGGGTCATCTCGACCTTGGGGGACCGCTGGAACCCGCAGATCGTGGTTGTGCCCGATGACAAGCGTATCGATACCGGACCTTTCCGATTTCTCCCGCACCCCAATTATCTGGCAGTAGTCATCGAATTGTTCGCGTTGCCGATGATGCATGGCGCTTGGGGCGTGGCTGTGTTTTATGGTCTCGCCAATGGGCTGCTATTGCGTACCCGCATCCGTGAAGAAGAGCGGGTTTTGAGATCGGAGTTGAGGACGACATGAGCGAATCGAGCCTTACGGAACAGAGCATCCTGGATGGGATCATTGACGTTGCGCGCACACACCTTGCGTGGGAAGGCGAGGTGTCGCTCACCACTCCGGTGGTTGAAGTGTTTCGTCTGGATTCCATCCGTCTCCTGACGCTGGTAGTAGAGATTGAGAATCGTTTTGAGATCTGCCTGGAAGACGACGCGACCGATCAGGTCGAGACGCTCGGAGATCTGGTTTCGCTGATCTACAAGACGTCCCAGGAGGCGGAATGATGGTGGCGGAGACACGTCCGACGACGTTGATGGAGTTGCTCGACCACGCGGCGGCTTCGGAAAGCACGGGGCTGCGTCTCCTCGATCGCCGGGAACGCGAGACTTTTGTTTCATGGCAGGCCCTTCGTGTTCAGGCGCTAAAAGTTGGCGGCGCACTCCAGGCCCGAGGCCTGCAGCCGGGCGATCGCGTAGGCTTGATCTTCCCTACAGGGCTTGGTTTCTTTACGTCCTTTTTTGGCGTGCTGGCGGCCGGGGGCATCCCTGCACCGCTGTATCCGCCAGTCCGTTTAGGCCGCCTGGATGAATACCATGCGCGGTCTGCGCGGATGCTGGGCGCGATTCAGGCCCGGATGGTGCTGACAGATAAAAAGGTGCACCGCGTCATTGGCGAGGTCATTGAGGCGGCGAGACCGGAGCTCGGTTGTGTTCGGGTAGAGGATCTCGATGAAGCGTCGCCGGCAGATTTTATGCCTTCTCCTGAAGCGCTGGGTTTGATCCAGTACTCTTCGGGGACCACGCGAGACCCGGCTCCCGTCGCGCTCAGCCATCGCGCGTTGATAGCTCAGGCGTCTGTGGTCTTGGACGGGATCGTCGACACCTTTCCGTTGGAAGAGGTCGGCGCTCACGCTGGTGCCAGCTGGTTGCCGCTCTACCATGACATGGGGCTTATAGGCACGGTGATGCCCTCGATGTTGCATCGCGCCAATCTCGCGCTGATTGGCCCTGAGGTGTTTGTCGCGCGTCCGGCGGTCTGGTTGCGCATGGTTTCGCGTTACGGCGCCACGGTTTCGCCGGCGCCCAACTTTGCCTATGCGCTCTGCGTGGATCGGATTCGAGACGAAGAGCTTGAAGGTGTAGATTTGTCTTGCTGGCGCCTAGCGCTCAATGGTGCTGAGGCTGTAGCGCCTCGTGTTCTCGATCAGTTCTGTGATCGCTTTGCACCATGGGGCTTTCGGAGAGAGGCGTTGACACCGGTTTATGGGCTTTCCGAGGCGAGCTTAGCCGTCTCCTTCAGCGAGATGCGTTCGGAAGCGACCGAGTTGCGGTTGGATAGAGACCGTTTGGAGCTTGAGGGCGTCGCAGAGGTTCGAGAGGACGGAGACCGCTGGTCGAGTGTTGGCCGTCCGCTACATGGTTTCGATGTAGAGATACGAAACGCAGGCGACGTGCTTGAAGAAGGCCATGTCGGGCGTTTGTGGGTTCAAGGGCCGTCTTTGATGGACGGCTATTATGGGCAGCCCGAACGCACGAAAGAGACGTTGGTCGAGGGGTGGTTGGATACCGGTGACCGCGCGTTTTTACACGACGGTGAGCTTTATATTGTCGGTCGAGACAAAGACGTGTTGATCGTCAGAGGCAGGAACATTGCCCCTGCGAGCCTTGAAGACTTTGTCGATAGCGTCGAAGGTGTGCGCGTAGGGTGCTCGGCGGCCGTATCTATTTCGAATCCAGATGGGGCGACGGAAGGCATCCGGCTCTTTGTAGAATGTCGTAAAGATGCGAGTGCTGCCGCGCAAGATGCGATGCCAGATGCATGTAAGGACGCAGTGTTGCGGGGAATAGGCGTTCACATCGATGACGTCGTCGTATTGAAGGCGGGCACGTTGCCTAGAACCTCTTCCGGGAAGATCCGCCGAACCGAGACGCGTACCCGCTGGGAGGCTGGAAGCCTGCAGCCGCCTGATCGCGTGACGCCGTTGCGCATGGTTGGCGTGACTTGGCGTTCCGCTCGAGCCCATCGCCAAGCAAAAGACACGTAGTCTATACACAGACTTGTCCGAAATATTCTACGGACGAGTCAGAATGGATTAAAGGCCCAGAATTCTTAGTTTTGGAGCTTGTCATGACGTGTGGACGAATCGTTGGTGTTTTTTCCTTGGCGGTACTTCTTGGTGGGGTTTCAGCGTGTGGCCCTAAGCCTGCGCCGGAAGACACTGCAGAGGCAGACACCGACACGGACACGGACACAGACACGGACACGGACACGGATTCGGACACCGATACCGACACGGACACGGACACGGACACGGATACCGACACGGACACGGACACTGACACGGACACCGACACGGACACTGACACGGACACCGACACAGAGCCCGATGGGA
>Ga0163179_10002710_pt1 | contig 12195 bp, 12 predicted proteins | sample AtlANTMetagenome_FD_109643 | JGI IMG/M metagenome (GOLD analysis project Ga0163179, IMG submission 109643) | Marine eukaryotic phytoplankton communities from the Atlantic Ocean - Atlantic ANT 2 Metagenome | ecosystem: Environmental > Aquatic > Marine > Oceanic | place: North Atlantic Ocean...
GTCTAGTTTGATTCGGCTTATTGGGTCGAGGCTCTTGCCCTCAAAGCGACGGTCGTATGCCTTGAGGCCCGCAGCGGTTGCCCAGGCGAAGAGCTTTTGGCGTAGCTCAGGAGCGTCCTGAATACCGGAGCTGATCTTTGAGTAGTACTTTTCCCAGAGGCGTGGCACGCACACCAGAAGTGTTGGCTCGACTTCGGCGAGGTTCTCGGGGACCTTGTCCAGTCCTTCTCCCATGTTCACCGTGTAGCCGGTGCGAATGGCCATGATCTCGCCCTGTAGGCGCTCGGCGATGTGGCTGAGTGGCAAGAAGCTCAAGCTCGAGTCGATGGGTCCGAGGTGCAAGACATTAGCCAGGGAATCAGCCATCGCCATGATGTTCAGGTGGTTTAGTTGGGCACCTTTTGGGGGGCCGGTGGTGCCCGACGTGTAGACGATCGTCGCAACAGCAGCGGGATCGAGTTGTTCGGCTGCTGTTTCGATGCTGCTGGTTGCAGTCTCTCCTGCCTCGGCACCAAGCGCTCCGAGGTCGTCCCAGTCCAACGTGAAGTCGTCGTCTTCGCCGCCGCTCCCTGCAAACAGAACCGCTCGGCTCAGTGCGGGGCAGGCTTCGCGAATGGCTTCTACCTTCGCCAACTGCTCCTGGTCCTCGACAAAGATCGCCTTAGAAGAGCTGTGTTGAAGGATGTATTCCACCTGTTCGGGGATAGAGCTGGGGTAGATCGGAACGGTCACGCAGCCCAGTGAGAGGGCTGCGAGATCTGCGATGAGCCACTCGATTCGGTTGGTTGAGAGGATTCCGACTCTCTCGCCAGAGCTCAGCCCGAGACTCTGCAGACCTGCTGCGGTCTTTAGAACCCGTCGTCGGTATTCAGCCCATGAGATGTCATGCCAGATGCCATCCTCTTTGTAGCGTAGCGCGGGCGCATCGCTCCGGCGATTAGCGTGGTCTAAGAAAGCTGACAAGATGGTTCGGTACGTTGTCATGGGCGGTTTGTAGCCTGGATTGTCGCTCTAGGCGATCTCTGCTTCCCTCAGATCTGTAGCTTTTCCCAGTTTGTGCCTTGAAACCGGGGCACCACAATCGCAGATATTGCTAGCCGCGAGAGGGCCATTCCACACCACAAACCAAAGACAGAGGCGGCTTCGCTGCTATAGCCCAAGGTGGGCACCAGCCACAGCCCCAGAAAGGCGGCGATGGGCAGCATGAGCAGGTATTGCTGTGCAATCTGTACTTTGGCAACCCAGCGAGTCTCTCCCGCTCCCAGAAGACTGAACATCAGGACGACGGGCACGACATTGACGAGCACCGTAATGCTGAACAGGCGAAGTGAGGGCACAGCAATGGCGATGGTCGCAAGATCTTGAGAAAACAACGACAGCAGCGGCTCTGGCCAGATGGCAACTGCCGCTGCGCCCGGCACCATAGCGATGGTGCACAAGCGGACCCCAAGCCAGACGAGCGTTCGGGCTTCTTGAGGCTGGCCTCGGCCGAGGTTCTGCCCAACGATGGTTGCCCCCGCGAGCCCCATGCCCAGCGCCACCAGAAACCCCGCTGAGCCAATGTTGAGCAAGATGGTTCCAGCAGCCAGGCTGGTGGTTGAGATCTCGCCATGAAGCTTCAAGAATATTGTGAAGCTGACAAGAACCGCTGCTGAGCGGACTGCTTCGGGCCATACAAGACCAGCCAACTGAAAAAAGGAACGCGTCTTGATTCGGCTGAGGCGAAAGGGACGGTAGATCTTGCGGATGTCGGCCTGCAGGAAGGTGAGAAAGGTGTAGAAACACGTGCCGATACACTGCGCCATCACCGACGCAAGGGCTGCGCCACGGACATCCATGGCTTCAGCTCCGAGATTGCCGAAGATAAAGATCCAGTTGAACAGGATGTTGAGGACCTGAATCAACAGGATCGAGATCATGTAGACGCCCGAGCGGCCGATGCCGTTATAAAAACCCCGGTAGCAGAAGTTGGCGCCGATAACCCCCAAGGCCAGGAGACGAATGGCCAGATATTCGCTGCCGCCGCTGTAGATCTCGTTGCCGTGGACCACCAGGGGGTCGTCAGAGAGTTGAGCAAAGACAGTGGGGGCTGCCTGCGCTAGCAGGTAGCCCATGGGCAGCCCAATGATCACGCTCAGGCAGAGGCCTGTGTCCAGTGCCCCACCTGCTGCATCTTGATCGCCCTCTCCCTCACGTCGCGAGACGATGGCTTGTACACCGGTACCCAGACAGGTGACGATGGTGGCGAACATCAAGAAGGAAAAGGACCCCAAGCCTACCGATGCCTGCGGTGCTGGGCCAAGGCGACCGACCATGGCTGTATCGACCAGGTTAAGGACGATCTGGCCGGTCATGCCGCCGATTATCGGTAGCGCGAGCCGCAGCACCTGGGCGCTTCTTGTCGGCTCAAACCATCGCTTTAGCGTTTCGATGGTTCTTTCCCGTCGTGTAAGGGATAGAGATCGGCGCGGCAGTCAGAGCAAAAGTCCAAAGGTAGGTAGCCAGTGAAGAGCGTCGGGAAGAAATAGAGAAAGAAGCTTCGTGCATCTACGCCGTCGTACATAAGGCAGTGGGCATTGGTGCAGTGACCCCGAGCGCTGTGTCCGGGGTTGGAGCTTAGGCCCAAGGCGTGGCCCATCTCGTGGATAAGCACGCTGGCCTCCTGCTTGACGCCGGTCACCCACAAGATGGGCTTGATGTTTCCTTGGAGGAGCACGATCAAGGCACTGTCATGGGGTGGGCTGACATCCTTGTAGTCCTTCCGGCTCCAGCAAAAGCCCCGGTACTTGCCGAATCGAGGTGCGTAGAGAATATGAAGCACTGCCGTATGATTGGGGTCCTTTGCCCGTATGGAGCGATAACGGCGGGCTAGCTTGCGGATGCTCTTGTCATCTTCCTGCCACTCCTGGGCTGGGATCACGTCATCTACGACCAACTGCACCCCGCCGGGCTTGTCCAGATAGCGCTCGACTCGGCTAAGGAAGGTTCGTAGGGCCCCCGGTCGGGGTGAGCTGCCCTCGACCCGGTCTATCTCTATGAGCAGGCGCGGCGTCGTGTCCGCGTCGAGATAGAGGGCGTCGCGATTGCCAGGTCCTTGCGCCCCTTCCGGTTTGGGCAGGTGGGCACAGCCGCCTAGAAGACTTAAGAGCAGTGCGGCGATTGCGAGCTTCGGCATCGAGCAGGATGCTAGCACGCGCCTGACCTGGCGAGGTCGTCTCTGCGCTGAACTCTGCTCAGCTTGTGGCGGCGAGGTAGGGAAGGGGAGCTTTGTCGAGGCAGGCAAGGCTGGCTTCGACCATCATCTTGGCCATGAGCCCTCGACAAGCCTCGGTCGCTGAGCCTATGTGGGGCAGCAGGATGACGTCCTTGCGATGCAGCAAAGAGGCGTGAACTTGAGGTTCATTCTGGTAGACGTCCAGACCGACTGCGCGCAGGGGGCCTTCGTCAAGAGCATGAGCAAGAGCCGTCTCATCAATGAGGCTGCCACGCGAGGTGTTGATCAGCACAGATCCCTGTTTCATTGACAGCAATTGCTGTTTGCCCAGCATTCCCTTTGTGGCGGGAGTCAGGGGAGCGTGGAGTGACACCACATCACTGCTGGCGAGTAGTTCATCGAGACCCACTAACCGGGCCCCAAGCTCTTCTTCGAGGGCAGCATCTACGGGGCGACGGTTGTTGTAGACGATGTCCATGCCAAAGGGGATAGCTCTGCGGGCCACCGCGGTTCCGATTCGACCCATTCCGATGATGCCCAGGCGAGCACCGCGTAGCTCGACACCCGTGAGCAGGTCGAGCCCCCAACTGGTCCAGTTTCCCGCACGAACGAAGTGGTCGGCTTCGACAAGTCGTCGGCAACTGCCTAGCAAGAGTGCGAAGGCAAGATCTGCAGTGGCATCCGTAAGTACCCCAGGGGTGTGGCAGACCTGGATCCCCAGACTGTTCGCAGCGTTCAAGTCGATGTTGTCCAGCCCCACTGCTACCTGAGCTATGAGGCGAAGCGGGTGGTCGGGGTGCGCCGCTGCCGATTGCAGGACGGTCGCGTTCATTGGATCGGTGAGCATGCAGATGCAGACATCGTGACCTGGCACCTCTTTGATGAGCTGCTCTTGGCTAGGCGCACCCGGCCCGGGTAGTACGGTGACCTCTGCTCGTGCTCGCAGTTTGGATAGTAAGGGGGCTGGAATCGCCTGAGTTACCAGTACTCGGTCCGTACGCACAGTGTCCTCACTACTCATTGGCTAGCTCTCAAACTGAAGGTCTTTGCGTACATCCTCGCCGTACGCTGCCGCGATGGCATCGATGGCTTCATTGAGCTCATCGCCTTCGGGTGCAGGCACCGGGGGAGTAGGTCGCAAGATCAAGTACAGATCGCCCGTCGCTGTGCCGCTGGCTCCTTCAGGCATCCCCCGACCGCGAAGGCGCAAGCGCGTGCCGGCCTCAGCGCAGGGGGGGATCTTGACCTTGACGGTGCCGGTAGGAGTAACCGCCGTGATGGTACCGCCGCGAATGGACTCAGCGAAGCTAAGCGGCAGGTCCATCTCGAGATCGTCCCGATCAACGCGCACCAGTGGGTGCTCTGCGATGGCGATTTCAAGGAACAGGTCTCCGGGGGGGCCACCATCGACGCCAGGTAGGCCTTTCTTGCTCAGACGCAAGCTTTGACCTGGCCGCACACCCTTTGGGATCCGCACGGTCACGGAGCTACCTTCACCGATGGAAAGCTTCCGTTCTCCTCCTGTCAGTGCTTCCGACAGACTGACCTCGAGGTTTGCCCGTACGTCTTGACCTCGACGGGGGCCTCGAGAGGGGCGACGTCGAGGTCGTCCCTGGCCACCAACAAACATGTTCATGATGTCTTCGAAGTCGAAAGCGGAACCTGGTCCAGGGCCACCCATGCCGCCGAAGCCACCGCCAAAGTTGCGGAAAGAACGAGCTGCCTTGGGATCGAAGCCTGGCCGGAATGCCTCGGTGCCGAACTCGTCGTACAGCTTACGTTTCTTGACGTCACCAACCATGTGATAGGCGGCGTTGACTCGTTTCAGCTTCTCGGGGTCGCCGCCCCTATCCGGATGCAGCTTGCGGGCGAGCTTGCGGTAGGCCTTCTTGACAGCGTCCTGGCTGGCGTCTCTGGCGACACCGAGGACCTTGTAGGGGTCCTCCGAGTCGATGACGCTCATTCGCTACGGCGCTCCGCTGCCAGCATGCGTCCTGTGGCCAGACCCTGTGCAACCTGAGCGTCGGCGTACTCGCTCGACTCAGGATCGGCGCTGAGCAGTGTCTGCTCGGCTTCGGCAAGGTCTTGCTTTGCTGCGGCAACGTCGACGTCCTCGGCGTTCTCGAAGCTGCTCACTACGATGGAAACCTTCTCGGCGGAGACCTGAGCAAAGCCGTGGCCAACCGCGTACACATGACCTTCTTCTTCACCGTTGGGCCCCTTGGCCGCGAAGGTCAGAGCGCCCGGGCGCACCGAGGTGATATAGGGGTAGTGACCAGGCAGCACCCCAAACTCACCAATAGCGCCAGTGACAGTCACGGACTCGACACTGCCCGAGAAGATCTCCTTCTCAGGGGTGAGGATGTTCAGGAGAAAACGCTCGCCCACGACTAGTTGTCTTCCTTAAGAAGTTCCTCACCCTTTTCCATGGCTTCTTCAATGGTACCGACCATATAGAAGGCCTGCTCGGGTAGCCCATCGTGCTTGCCATCAAGGATTTCCTTGAAGCCACGAACCGTATCTTCGAGGGCCACGTACTTACCTGGGCTTCCAGTGAACTGCTCGGCTACGAAGAAGGGCTGACTTAAGAAGCGCTGGATCTTACGTGCGCGCTCAACGACTCGCTTGTCCTCTTCGCTAAGCTCGTCCATGCCGAGAATGGCGATGATGTCCTGCAGTTCCTTGTAGCGCTGCAAGATGATCTGCACGCGCTGCGCGGTCTGGTAGTGCTCATCACCAACAACCTCAGGCTCGAGGATGCGGGAAGTTGAATCGAGTGGATCCACCGCTGGGTAGATGCCGAGCTCCGCGATCTTACGAGAGAGCACCGTGGTGGCGTCCAGGTGAGAGAAGGCGGTTGCGGGAGCGGGGTCGGTCAGATCGTCGGCGGGCACGTAGATGGCCTGTACCGAGGTGATTGACCCCTTGTTGGTCGTGGTGATTCGCTCTTGGAGATTGCCCATCTCGGTGGCCAGCGTCGGCTGGTAACCCACTGCCGATGGGATACGTCCCAGGAGCGCGGACACCTCGGAGCCGGCCTGAGTGAAGCGGAAGATGTTGTCGACGAACAGCAGAATGTCCTGACCTTCCTCATCCCTGAAGTGCTCGGCGACGGTCAGGGCAGACAATGCGACGCGAGCGCGGGCTCCCGGCGGCTCATTCATCTGACCATAGACAAGGGCGACCTTGCTCTTGGCCGGGTCGACGATGGGCATGCCCGTGTCGTCGTTCATCTTGATGTGACCGTGGTCGTCCTTTTCTGCGGCAATAACCCCAGACTCCATCATCTCGAACCACAGGTCATTACCCTCGCGGGTTCGTTCGCCGACACCGGCAAATACCGAATAACCACCGTGCTTCAAGCCGATGTTATTGATGAGCTCCATGATGAGCACGGTCTTGCCGACACCAGCGCCGCCAAACAGCCCGGTCTTGCCGCCACGAGAGTAGGGAGTCATCAGGTCAATGACCTTGATGCCTGTCTCGAACATCTGCACGTCGGTACTCTGTGAGGTGAAGTCAGGTGCGTCTCGGTGAATAGGTGCGAAGTTCGTTGCACCCACCTCGCCGAGCTCATCTACCGGCTCACCAATGACGTTCAGGATACGTCCCAGCACCTCTTTACCTACCGGCATAAGGATGGGGTTGCCTGTGTCCGTCACCTTCATGCCACGAGCAAGGCCGTCGCTTGAGTCCATGGCGATGCAGCGAACCGTGCTCTCGCCAAGGTGCGAGGCAACCTCAAGGGTGAGGTTGTCGGGGGCGTCGCTGATCGCGGGGTTGGTGACGGTCAGGGCGTTGTAGATTGCGGGGAGTTGTCCCTGCTCGAACCGTACGTCGAGCACGGGGCCCATGACTTGGATGATTTCGCCAGATGCGGTGGTCATGTCTTTGTCCTTCGCTATCGCTTAGAGGGCTTCGGCGCCGGCGACAATCTCCACCAGTTCCCTGGTGATGGCTGCCTGACGCGCGCGGTTGTATTCGAGGGTGAGTCGGTCAATCACGTCCTTTGCGTTGCGTGATGCCGCATCCATTGCGGTCATTCGCGCAGCGTGCTCGCCGGCCGTGGATTCGAGGAAGACCTGGTGGAGCCGGGTCCGTAGAAAGAGGGGTAGGATTTCACTGAGGATGGTGCCTTGGTCTGGCTCATAAACAAAGTCGACCAGATGCTCGGGTTCTTCGGCACCACTCTGAGCGAGATCAGTCAAAGGAAACAGCTTCTCAATGGTGGGGTCTTGGGAGAGCGTGTTCACGAAGTGGTTGTAGGCGAGATAGATCTCGTCGAGGTCACCGCTCTCGTAGCGGTTGCACAGCTCTTGAACCAGCTCGGCCACCATCTTGGGGAATTCGCTGGGCTTGAGGTCACCGTGCGAACGACCCAGTCGGTGCTCACTTCTGCGGAACGCATCGCCAGCTTTCTTGCCGTAGGTCATCACCTCGAGGTTAGAGAAACCAGGCTCGTTGGCGTTGGCTTCTATCCAGCGAGTGGTTTTGCGAATCAGTGCGTTGTTGAAGCCACCACAAAGCCCTCGGTCAGAGGTCATGACGATGACTGCGACGTTTCGTACCTCATCGTGTGCCGTTAGCAGCGGATTATCGACCTGGTCGATCCGCGCCATAAGGCTCTGCAGTACTGCTGTCACCTCATCGCTATAGGGGCGCGAGGCGAGGGCAGCGTCAATGGCTCGCTTCATCTTGGCGGCGGCCACCAGCTTCATTGCCCGGGTGATCTGCTGGGTCGACTTGACCGAAGCAATCCGGGTTTTCAGCACCTTGAGGGAAGGCATGCTCAGTAATCCCTTTCGCTCGCCTAGGCGACGAAGATGCCCTTGTACTCGGCTAGTGCGGCGTCGAGGTCTGCCTTGATGGCGTCTGTCATCTTGCCTTCGCTGAGGATGTTCTGGGCGATTGTCGGGTGTTTGTCAGCCATGAACGCCAGGTAGCCATCGTGCCACTCCATGACCTTCGAGACGGGGTACTCATCCAGCCAGCCATTGGTTGCGCCGTAGATGACCAGGATCTGCTGGTCGACTCCCATGGGTGCGTACTGCGGCTGCTTGAGGACTTCGACCAGGCGGGCTCCACGAGTAAGCATGGACTGCGTAGCCTTGTCTAGATCCGAGGCGAACTGTGCAAAGGCAGCCATCTCGCGGTACTGAGCAAGAGCCAGTCGCAGCGTTCCTGCGACCTGCTTCATGGCCTTGATCTGGGCACTACCGCCGACGCGAGAGACCGAGAGGCCGACGTTAATTGCCGGGCGGATACCCGAGAAGAAGAGGTCGGTATCGAGGAAGATCTGACCGTCGGTGATTGAGATCACATTGGTCGGAATGTAGGCAGATACGTCACCAGCCTGGGTCTCGATGATGGGCAGCGCCGTCAGAGAACCAGCTCCCTGGGCATCGCTCATCTTGGCGGCGCGCTCCAGCAGGCGGCTGTGCAGGTAGAAGACGTCACCAGGATAGGCTTCACGACCGGGAGGCCGACGAAGAAGCAGGGACATCTGGCGATAAGCGACAGCCTGCTTGGACAAGTCGTCGTAGACGCACAGGGCGTGTTGTCCACTGTCGCGGTAGTACTCGCCCAGGGTTGCACCGGTGTAGGGGGCGATGAACTGCATCGGGGCCGGGCTGGCGGCAGGGGCGCAGACCACCGTGGTGTATTCCATGGCACCGTAGCGACGAAGTCGCTCGACGACCTGGGCGACAGTCGACTGCTTCTGGCCGATAGCGACGTAGATGCAGTGGCAGTTCTGGCCCTTCTGATTGATGATGGTGTCGATGCCGATGGCGGTCTTGCCTGTCTGACGGTCACCAATGATCAACTCACGCTGACCCCGGCCGATGGGCACCATCGCATCAATGGCCTTGAGACCAGTCTGGAGAGGCTCGTGAACGCTCTTACGCACGACGATACCGGGCGCCTTGATTTCGACTCGGCGGGTGTGCTCCTGGCTGATCTCTGGTCCGCCATCGAGAGGCCGGCCCAGGGGATCCACCACGCGACCCAGCAGCGCGTCTCCGACGGGCACCTCTACGATGCGTCCGGTTCGCTTGACCGAGTCACCTTCGCGGATCTTTCGGTCCTCACCGAGAATCGCGATTCCGACGTTGTCTTCCTCTAGGTTGAGGACCATGCCGGACACGCCCACTGAGAACTCTACGAGCTCACCGGCAACCGCATTGCTTAGCCCGTGGATGCGGGCAATTCCATCGCCTACAGCGAGCACGGATCCGGTCTCAGCGACCTCGACGCGGCTCTCGTAGTTAGCGATCTGATCCGTGAGGATCTGGCTGATCTCTCCAGCGCGAAGTTCCATTTAGGGCGACCCTTTCACTTTGATGGGGAGCTGGCGAATGCCATGCCGTCCAGGCTTAGGCCTGAGCGGGCGTCTCCTGGCTGAGCAACTTGTTCTGTAGAAGGTTGAGTTGAGTACGAATGCTGCCGTCGAAGACCAGGTCGCCGACGTGTGTGACGATTCCACCGACCAGCGAGGCATCGACCTCGGTCTCAAGAAGAATCTGCTCTTTGCCGGTGACGGCCAGAAGGTGCTTCTCAAGAGCTTCGAGGGTTGCCTTGTCAAGGGCCACTGCGGAGCAGACTCGTGCACGGACACGTCCAATGCGCTCGTCGTAGTTTTGCTCAAATGCGCTGTTGATGTCGCTGAGCGAGACCAGGCGGTTGTTATCGAGCAGTAGCGACATGAAGTTGCACGTGATCTTGTGGGCTCCCAACTTAGCGAGCACCGTCTTCAACACAGCAGACCGCTCACTGAGGGGAATACTTGGATTGCCGAGGGCCGAACGCAACTCAAGGGAGTCGGACATGAGCGTAACGATACCGCTCAGGTCGCTCGCAACGGTTTCAAGGCAGCCCTCGCTGTGGGCCAGGTCGCTCAGAGACTTTGCGTATCGTCGTGCTACTGCGTTGCTCATCGCTTAGCTGCCTCTCCGACCTTGCCGAGGTAGTCCCCAGTCAGTCGTTGCTGGTCATCGTCACGGACAGAGTTACTCAGTAGAGCGCTGGCGTGACCTACGGCGAGGCCGATAGCTTGCTCTCGAAGTTCACGGCGTGCGCGTCGGAGCTCTTCGTCGACGCTTCGCTTTGCGGCTGACTCAAGCTGTGCAGCTGCCTGCTGCGCTCGCTCCTCGATGCTCTTTCGTTCCATATCGGCATCGCTGCGCACATCGGTCATGAGAGTCTCGATTTCACCCTCGAAGTTGGCGATGCGGGCTTCGATCTCCTGATAGACCTCTTCCGCGCTGGCCTTGCTCTTCCAGCTCTCGTCGAGGGCTTCTTTGACTTCCAGACGTCGGCTCGTCAGGAAATCACTCATCGGCTTTCGTAGGGCCCAGCCGAGGAATCCGAGAAGGATGGCCAGGTTCAGTAGATGCCGCAGCATCCCTGGTATATCTGGGCCGGCGCCTGCGCCGCCTGCTGCCAGGGCGATGTCGCTTGCAGCGACCAGGAACAGAGCAGTCAGGCCGAGGGTGCAGAGAACCGTTCGTGGAGACATCAGTTGTCCTCCAGGGGCCGCCCGAGTACTGAACTCGCGATCTGTTTGCTTAAGGCGCCAGCGGCTTCTTCAAGTTGCTTGGTAGCATCGACACGCTCTTTAGAGAGGCTCTCTCGGGCTTCTTCGAGGAAGCCCTCGGCGCGGGTGCGGGCCGCCTGCAAGGTCTCTTGCTCCATGGCGAGGGACTCTTGCCGTAGTCGGCTCCTCTCGGCCATGGCTTCGACTCGCGCTTCGGCGAGTCTCTCTTCCAACTCACCCATCTTTGCGGCGACCTCTTCTTGCATTAACTCGGCTTCCTTGCGGTAGCCGTGGATGTTCTTTTCACGCTCGGCGAGCATGGCAAGCATCGGCTTGAAGATGATCAGATGAAGGCCTGCAATAACGACCAGAAAGGGAATGGTCTGCAGTGCTATGAGATCGAGCGAGATGTCCACAACGACTCCTAGTCCCAACTACCAGCGTGTCCTCTGAAGAGGAGGATCACACCACGGACGCGCGCCTTATAGGAGAGGTGATTTGCGCAGTCAATAGGAGTTGGAAGGAAGCTTGAAAGAAGTAGTGCCCCTTGAGCCTGGGAGACGACCTCATTATCATCCGCGCGGATCAGTGGAAGCTGCCACGATGCAACGTGTACAAGCTGACATCGCACGAAGGACGCCCCCATGAGTTTTTGCAAGACGGTAAAGGTACGATTTAGCGATACCGATCCAGCGGGGGTTATGTACTTCCCTCGCTTTCTCGATCGATTCCACGGGGTGTTCGAGGATTGGTTCGATGAGCAACTGGGAATGCCCTACCACTGGGTCCTTGAAGAAACCGACATCGGGTTTCCGACGGTGCACACGGAGTGTGACTATCGAAAGCCATGCCGTTTTGGTGAACTTCTGGACATCGAATTGAGCGTCGTTCGAGTAGGGGGCCGATCCTTCACGTGCACATATAAGGTACGGGCCCAAGGTGCGCATGAAGTGCGGGTCCATGCGACCCTTGTCACAGCTACGGTAAGTCTTGAGGACTTCAAACCAGTGAAAATTCCAGAGCTACTGCGCGCCCGCCTGTTGGAGCGTCTTGAGCCCCCGGTGAGCGAGGTGTCGGCTCCGTCGCGCTCGGTAGCATCGAGTGGCTGAGCATCAGGCGCAGGATCTTTCCTCTGAGCCGAGGTTAGCGACCAGCTTCTCTGGGGTCGCAGCCGAGCGCCTCGCCCCGGATGATGCATCGCGTCTTGAACGGCTCAAATACACCGTGGCACAGGCGCGACAGGCGCCTTTCTACAAGTCGACGCTGGAAGGTCTGTCCGTTAGCCGTCTGAGTGACCTGAGTTCTCTGCCCCTTACGTTTAAGTCGGATCTTAAGGCGCATCCGGCGGAAGCTTTCCTTGCGTGTGCTCCTGAAAAAGTCTGGCATTTCCATGAGTCTTTCGGCACCACCGGTGTCCCTGTGCCTGGCTGGTACAGCCTTGACGATA
>Ga0163179_10002711_pt1 | contig 12194 bp, 7 predicted proteins | sample AtlANTMetagenome_FD_109643 | JGI IMG/M metagenome (GOLD analysis project Ga0163179, IMG submission 109643) | Marine eukaryotic phytoplankton communities from the Atlantic Ocean - Atlantic ANT 2 Metagenome | ecosystem: Environmental > Aquatic > Marine > Oceanic | place: North Atlantic Ocean...
TATTCTGCTGAAGACAGTAGATATGAATTTTACGAGGTTACACCATATATGCTTGATATAGATATGGATTTTAAATATGTACCCGGTTCAAGTATGCCAGAATCTAGGGCAAGTCGTTTTGATCAAGCTCTTGATCTGGTACAAATGGGTCTATTAAATGCTGAGCAGTTTTGGAGATGGACTCAAAAAGATATATCAAAAGAGATATTAGAAGAAATGATGGAACAAAGAAGAATGCAAGAAGAAATGATGGAACAGCAAAGAGCTGTAATGCAAGAGTCGACTGACCCTCAAGAAATTGAAGATGCGATGTTGGTTCAACAACAAATGATGCAAGGTCAACCAGAACAAGAAACTGGAAACCAACCATCACAACCAAGACCAAAAAGAAATAAATAACAAGGAGAATCAATGAGCATTAAGGGTGGAACTACAAGAGAAATGATGTTAAAAAAAATAGTTGAAGATGAGGAAATAGAAGATAAGAAACAAGATGGTGGAAAACATCACGGATCTACTCATCATAAAACTCGTAAAAATAAAACGGATGCCGATGCAAGACAAGAAGCTCAAAGAAAAGAAGCTGAAAGAAAAGAGCAAGAAGAAAAAGAAAAAGAGAAAGAAAAAGAAAAAGCTAAGCAAGGTACTCCGGATGATATTAAACAAATGGACAAGGAAACAGTAGATAATTTAGGATATGCAATTAATGAAGCACAAAAGCGAGGCAAACCAACAGTTGATTTTAAAGGCAAAACCTATGAGGTTTCAAAAGTAATAACAAATGCTATAGAATCAAGAAGCCGAGAATTAAAGCAAGGTGGAGGTGGTGGTTCTAAATATACTGTTGCTTATGATAAATGGGTAAGAAATAATTTTGTTGATGATATTAAAAGAGGTGCAGATGTTAACGAAATTTTATCATCTCCTAAAGTACAAAGTTCTTATCAGAAATCATCTGGGCAAAGTCCTTTAGCAAAATAAATTTAATTAACAAGACCAATCGGAGGATGTCTTATGAGTAGTAGCAAAGAAGCCTATAATAATGTAGAAATTTCTGCTGAAGATATTTCTGCTTTAAATGGCGAACAGACCACAGTGTCTGAAGAAACACCAAAGGAAGAGACTTTAGAGGTTTCAAAAACCGAAGAAGTAACGAATCCAGAGGGCAGTGACAGTAATTTTGTGTATGATATTGATATAGATGGTAAGTCTTATTCTATTGATGATATTGCACAGTGGAAAGCTGATTCTGATAATAAAGATAATTGGAACAAGTCTAACACTGAGAAAGCACAAAAAATTGCTGGAGTGGGTAAATTCTTGAAAAAGTTCAATGAAGATGAAAAGTTACAAGACCATCTTAAAAGTTATTTTGATGATGAGAAGGACTTTAATTCTTTAGGATTAAAAGGCAATGATGCTGTTGAACCAGCACCAGAACCAGAAATATCCAGTGAACTAGATGATAGACTTTATAAATTGGAAGAAGCTGAGTATAGCCGAGTAGTTGAGCAGAGAACCTCAAACTTAGACCAAGAGTTGTCTCAACTTGAAGAGCAGTATCCTAGTGTTTTAGGTACTCCAGAGCAAGTTATGAACTTTCTTGATTTTGCAGATAAAAATTCTGCGAGGTATCGTGATAACGAGGGCATAGTCGACATCTCCCATATGTTTAAAGAATATTCATTTGATCATTTGAACAATGAGTTGAGCCACTTTAAAAAACTAAATGACAATGGAAATCGTAATAACTCTGTCATAAATAGGTCTGAGGTTGGTGCAGTTGAAACTGTAACTCCTACAAGCTATAGGTCTTGGAAGGATATTGATGGTAAAAATCCAGACCTTAAAAAATACTTTGACGAGTAATTACACAACTTAAAAGGAGTATAAAATGGCTCTATCGGATAATGTAACAGCATTAACAAGAGACAAATTTATTCCAGTATTAGTTGACAATATTTATAATTCTAATGTCCTCTGCTTAAAACTTTTAAAGAATGCAGAAAAATTAGATGGTGGTGCAAATATTGTTATACCAATTGAACATACGATACAAAGCTCTGGTGCTAGTGGATGGATTGATTATTCTACTGGTGCAACTGCTGTAGGTGAAGTTGATACTTATGGTAAAGCAACATATCAATGGGCAACTGGTTTTGCTGGTGTAAAAATTCCCGGTGAAGAGGAAATGGTTAACAAAGGTTCTTCACAAGTAATTTCACTATTAAAAGCGAAATTAAAGTCAGCAGAAAAAACATTAAAAGACCTTTTTGGTACTGGAATGTTTGCATCTGCTGTAGTATCAAATGGTCTTACAACACTTAATGGTGTAGGAACAGCAAATGCCGATGTCGATAGAATAGCTTATGACAATGGTACGGCTGGTATTCTAGATGATTTAGGTGCAGATCAAACTGTTAAAGTTGCTCAAGGTGAGGTAGCTGGTTCTATTGTAGGTTATAAAAGAGCTTTAGCTGGAATCACTGCTGGAGATAATACTGGTGGTAATAACGAATGGTGGACTGGTAAGTTAGGTTCATTTGAGTTAGCATCATTTTTAAGAACACCAGCACAAGCAACTGGCTTATTTTCTTGGACAGAAGCAATTGCTTTAAATACATCAAATGTAGCACGATTAACTGTTGCTATGACTAGAATGTATGGTGCTTTGACTAAAGATAATGATCAGCCAGATCTAATCGTAACTACTCAAGCTATTTATGATGCATATGAAACATCTTTACAAGCAAACAAAAGATTTGCTGGTGATGATGCTATTGCAAATGCTGGGTTTGATTCTTTACGATTTAAAGGTGCAACAGTTGTTGTAGATTCACATTGTCCAGCCGGGCATATGTATTTCTTAAATACTGATTACCTAGATTTTAAATGTCATCAAGATAGGAATTTTCAATTTGAAGACTTTAGAAGATTAGAAGCATCTGACAATATGCAATCTAGATTATTCTGGATGGGTCAGTTAACTTGTTCTAATCCGGGTATGCAAGGTGTGTTGTACAACGGACCGGTTGATTATTCATAAACCGTAAGTAACTCGTAGGTTAATAATGGGGGTGGTTACCTTTCGCTACCCCCATTTTAAAAAAGGAGAATATGGCTCAAAAAGTAAAATATCCAATAAACATAGGTTATAATAACCAGTCTGATCCTAAATTGGTTGGAACTGGCTTTGTACATATGGAGAATTTACACAATCTAAATGATGGTGCTTTAACAGTTAGAAATGGTTTTGGTTCTGCTATTACTGTTTCTAATAGAAAAAGTTTAGATTGGATATGGTGGATAGAACCAGTGTCTAAAGTTTTGTATTGGTTTGGATATGATTTTGATTCATCAAAACAAATATTCAAATTAGATGAAAATTTTTCAAACAATGTAGATATAGATGCACTTACGACAAATTCTCCAGAAAGAATTTTTTTATATAACTATGGCAGTGCTGTAAGGTTTGCTAAAGGAATAAATCATAATGTAGGTGTTTATCAGAAGATTGATAGAAACTTTTTTAATAGTGGTGTATCATATGCACATTTTCAATTTAGTGCAGAGTTAGATGACGATGAAAAAATTACATTGATTGATACTGATGGTTTGTCAAGAACATATGAAGCTGGAGACTACTATAATCAAGATACTGGATTTACTGGTGCAGTTTTGGGTGGTGCAACTACAAGTTGGGAAGCAACTAGTGTAACTTTAGATGCATATGAAATTACAATAAGAGGCTTAAAGTCAGATGGATCAACTTTAGACATAACTTATTTTTTTGAAAGTGATGGTACAAAAACCAATGGACAAGTTGCAAATGGTTATACATATGTAGACATTAGCAGTGTATCTGATGTGTCTGATGTGGCGACACAGTTTGCTACAGCTATAACACATACAAACGGACATAATGGTTTAATAGATGTTAATTATGGTGGTGCTGTTGCTAGTGGAGTCGTTGCAATGAGACAGTCTGTAATTGGAACTGCTGGAAATACAGTTGTAACGGAAGGTGGTTCTAACAATAGCAATGCAACATCTCTTGATTTTTCTGCTGGTAGTGATACTGGTGGAGAAATTTTAATAGCAAATGAATCTTCAAATGGTGTTGATATGACTCCATCAGAAATGGCTTTGGAATTTAAAAAAGCTATTGAACATAAAAATGGTCATAATGGTGGATTAGTTGTGATTGCAAATGTAGAAAGTGATGGACTTACAGCTTTAGATGGTGGATTATATATTAAACAAAGTGTTTATAATACCATTATTCCAACAAACATAACTGTAAGTGGAGGTTTTAATGATGATTGCACTATAAACCCTCCAGCTACATTTACAAGTGGAGTAGGATATTCTTTTGATGCTTTTCATTATGATCCTATAAATTACCCAAGAATAGATAATATTGTAGTTGGAAACTTAGAGTCTGTTGATGGAGGTACTTTGCCTTTTACAACAAACTCTAAAAATGTTCATTATAAAATAGCACCAGTCTTTGATGGGGTACAAGAAGGATTATTTATTGATGACACAGTTGGACCTATAAATTTTACAAATGATGATTCAAATACTGTAACATTTACTGTTAAATTCAACCAATCAACATACAATCCTAGATTAACTGGATTAAATATTTATAGAGCAATAACTGATGGAGAATATCCAGAAGACGGTGCTTATTATTATATAAAAGGTGTAAATATAACTGCTGGTGTCGAAAGTCAGTGGATGAATACGAGGCTTGGTTACAAAGGAAGAAGCATATTTAGTGCTTGGGATACAGATGATTTTATTACAAATTCTGGATCTGGCAACTATACTAATATAAGTGGTTCATTTGGTTCTATAAACTCTATGGGTACATCACCAATCAGTGCAGAAGAAGGCGACCTCTTTATGGATTACGAAACACCTTCAACATCATATGGAGCAATAGATCAATCTAAAATTCCTTCTAGTTGGAGGACAGTAGGTACAGCACAAATAAAAAGTTGTAGACAAATTAATGAAGTTAAAAAAAGATTTTTAATGCTTGATGATGATACCTATAATGATAGGTTTGGTGAAGATAGAGGATGGGTAATAATGTCTGATAATTGGACAAACTCTGGTCTATTGTCGGCAAGAAATTCTGGTCAGTGGGGATCATTTGACTCAGATACTGGGATAACTATTGATAGTGGAACTGTTTCTGGTGGTCAATATACAGCTTTACAATATAGTAGTATAATCTCTGGTTCTGGTACACACACAAGAGATTGTTTTGAAACAACCAATCCTTTTGAAGGATTTGATGGAGACAGTCTTTTTTATTTTAAAATGAGGTCTGAAGGTGACACTGGTAATGGTAATCCTTATATCAGATTTAAAATATACTTTACTGATTGGACAACTGGTTCGGCTGGGTCTACTTTTAGAACTATAACGGGTTCTTCTTTTGGATCTGGAAGTAATTATAACACTGCAACAAATTATGACCTCTTTAAAATCCCATCTACTTGCACTGCTTTTAAAGTAAAGGTTATATCTAGTTTTAGTGCTAGTACAATGGGTGGTAGTCATTATAGTACGGGCAATATTAGAATGTTGGATATGATTATTTCTCAAGTAAAAAGATCTGGAACAAAGGCTTGGACTCATCAGTCTTTATGGGCAGTTGACAATTCAAATGTTCAAACAGATAGTGCCATAGGAAATAGAGCAGTTATAGATGGAGTTAGTTATTTTGTTTCTGGTAATATTGACGATGTTTTTAGAAACTCTGGAGATAGTGGTTTTGTAGGTCTAACTCAAGGCAATACTAAAAATAGAGTTATAGCTGGAACAGATGCATCTTGGGAAACAGTTGGGAACGATCACACATTAACAGTAGTTGATGCTGGTTTAGGAAATTTAACAACACATCCATTAGCTGGAGTGACATCGCTAGATACAAGATATAAAGTCTCAGATACAGTAAATGGAAGAACATTTGGATGCAATGTTAAATTATTTGATAGTATAGGCGAAAGTGATGCTTATGATGATATGATTATATTTAGTGAATTGCAACAGCCAGATGTTTTGCCTATTTCTAATTTTATTAAATTGAATGACTTGCAAGGAGGTTCAATTGTTGGTGTGGCTGGTTTAATGGCAGACTTAGTAGTGTTTGCAGAAAGAGGGATTTTTAGATTAAGTATTCCAACAAGTGATCCTACTGGTTGGAGCTTAGTAGAGTCAGAACCAAACTTAGGTTGTGAGAATCCAAGAAGCATAAAAAAATGGAAGAATGGTGTATTTTTTGCTGGTAAAGATAACTTATATTATATTACTCCTAACTTTGAATTTATAAGCATTTCAGAACAATGGAGAGATAATTATCAAACAGCAACAGCTACACTAACTGAAACTGTAAATCAAACTGGGAGTCCTACTGAAGGTGATGTTGTAATTGATATAGATAATAACAAAGAAAGACTTTTAGTTAGATTACCGGGCAATCCTTATAAAGTTAGAATTATGGACTTAAAAGCATTTCAACAGCAAAAATTAATTTGGTATGATTATATGAGTGATAGTTTTCACTATGGTAATTCTGTAAGACATACTGGTGGTAATTTTAATAATGCAGAAGGGAAGATACATTCATTTGTTGTTAGAAATGATAGCAAGGTTTATATGAATATGATTTCTGGAAATAATTTAAATACTAAATTTAGAGAATTTGATGGTGGAGATTTTACAAACGGACACCCAAGAATATTTTTAAAAACTGGATACATAACATTATCAGAAGGTAAGGAGAAAGTATTAATAAGAAAACTTAATTTTCATTGTTCGACAATGGATTTGGTACAAATAAAATTTAAATTCGACAGAAGTTCTGAGGATTACGGAACAAACGATGCTAGTACCACCTATGACTTAATAAAAACTATAAGTGGGAGTGGAAATCAAAGAAATGTTAGAGTTGGCATAAGGGCAAAAGGTGTTGAAATTTTATTTGAAACAATAGATAGCGAAACGACAGATTTGCAAATAAAGGATATTGAACTTGAAATCGGGTAACATATCAAGAAAACCAAGTGATAAAGTTGTGGGTGAAGCAACAAGAAAAATTGAAATACTGATTACAGAAATGAAATTAGAAATAGAAAATTTAAAAAAAAGTATCACAGCATTAGGGGGATAAATGGATCAATCGTGGACACAATTAGAAACAAGGTGTAAGTTGTTTGAAGACTATGACAACTATATACCACTATTAAAAGAAGCAGAGGTTTTACTTGCAAATAGATGCAGTTTATTTAAACAGCATCATACTATTTTATTTAGGAATAATACAAAACTAAATGCATTTAAAATGCCTTCAACTTTTAAATCTATGATTTCTGTTTTTATAGATGGAAGAGAGATTCAACATAGAGAAAAAAATGATTGGACATTTACAGAAAATGCAACTGGACCTATGACAGTTCAAGAGGGTACTCCTAACTATTATACTCTCGGTAATGGTTTTGTTGTTTTTGATAAAGTTCCAACAAGTGGTAGTGCTGATTTATATTTTAGAGGAAACTTACAAAATCACGACAATATATCTAAAAGTGTTTTACTTTCACCAAGTTTAAATGGTAGTGGAAACGATTGGGTATATCTTGACACATCTATGGGCGACCAAATTAATGGCTTAGATGTAAAATATTTAGAGGGTAATGTAATCAACACACTAACAAGTATAACTGTAAATTCATCTGCAGATTTAGATGATTCAGACCCATTAGATTTATCTCAATCCGTGTCTTATGGTGTAGCAGTTGCTAACGATCAAAAAGATGTAAATTATCAACTATATCAAGGTGATGGTGAATGGTCATCGCAAGGTTTATCTAATACATATTATGTAAGAACTGGAATAATTAAAAACTACAGAACTAAAGGTCCAGTGATTGATAACGATCACCACATAGCTCTTTGTGATTATGCTATATATGTAGCAACTGCAATGACAGACCCAGCAATATCAGATAAGCATTTGCAGATCTGGGAGGCTAGAATACAAGAAATATTAAATCAAAATATAGATCAAGAATTACCAAGAGGAATGAAGGAGGAAATTTAATGAGTTTTTTATTAGGAATGGGAGCAAGTCTTATTGGAAGTGCTATTTCTGGTAGCTCTGCAAGAAGAAGAGCAAGTAGGCAAAGAAAACAAGCGATAGCTAATGCAAAATATCAATCGCCAGAAGAACTAGCTTGGCTTAAAAAAACTACTGATAGAAGTCAATATGGTGATGAAAGGTATCAAATTAAAAAAAACCTAGCAATACAACCAATTGTTGCTTTAGCAGATAAAACAAAAACACAAGCCTCTGGAAATATAATAAGGCAAGGTCTAGAAAATTCAGTTATTGCAAATGAGATAAGGTCTAAAATAGACACAGATACACAAAAAAGAATTTCTGAAATTTCCATACAATTAGCAAATATGAATGAAGACTTTAAATTAAAAAATGAAGAAATGGTTGATAGATATAATTTAGATAGGTCAAATAGAATAAGAAGCATAACTGGTCAAGCAACAAATCAATATTATTCTAATATAGCTGGAACTAGTCCGGGTGAAATAATAGGAAATATGGTTGGGAAAATTGGTAGCAGTATTTCTAGTTCATATGGTTGGAATCCAAAAACAAACAGCTTTGTGGAAGGAACTAATGAAGATGGTGTTTGGAAATTTTGATAACTAAAAGGAGATTTTAATGGCACAAAGTTTAACTAAACATTTAGGATATAACTCAGATTGGACATTGAAAAATGGGCAACCTTCTGCTCCTAAAGTTCAATCATATGTAAAGGATTTAAAAATAAAATATCCAAATGGTGCTACAGATAAAGATATTCCAAATATTATAAAAGATATTTTAAATTTAGAAAAGAGTTATGCAGATGGAATTGTTAAAAAACAAAATCTTGTTAAGCAATTTGAAAATCAATGGCAAATGACAGAGAATAAATTAACACAGCCACAAATAAATGCAGTTAAGGATTCTATAGACCAATATGTTGATGGTTCTGAAACACATAAGCCATTAATTCTTCACGGAAAAAATACTAATCTATATAATTCTTTATATGCTTTATCAAATGGAACAGCAAATTGGAGTGACAATCAAACTATTAATGCTAATTTAAATAAAATTTCAAAGTTAAATCTAGAGTTAATTGACCCTAAATTAAAGGATGTTGTTTTAAACATATCTAAACAACAAGATGCATCTAAGCTAGAGAGAAATATGAATGATCCCATATGGTTAAGACAGCATATTAACACATTATTTAGAAACAGAGAAAATCTTAGAGATGAAGGTTATAACATTCCTCCAGATTTAAAAAATGATTACGATTGGCTTACTGGTGAAATTGAAAAACATAAAGAGGCTTTAGCTAAATTAAAATGAGCAAAAAAATAAACTTTTCATATTATCCAAATCAAAGTGAGTCTGACTGGAATATTCAAGAATCAAAGATTAAAAACAAACTAATTGATAATAGAATATCTTCTTGGAACGATTTAATTAAAGATGAATATGTTAGAGAAGAAGACAAAAAAATAAAACACTTTTCTAATAAACTTTTTTTACCAGACAACACTCCAGTTGAAGAAAAAAACGAAACCCTAAAAGGCAAACAAGTTGGATTTACACAAGATAATATAATACACGAAGAGCAAAATGGTTCTTGGGTTTATTTTGGAGACAAACAAAAAGCTATAGAAAACAATGCAAGTGTCTACTTTGTTCCTAATTTAGGATGGAGAAACACCGGTATAGTTGACTTAGGAACTAATGGAAATTTTATAAAAGAATCAACTGATTTATCAAAGATAAAAAACGATGATGAATTTAAATCTTCTGAATACTCTAATAGATATTATATTAATATTTTAGGAGACGAATATTTTTCTTCCAAAGTAAAGGGAGAACCAAAGCAAGACCTAGAAGGGAATGAAACTTTTGATTATAAATATAAGCCTTCAGTTGAGGCTAGTAAATATATAAACAAATTATATTCTTTTACAGATTACAAAAACAAAGATACCTCTATGTTGCCTACTTTAGCATCTCTTGAGGGTTTTGGTGATGAGATTAACTATAACGATCCTTTGTTTCTACCAGTTTACACTCTTACAAATGAAAATAAATATCAAACTCCAGATGGTAGACAAATAGACTATCTTGATAGAAAATACACATTTAAGAAAAAAACTAAAGTTACATCTGATTCTGGAGATATTGTTGATGCCTATCAAACATACGACTATGAAACAACTAAATATGTTTCAGATATACTTTTGTTAAATGGTGCTAATTCAGAATTTAAAGATAAATTACAAGATGGTTGGTTTAATGATTTTACTCAAAATCAATTTGATGCACAAACTAAATTAGGAGACAGAATAGATAAATATGATTCTTTTACGGATATGTCTTTAAAGGATCAAATTCTAATTAGTTCTGCATTAGATAAACCTATACTAAAAGAAAATTTAGAACAAGTGTTTCCAGAATATACTGGTGCATTTAAAGATGTTGAAGAAGGAAGTTTTATTAATTTTATACAAGAACCACAAATACTAAACTATGCTCAAAACACTTTAGACCAAAGTCTTCCTATTGAACACCCAGACAATTTTCCACACATTAAAAATATATTAAGGTTTATTGAGAATGCTCAAACTGGACCACAATTCCCAAGTTTAGCTGTAGACGAAAAATATGGTGATATACAATACTATAATGAAGATACTGGTGAAATGGAATTATTGTATGGTGTTGATACTGGTGATGAGGTTTTATCTGAAATGGAAACCAATCAAAAATTTAAAGAAAAAGTTTTAAATTTCTATGGTGGAGAAAAAGAATTTCAAAAGTTATTAAACAATAGATTAAAATATTTAGCAGAAAAGAAAAAACTTGAAGAAGAAGGTTGGGTTTTATACTCAGTAGATTGGAACAGCGAATATGACGATGTCATTGATTTTGCAAAAAAAATGAAATATTACAATGGCAATAATTATATATTAAATCACAATTCTACAGTTAGTCGTTCTGGTATGCTTAAAGGACCAAAAGAAGGTGACGAAGGATATGAAGAATATATAAGAAATAAAGAATTAGACACTATGTTGGGAACATATAATTTCAGACACTATACTGGTTGGAGTACATCTGCATTTCAATGGTGGAATAGAGATGACATAGAAAAGCTAGAAAAACATCATCCCGGTGTTCATCAAATGATGTTAAGAGCATTAGCTATAGAAAATTATGATCAAAATAAAATGCAAGAAGATATAGGAACGAGTCTTGTAAATAGTTTTGCAAGTTTTGGCACACTAGGAAACTATATTCCATTTAAAGATAAAAACGATTATTTTAAACATATGGAACTTGTAAGGGGAATTAATAACTACGATAATCTTCCTTCTAAATATTGGTGGCAAACAACAAACCAATCTATAGGAAAAGGTGCTGGAGAACTATTACCAGCAATGGCAACTATGATATATTCACCAGATCCATCTACAAAACTTGGAGGAGCTTTAAAATTTGGATCAATATTTACTTGGGATAGTGTAGGTAACGATGTCCAATCTGGGTTGGGTTTAAGCGATTATGAACTTTATACAAATGCTGGAATTAATTTTGCATTCAATGTGTCTTTAGGATATAGTGCTACATTATTTGGAAACAATTATGCTACATTTGGAAAGGGTGCTAGTTCTGGAGCTGGAGCTAGTAAAGGCTATGTTGGAACACCATTTGGTTTAATGAATAAAGCTACATATGACAGAATAAGTTCTTTAGTTACAGATGGACTAAGGTATTCTGCAAATACTGGAACAGTTGTTGGAACTATGGAAGTGAGAGATTTTTCTTTACTTTTATCGCATAATCATAGTAATGGATTTTATAATGATGATGGAAGATTAATTAAAAACCCTAATCTTTTTCAAGCAACTGTAAAATCTATGGATATGATGTACGGAAAAGATTCAGACAAGCTAAAAAAACTTATTCCTAATTTAGTAGTTGCAAATATGTTGACTATAGGTGGAGCATATCAACCAAATGTCGGTGGACTTAATTCACAGATAGCACAGTTAAGAAAAGATTTTAAAAAAGTTATGAACCATAA
>Ga0163179_10002712_pt1 | contig 12193 bp, 16 predicted proteins | sample AtlANTMetagenome_FD_109643 | JGI IMG/M metagenome (GOLD analysis project Ga0163179, IMG submission 109643) | Marine eukaryotic phytoplankton communities from the Atlantic Ocean - Atlantic ANT 2 Metagenome | ecosystem: Environmental > Aquatic > Marine > Oceanic | place: North Atlantic Ocean...
TCACAGCCGCTCAAAAGGCGTAACGGTGACTATGAGTTTGGACGTTCTCATTCAAAAAAACGTCCATTTTCTCTTGACTTTCCATGTTAAATATAGTATTATATAAACATAATAAGGCACTGACATAAGGAATACAATATGACTACTACAGTAAAAACAGTTAATCCAAAAGGTAAAAAGAACTGGCAACCTAACTTAGATATCACTGCTGATGAATTAAAAGCAATGAGAGAAGATGTGTTAGAACGTATTGTTGTTGCTCGTGTTGGATTACTACTTAGGCATCCTTTCTTTGGTAATATGGCTACACGTCTACGTATTAAAGAAGCAGATGACTGGATTCCTACTGCGGCTGTAGACGGTCGTAATTTATATTTTAACACACAATTTTTTAATGCAATGGATAACAAAGAAATTGAGTTTGTTATTGCACACGAAATACTTCATTGTGTTTTTGATCACCTTACACGTAGAGATGATAGAGATCCTGTATTGTATAACATTAGTGCAGATTACATTGTTAATAATCTACTAGTACGTGATAGAATAGGAAACAAGCCTAAACTTATTGACTGTTATCAAGATTTCAAATATGACGGTTGGTCTTCAGAAGCAGTATATGATGATCTGTATGAAAAATATGACGAACAAGAACTAAAACAGTTAGGTGAATTACTAGACGAACATATCGATTGGGAAGGTGAAGGCCAACAAGGCAAAGGCCCTGGTTCTAAATCAAAAGATAAAAAAGGTAAACCTTCTTACTCTAAAGATGAACTTAAAAAAATACGAGATGAAATTAAAGAAAATATGATGTCAGCGGCACAAGCCGCAGGTGCAGGTAATGTTCCGGGTGAAATTGAAAGAATGATTAAGGAACTTACAGAACCAAAGATGAGTTGGCGTGAAATACTTAGGATGCAAATTCAATCTACAATACGTAACGATTTTACATTTAGCCGTCCTAATAGAAAAGGTTGGCACACCGGTGCAATATTACCTGGTATGAACTTTGACGAAACTATAGATATTTGTATTGGTATTGATATGAGTGGATCTATTGGTAACGATCAGGCTAAAGACTTCTTAAGTGAAGTAAAAGGTATTATGGAAGAATATAAAGACTATAATATTAAACTATGGTGCTTTGATACTAAAGTATATAACGAGCAAGATTTCAGTGCAGATAACGGATCCGATTTATTAGACTACGAAATTAAAGGCGGTGGTGGTACAGAATTTGATTGTAACTGGGATTACATGAAAGACAACGATATACAACCTAAGAAATTTATAATGTTTACAGATGGTTACCCTTGGCAAAGTTGGGGTGATGAAAGCTACTGTGATACAGTATTTGTGATTCACAGTCATCACGATAAGAACTTAGAGGCTCCATTTGGATTAACTACACACTATGATCAGCAAGCAGCATAAAATAAAAGAACCAAATGCATTAAACTTCTTTAAGTTAAGAAAACTTAAACGAATTCCGCCCCATTTTGAATTTATTTCTATACCTGTAACCTATAATTTACAAGGAAGTATAGAAAAATGGATAGTATCTAACCTAAAAGGTAGGTATTATATTGATAAAAATATAGATGTAGACGACTCAGATACTATTCAAAATGTGTTAAAAGTGGGTTTTGAGCAAGGAAAAGAGATGAGTTATTTCACTTTGGCTTGCCCACATTTGAAATATAAGTAAATAATATGAAGGAGAAACACTTATGAGCGAAGACGCAACAATAAACGAACTAGGCGATATTTCCGCAGCGGCACCGACACCAGAAGCGTCTGGTCAGGCTGCAGACCCTGCTTCACCAGCAGGCGAAGGAAAAAGTTTAGAATTAACTGTAAATGATTTGCAGTTATTACGCCAATCAATTGAGGTGGCAACATCAAGAGGTGCTTTTAAAGCCGCTGAAATGTTGACTGTTGGTACTGTATTTAATAAGTTAGAAGGCTTTTTAAATGCAATTAGTAAACAACAAGGTAATCAACAACCAAACCAAGGAGAGACAAATGGCTCTTAAACACGTAGGACGAATGAAGAATAATAAAAATAGGGTAGTAGTAGCATATAGAACTGTACCCGACGATGCAAACTATGCGGTAGTAGTGAATATACAAGCATTATCAGCAGACGAACATGATTCTTTAATGACACAAGTTGAATCACAAGCTGGTCAAGATGCATACGAATTTGCAGAAATGATGGCAAGAGCAACACTACCAGACGGTAGAAACATGTTATCTGCATTTCATACTACAGGAAAAATGATGAAAGTAGCAGTTGAAGATGTTGAAATGCAACCAGATCATCAAACAGTTATTGCACTTACTGAGCTCAATCAGATGATTGCACAACAAAAAGGTGTTACAGTAAATGAACTTGCACTGAGACCTGATGTGCCGAAAACAGAAGCTACTCCTGTAGCAAGTATGCAGTCAGCAGATATTCCTGCACCACAAGATTCAGTTTTAACAGATGAGGATCTTGCCGCACAATATCGTAGTCAGGCAGATTCTTTATATAAAGAAGCTAAGTCATTAAGAGCTAAAGCTGAAGAGCTAGTACCGACTACTAAGAAGTCCAAAGCCAAAGCAACTGCAAGTGTCGCAGGATAAGACCAAACTTCCGAAACATGTTATTGATATATGGCCGGATGTATTTAAGGACATAGATCTTAAAGTAGTCCCATTAGACTACTTGCACTCTATTAGGGTAGTCTTCCAAGATGGAAAAATATGGGACATAGATATACAAAATTCTAAAGATGAAAATGGTCGACAAGTAAATGTTAAAAAAGAACTTGAAAACATTTTTATACAGTATGAACGAGATATTTCGAATGTAGATTTTAGACTTGATACCGAACGTGTAAAAAGAGACATTAAGAAACGAACTGCTCTTTTTATGAAGAAACGAAAGTGATATAAGTTGAAAGCATTTGTTATACATCATAATTCTCCTAAAGATTCTTGGTTTTATCGAGTTGCAACAAATTATACAAAGTTAAACTTTGATTATTGTATGGCTGATAGATTTAAAGAAAATGCGGAATGGGAATTCTTTGAATCGCACACTCCTATCACATCTTGCTTACCAGGATTTGAATTTACCATTGTAGTCAAACCAGGTACTATTTTTCCTTACTCATTTTATCAACGTAAAATTGAACCTAAACTAGGTGAGTTCCAAATTACTAGTGTAGGACCTGCTAAAGTTTATCACTCAGATATAAGTCTTCCTAAAGAAGGAACTTTACAAGTAAAATACCAATTCCCTTACATAGATCCAACAAATGAAGATACGTTTTCTAGTACACATGATCAAGGAATTGATATGTTGCTAAAAAATTCTAATCTATCTTATGTAGTACATAATGAAATTCCAGAACCTGTATATGACCTTAATAAACCAATTGAGTGGGCAATGACTGTAAGCTCAGGATTTTATATAAACTATGTGCTAGAAGCAGGAGGGTTTAATAAAGATACTATTGTTAATCATGTAGATATTAGTAAAAGTAGTTTAGAGGTTCGTAAATATACTATCGAAAATTGGAATGGTGTTGATTATTTACACTGGATAGATCATTTATATGAAAAGTTTCCCTTACTAAATATTTTTAACGGTGAACAATTTAGACGTGGTCATAAGCCTACACATGTAGTTTTAGATCATATGTCAACAGTATGGACCGAAAAGCAATGGATAGAACATTGGCAGAAATACCAAAAGTGTAAACATAATTATTTTTCTTGTAACTTTGCCGACACTAAAAGTTTTAAAAAAATATTAAAGAAGTTTGATAAACAGTATTACGGAAGTGTTTTTTGGTATGACGGTGCTTTAAAACGAATGCCTGCAAACATTAACAAAACTAGTGAACAAAGTCATAAACATGCGAAAGCATTTATGCAACAAATAGTAGATTATAACCCAAGTACACTAGTGTATGGTTCAGATCATTGTTGTGCAAAATTTAATGGTATTAATGCTTCCGAAGCACTAAATAATATGGAACAAGATTCAAGATTAAATTTGTGGAAAGGAATTTAATGGAGTATAGAGGTATATCACAAGCAGAACATCATAGAGTTTTACATGAAGTAAAACTTGATAGACAAGCATTGATAGACTTTTATAATATGTTTCCTAAAGAAACACATTTACCTTGGAACGAGTATAAGAAAAAATATAACCCCGATAATCCATATAGACCTATGTTAAATGATAAGTTTAAAATGGTTTACGCACCTGCATATGAGGGTAAAGAATTAATTGAATATGATATTATACAAGAATTAATTAGTAAATTTAATTTTAGAAATCCTTTAATAGTAACTGATGTGCAAATTTTAACTTATGATGCAGGATTTAAATTTAAAACACACATTGATGCAGAAGTCAATTGGAGTATGTTTTTTCCACTGAAACCAGAAGGTGGTGGTGAACCTTTAATATATCATGAAGGTACAGATCATCGTAATCCTGGACCAAAAAAATATATATTACACTATAGTACAGAACACTTTACATTAACTACCGGAGCAGCTATCCATAGAGTGCCAGAAATGTCTCGTAACAGAGTTTTGTTGCGTATTAGAAGTGCCGACGAAACATACGAAGAGATTATAGATAAAATTAACAAAGGAACCTTTTTTAACTTATAAATACATATAGGAGCAAATTAACTGCTTTTTTTATGATAAAATTAAGATAAGTATTATTGCAATATGGCATAAATACATATAAGAAACGATATTTCAGGAGTTCTATAAATGGCTTTAAGACTTAGACGTGGTACAGATGCTGAAAGACTGCTTGTAACCCCAGTTGAGGGTGAATTAGTATATACCACAGATACAAAAAAGATCTTTGTTGGAGATGGATCTACTATTGGCGGTACATTAGTTGCTGGTTTAAATAGTGTGTTAGCAGACACAACACCACAACTAGGCGGTAACCTAGATTTAAATAGTAAAAATATTACAGGTATAGGTAATATGACAATAGACGGAACTATAACAGCTCCGCAATTTGAAGGTAATATTTTAGCTGATGATAGTACATTAGTTTTTAATAGTGCTACACAAAGTTTAGCAATTACAAATTTAGATATTTCAGGTGATGTAGACTTAACAGAAGCTACTAACAAATTAGACGTATATTCAAATCATGCAAGCACATCAAGTAACATAGTTTTAAATAGATCAAAAGGGACTAAAGCCAGCCCAACTGCTCTAGTAGACAATGACAACATTTTTGGTATTAAATTTGTAGGACACGACGGAACAAGTTACACAGGCGGTGCTAGTATTATATCCGACATTGACGGTTCAGTATCAACAGGTAATGTACCAGGTGATTTATCTTTCAAAGTAACGAATGCAAGTGGTGCAGAAAACACAGCTTTAAGAATTGGTTCAGATAGCAAAATATACTTTTCTGGAGGTGATATTAGATTAGACAGCGGTTCAGTAGGTTTATATAGTGTAGGAAACACTGGACTTGGAAGATCCATAGCATATTATAGATCAAGAGGTACTACAGCTACACCAACAGTTAATAACACAGGTGATAACATTTACAACCATAGATTTTTTGGTTATGATGGAACTGGATATGTAGGAGCAGTACGTTTAAGAGCTGACGTAGGTGGCTCAGCTGTATCAGCAGGCGTAATGAGTGGAAGATATCGTATACGTGTATCAGACAAATTTGGTACTGAAAAAACTTTCTTTGATATTAGAGGTGACAGTAATCTTGTACGTGTATATGAAGATTTTGAAACTTTAGCAAATGCTAAATTAGGCGATATAAACATATTCCAAAATAGAATCTTTGCACAAAACTCAAACCAAGACTTAGAAATTCAAGCAGCAGGTACAGGTGACGTTGTAGTATCAGGAGGTTTAAGAGCAGACGGAATTAAACTAGAAGGCAACACTCTTAAAACAGTTGATTCAAATGCTCCGTTAGAACTTTCAGCTTCAGGCACAGGTATTGTATCAGCAACTAATTTAACTGCTATTAACTACATGCAACTACCTACATATGCTGACAACTCAGCACGTGATGCAGCAATTACTTCTCCAAATGCTGGTATGATGGTGTTTAATTCAACAGGCACCAAATTCCAAGGATATACTGGTGCATCTTGGGTTGATCTTAATTAATCATTGACAATTAATTTAATTCATAGTATAATAAACTATGAATCAAACTAATCCTATTATTGTGATTAATGCTAATATGGGGTCAAAGGGCCATCAGATTGGTAGGCTAATTGCAAGTTGCTCAAATGTAAAATGGTATGACCATGAATGGAATGGTAGTAATCCTTGGGAGCCATGCAAGCATATATTAAACCACGAACATAGCAAGTATCATTTTGATCGAAGATTTAGTGACGATAGTACCTTGCCTCCTGTACTAGATTTTGCTGAACGTAGTAATCATGTAGATCAAAAAATTCCATACGAACAGCTAGATAAAAACCAAAATTTTTTATATATTACACATAGTAAATTGGACGAAGCACGTAGCTACTTTAATGGAAAACATTTGGTAGTTTTTGACAAAGATATAAAGAGATTTTTTGACACTTCTTGGAAATTTAAAGTAGGTAAAACAAAGACCCCTATTAGCGAACTATATACTGTAAAGCAAGCAAAAGCAATGCTAAAAGGCGTCTTAGACAGCTATACAGCCCATGTAAGCAACGAAGACTTCACTATACGTAGTGTAGACGACTTATTGCACAAAGACATGTTTAAAATGCTTTGTAGCAAGTTTAAATTAAATTTTAATGAAATAGAATATAATAAGGTATGTAAATTTATAAATGATAGTAATACCAATAACGGATAATTTAAAACCAAAACTTAGAGCATTTTGCCAAAAAGCTAAAAAGTTAGGATATCAAAATAATAGTAGTTTAGAAGCAATGAAGTTTGATTGGTGTCAAGAAATTGGTAAATGGTTTTGTGCAATAAAAGATGACAACATAGTTGCTGTTGCAGGCTGTCATCCGCTACCAGAAATATCAAAAGATGCATGGCGTATTATGTTTAGAGGATGTGAGTTACCGCAACAGGATAATTTTAAAGGACTAGGAAAAGGTGATTGGAATAGTATTACACAAAGAGAAATGATTCCTAGGTTCATTAATTGGTGCCCTACAGACAACATTTATATAACTACTAATATAGACCATGAGCATTCAAACGGCAAGTCTGCACGTAATCATAGACTAATGGGGTTATTGGCTAAGCAAGGAATACTTGATTGGCATTCAGATATTACATTATACTATACTGAACAAACCGTTTGGAAACTTAATATTGCTGAATATACAAGGCGTAGAAATTTAATAGGAGGAGAATATGTGGTACAATCCTAAACACCTTAAAGAAGCAAAAATCAAAGCTGGCAAACCTAATGCAGGTTATTGGTGGCATTTTCATCTTGCAATTAAAGAATTCTTTTTTCTATTTCTAGTTTGTATAGGAAGTTTAGTCCATGCCATTTTCCCTTGGGTACTTGACTTTAAATTATTAGAGTGGCGCATTAATCGTTTAAAGGAACTTAAGAGAAAATTGCCTGATGATCCACAACTACAGAAGGTACATTTTGATGACTGACGTATTAGATTTAATAGCATATAAAAACGGCGAATATAAGCCGCTGGGAGAAATAGGACCAACTATACTAGATTTTGGATTTATTCATTGTGATGCAACATATGATGTTATGCCTGTATATAACGGCAAAGCATTTTGTTATGAAAGGCACTTACAAAGATTTCGTAATAGTGCCGAACGATACGGGTTAAAATTACCTGATCCCGAATGGGCAGATCCGTTAGAAATTATAAAAGAACTAGCAAAACGGAACCCTATTCAAAATGCATTTGTATGGTTTTTAGCTTGGCGTGGTTATCCACCAAGTGGTAATCCAAGAGATTTAGAAAATTGTCCTGTACATTTTGCAATGTATATCAAACCTAGCTATCCTATTGCAGGTACTCCAATAGTAAAACTTGCTTTAGATGAAAATACTAATAGAGTAAACGATGACTACTATGGTCAAGAATATAAAAATATGGCATGGATTGAACTTACAATGAGCCAACGTAATCGTCCAGCAGAATATGACACTACAGTTTTAGTAGATGTCAACGGATGTATAACTGAAGGACCTGGGTTTAACGTAGGAATGGTCACTGACAACATAATTTACACACCTGATAGAAATGTACTTAAAGGTATAACGATGAGTGTTGTCGAAGATATAGCTAAAGAAAATAATATATCCTTTTTAAGATCTCCTATTACTAAAGGAAAATTTATAATGGCTGATGAAGTTTTTATAACAAGTTCTAGTGGAGGTGTAACAGCAACACCACGTACAGGACCTATTACACAAAAACTTATAGAGGAATATGAAAAGAAAAAAGTAGAGTATGCTACACAACTATGACAGACTTCAAAAAGATATTAAAAGACGGTTGTACTATATCAAGTAGTGGAACTACCGGAGTTCCTAAACAAATATTTCGATCTCCAAAAAATTTAGAAGCATGTAATTCTGTAGCTATAAAAGATCAGCACATTACATCTAAAAGTAAAATATTTACTTGTACAAGAATGACTCATGCCGGTGGCTTGTTATTACAAAGTTTACCAGCATATACACTAGGTTGCAATGTTTACATCACTAAGTTTAATCCTTTTAGTTTTATAAAGGATTTTGAAACATATACACATACTTTTTTACCGCCAGCAATGTGTGAAGCTGTAATTAAAACAAAAAATTTTAAAGATGCAAATTTTAACGGAAAAATAATTGCAATGGGGAGTGATATTATTCCTTGGGATCATATACATAAATTCGTAAGCAAAGGTGCAACAGTAGTAGCTAATTGGGGTATGAGTGAAATAGGTCCGTGTGCTATAAACACAACTTTTGAAACTACAAAATATGTTGAAAGACATGCAGAATGGGCACCTAATGGGTTACCTATGATGGGAGAAAACCTAAATTGTAATTATCAAATTAATTATAAGACAGATGAACTACTTGTAAAAGGAGATATCTGTATACATGATGATTGGTTTGCGACAGGGGATAAAGTACAGCTACATTATAAAATTCCGCAACTAGGATATTTTCCTATATTATATTATGCTGGAAGAATTTAAAGTATAGCTGATTTATGTTTTTCTACAACAAAATTTAAAGCATGATCATAGTTACCATCTTCACTAGGTTGATGGTACTTTAACACTTCAGATAGCTTTGCGTCTTTAGCACAAAAGTCTTGCCATGTTATAGTTTCATTAGGTAAACCTAACTTAGCAAATAAATCTTTTATATTATAATGTTTAACTTCTTTAAAAAAATTTAATATGTATTCATTTTCTATGGCTATTTGCTGTTTCATTCTTTCATCATCTTTATACCAAAAATAATGTGGATAAGATATATCCCAACCTCCGCAAACATGCCACCATTCAAAGCAGTCGTCGTTTGGCATATGCTTTGCAAAAAATTTTGCATCTGGAAACATTTCTTTAAGGAAAGGAAGATGATATGCAAACCAATGACTCTTAATTATCTTTACTCCTGGTTCCCAATCAGTATATGGTCCTTTAAATTCTTGTACAATTTCTTCTTTTGACATTTCATTTATTTTATCAAAGTTTTTTCCAAACTCATGATCAGGTCCCCAATATGCTCCTCTGTGCCAACCCCTTGTTGCCATCTTTCCTGTTTTAGGATTTAGTGCCACATGATCATAATATCTATCTGGTGATTCGTCAGTTGAATTAACATTAACATTTGCTGTTAACATTCTCAGGCTACCACTCCATCTACTTCCAGGAGCGCCTGTTGCTAGAATTAAATCTTTACCTGTATAATCTTCATACATTCTCTATTCCTTTTACAATTTTACTTGCTATAAGTTTATGGGATTCCGGACCGGGATGATTTCCATCTCTTGCTAAGTCTACTACAGTTTCTTTTGCTTCGAGCGGTATTTTTTGTATATTATCAAATTCTGGCACAATTGACTTCCATGCTCGTCTTTCGCAATATGCTAATATTAGTTTTGCATTTGGAAACAGTCCTTTTAAAAAATAATCAAATAATTTTAAACAATCAACATCAGATTGTGTAAAATATTTTTTGTACCCAGGCTCTGCTTCTAATTTCCTTATCTTATACATTTCACGCAACCCCCAACCATAGTTTTGTATAAAACGTGTGTCATTTAAAATAACATAAGTTGGTTCAAAACTTTTATATTCAATTAGTAATTCAGCAAGATCTGTAAAACAATCTGCGGCACTAAGATTAATATAAGAAGCATTTAATTTTTGAGAAATAATATAAGGAAAACTTTCTTCAACATTTACTCCTGATCCTAATGATAAACTGCCGCCACCGAAAAGTATTTTTGTTTTTGCATTATAATCAGGATTAGGACCTCTAAGTCCTATACTATTCCAAGCATATCTAATGTCTTGTCTAATATTATCAGTTTGTGTAATATGTGCAGTAAATATATCTCTGCCTCTGCCACCTACCCAAGGTTTACTTCTAGCAACATCATCTTTTCCGTGCCATAAATCAACAGTATTAGGTGTATTGAATACTTTCTTACGATACTTTGGACGTTGCTTTGAATCAGGTTGTGCTGTTATAATATCAGACATTAAAAATTATACTCGCATACATTTATATCAAAAACATATCTACTTTCAAAATTGTTTTTTACTTTTGGTTGATTTTTTTCTAAACTAGAAATATACATATCAAACCAATCATATTCTTTTTTAGATTCTACTCCCCAACGTTCTTTCCAATAAAATCTATCACAAACGTTAAGTCTTAAATTATTTTCACCTACAAAATTATTTGCAGACTTTACTTCGTCATGTATTTTTACTCTTAGTCTATCATAATCTCTATAGTACGTATGATAGTCAGGATACTTAATTGACTCAAAGCCCCCTGCACCTTTCCATCCTTTAAAGGATTTAAATTCTGTTCTTAAAACTAAAAATATTTTAGCCAACGGAAAAGTTTCTTTGATATAATCTAGTTGTAAAGAAAAATGATGGCACTTAACAATCCTATGTTTATCCCAAGATTTGTCAGTATATGCTGCATCTATTTCTGAAATTATTTCTTCTTTAGACAAGAGATCAAGTTGATCAAAACTTTTACCATGTTCATTTCCTGGTCCCCAATATGCGCCTAAGTGTTTTATAGGCGTTCTTGTATGTGTATAAGTCCTATCAGCTCGATGATCAGTTATGTTAATAGGCATTATTTTATTTTTTGAAATTAAGTTTGATACTGCACTCCATTTACTCCCTGGAGCACCTGTAAAGAATATTAGTTTACTTTCGTCGTACATATTTTATTCCTATGGTTTATAAAACTCAAAATATAATCTATCACCGTTATCTTGCTTAAATTTTTCTAATTCAAGATTGTGTGCTTTTGCTTGTTCATACGCTACTTCGAATGACCAAGGAAAAATATCAACATAAGGACCTTTAGGCCACAAGTGACCTGGATTAGCTCTAAAATACATTCTTCCTCCTGGCATTAGTATTTCAACAAGTTTTGCAAACCTTTTATTAATGTCGTTTCTATCGCCAAAGTTCAAACTACCGAACACTATAATATGATCATAGCTTTCGGGTTCAACAGCAAAATCTAATATATCAACCATATAGTCTGCACTATTGTTAAAAGGGTCAATACCAATAAGATTGTTTATTCTACTTTTAAACGGATGATATCCGCAGCCAAAGTCGAGTACTGCTTTTGGATTTGCATTGTTTATTGCATCAACTAAAGCCCAACCACTGTATTGATATATTTCGGTCTTAGGTTGCCAAATCTCCCCAAAGAACCTATGCATATATTTTTTGTCGAGATCAGCTACAAGTTCTTTAACCGTTACATCAACGCTGTCTATGTCAAGCTGTAACTTAGATGTAATACTGTCTTTAAACTTGCGTAGTCTAGCTGGTGACCAAGGTAACGAACCTATGTGTGTATTTTCTGTAATCTGTTCATTAATATTGTCATATTTAGGTAAATTGAAGGAGCTCTTTAAATTTTCGTCTATTAAACTAAAAATTCGAGTGTTCATAA
>Ga0163179_10002713_pt1 | contig 12190 bp, 9 predicted proteins | sample AtlANTMetagenome_FD_109643 | JGI IMG/M metagenome (GOLD analysis project Ga0163179, IMG submission 109643) | Marine eukaryotic phytoplankton communities from the Atlantic Ocean - Atlantic ANT 2 Metagenome | ecosystem: Environmental > Aquatic > Marine > Oceanic | place: North Atlantic Ocean...
CGACGCCTTGCTCAAGAACAGCAGCGCGAAGCAGGTGCTGTCGAGCGCCAGCGTGCTCGGGTGCCCGCTCTGAAACGAGCCGTCGGGGCGCTGCGCCAGCAGCAGCTGCATGCCGCCCTCGTAATACCAGTCGCGGCCCTGCAGGCGCGCGACGTCCGCCAGCGCGCAGCATCGCTCTAGACAATAGAGGTAGTAGCGCCGGTGGTTGTCGGCGCGCTCGGGGTCGCCTGGGTTGATCCGGACCGAGAAGTTGGCCGCGAGCCACGCGAAGCCGTCGCGCACGCCCTCGTCGACGCGGCGCAGCAGCTGGCGGTCGACGCTTTGCTGCGCCGACATGCCGGCGCGCGCCAGCAACAGCCCGCTGACGCCCGCGCAGGTCATGCCGCCGTAGCAGGGGTCGTCGCGCTCTCGATAGGCAAACCCGCGCGCGCGCGCGCGGACGGCGCGGACCCGAGGCAGCGCGGCACCGGTCGTGAGTCCCTGCAGGTCCGCGTCTGCGTGGAGCTGCAGCCGCAGCGCCTCGCCGTCTTTAGCCTGCACCGCGAGCAAGTGGCGGGCGGCAGCGGCGAACGCTCGCGCAGGCAACTCCAAGCCGAGCTCCTGTGCAGCGCGCATCCCGAGCAGCCCGTACTGCTGCAGCGACGTGTCGTAGCGCGGGCCGCGCGTGTAGTTGAAACGGAGCCAATCGTCGGGGTCGACGGAGGGGTCCGTGCAGCGCAGCAAGGTCGCGAGCCAGCCGCGCGCAGCGGCGCGCTCACCGTCCTCAAGCTCGCGCCGCGTTGCGATCGCAGCCGTTGCCATCAGCGACGTCGCGAGCGAATACGCGTCTTCGACATGACGCGCCTGCAGTTCGGCAAAACCCGCGGCCAACACCGGATCGTCTGCCATAACCCCGCCGTGCAGCATCGCCAACAGCGCCAGCGCGAGGCGGCCGCTGCCGTAGTTGCGCTCGCCATCACGGTCCGCGAAGAAGGTCCGCTCGGCCGCGAGAGCGTCGCGGAGCCACGCCGCGCCGCGGTCGATCGCGTGAGCGACGCGCTTGCGGAAGTCGAAGTCCTGATTGGCCCGGACCGCTAGCAAGCGCCACTCGTCGACGACCTCCAGCCGCTGCCACTGCCGCTCGGCTCGCTCGACGAGCATGGCGCACTCGGCGTGGTAGCCGGTGACGAGCCCGCGCTCCACGTCGACAACCCGCGTGATCTCGACCGTACCCGTCGCGGCCAAGACGCAACTCGCCTGCAGCCGCTTGCACCAAACGACGGACTCTCCTGAGCGGCGCGATAGCGCGGTGACGCGCAGCTTCGCTCGCAGTCGCTGCGAGCCATCGGTCTCGCGCGAGGACCAAGAGCCCGCCACGCTCACGTCACCAAACGGCAACATCCTCAACAAGCGCGGCTTGGCCGAGCGCGACGAGAGATCGCACGCCACCGCGCGCAGCAGGTCTCGCAGATCGGCGACCGGGACGCGCAGCGCGCGCCCGTCCTCGCGCAGCTCACCAGCGCAGAGCACGGGAGCCGGCGCGCTGCGCGGCAGGTAGCGGCGCGGGATCACCTCAGAGAGCGGCGCGGCGGCCGCGAGCGCCCGGGACCGGCAGACGACCGACGCTTGGCCGCGCTCGGTGCGGCGATACTCCACCGCGCCTGCCCTAGGCACCGACCAGCAGAGCCCTTGGGCGCGTACGCTGATCGCGGCAGCCGCCACCAAACCTACCGACAACCCCGCCCACCGCGCGCTCCTCAACCTCATGCCTCCTTGGTTGCCAACAGGGGGAGTGGAAACTCATGTGGAGGAATGTTGCGGCCCGCGACAATGCGTCCCGACGTGATCTCCCGCCGCGCTTGCCTGACGCAGGCGCGAGCGCTTCGATGGTCGCATGCTCGCGCACATCACTCCCCTCGAGGCCCCGATGCTGTGGGTCGCGTTCGCCGCTGGCGTCGCCGTCGGCGCAGCCGCCATGTTGGTCTACAAGCAGCGCGTGAGCAGGAGCTGAACGAGTGAGCGACACGAGCACGACGAACGCCGGGCAGAGCTACAGCGACTTCGAGCGCCAGCTGCTTAGCACCTACTTCTCCGTCGTCGACGGCGCAGACCACGCCGACATCTACTTGGTGCGCAACCTGCCCGCCGAGGTGGCGGCGACGCTCAACGGCGTCTACTCGCGGAGCAGCAAGTCGATGCGAGACCAGTTCCTCGACCGACTGCGTCAGGGCATCGAGTCGCAAGGGAAGACGCTCGAGGACCTGCCGCTGCCGAGCGGCGAGACCGACCACCTGTCGGCCGTCATGGCAGATAAGTCCGGCAAGTTCCTCAAGACCTACGCCATCGACCACGGCCACAACTCGCTGCGCGAGGGATCGGTCGTGCACCTCGCGATCGAGCGGGTCAGCCAGCTCGTCACGCGCTTCATCCAGCGCGAGCGCCGCTGCAGCTTCGAAGAGTCGTCGACGCGCTACATCCCGTTCACCGCGGAGTCGCACTTCCGCGACCCTGACGTGGTCGCCGCCGGCGGCGAGGTGCTCGAAGACTACGAGGCGGCGCTCAAGGAGTCGTTCGACCTCTACACCAAGGCCGCAGACGCGCTGCTCGCCCACCTCAAGCAGGTCCGACCGCTCGGCGACGGCGAGAAGGAAGGCCCCTACATGCGCACGCTTAAGGCCGAGGCCTTCGACGCGGCGCGCTACCTGCTGACGCCCGCGATCGACACCAAGTGGGGCATGGTCGCCGACGCGCGCACCCTCAGCGACGTGATCACCGAGCTGGTCAGCCACCCGCTGGCCGAGTTCCGAGAGGTCGGTGAGCGCATCAAGGAGCAGGCCCAGCAGGTGCTGCCGACGCTGCTGACCCACGCGAAGCCCAACGCGTTCCTGCAAGCACAGCACGACGAGCTGCCGAAGCTCGCCGACGAGCTCGGCGTGCTCAAGGGCGAGGTGGTCGTCGGCCCAGCGGACGGGCACACGACGCTGCTACGATACGACCGCGACCTCGACGACCGCTTGCTCGCGTCGCTGCTCTACGAATCAAGCCAGCTGCCGTTCGCCGCGCTCGTCGAGCGCGCCAAGGCGATGCCCGACCAAGAACGCGTACAGCTGCTGGAGCGTCTGATGGCGAGCCGCAGCTCCCACGACGCGTGGCCAGCAGGCCTCGAAGGCGGCGACATGTTCGAGTTCGAGACCGTGCTCGACTTCGGCGCCTATCGCGACATCGGACGCCACCGCAAGGGCTTCCAGCAGCAGCAGACGCTGACCACGACGCACGGCTTCGCGGTCCCGCCGCTGATGCGCGAGGCCGGACTCAGCGACGAGTATGAGGCCGTCATGATGCGCGTCGCAGAGCGACAGCAGCGGGTCGCCGCGCGGTTCCCGCACGCTGCGGCCTACATCACCCCGTTCGGCTTCCTGCAGCGCGTCCGGCTCGTCTTCGACCCGCGACAGGTCGCCTACTTCGTCGAGCTCCGCAGCGGCCCAGAGGGGCACTTCTCGTATCGCCAGGTCGCGCTCGACATGTTCGCGCACGTTCGGGAAGTCAGCCCCCTGTTCGCGCGGTTCATCCGCGCCAAGGAGGGCGCGGCGTTCCTCGGCCGCCTCGACAACGAGATGGGCGCAGATGAGCGACGCAAGCGACGCATGGAGGCTGCAGGCGACGCCTAGGCGGCGGCCACGCTCAGCGCGCGCTCAGCACGCGATCCGCCAGCTCCGCCGCTGACGCGCCGACCGAGACGCGCTTGGCGGCGACCCCGACGGCCTGCAGCAAGTCGGCGTCTTCTTCGCCAGGCACCAAGATGGCCGCGCAGGTCTGCAGTGCAGCGACGAGCAGGTCCTCCCGGTTTTGCATCGAGACCGACCTCTGCGTCGAGCTCATGGAGGGCGCGCCGCACCATCGACACTGCTCCGATTCGGAGCTGAAACGACAAGGCATGTTATGGCGGTCCAAAAGCTCGCTGCGGTTACATACGAGCTCCGGGCCGCGCGCCGACGCAAACGTGGCGCTGCCGAGACGATCGGCGAGCCAAAGCGGGTTCGGGCTGCCTTGACCTCCGACCCCGACATGCACGACCACGCTGCGCGGTTCCGCGCGCAGCGCCTCGGTCAAGGCCAGCTCCATCGCGGCGTCAGCCTTGGCCGCCGCCGCCCGAGAGGAAAACAGCGACCGCCGACGGCGAATCGGCAGCACCTCGACCCCCGGATCGGCGAGCGGCGACTCCTCGTGAGGGTGCATCGCCGCGAGCCAACGCACCTTCGCGCCGCGCGCGACGGCCAGGCGCGAGAACGCGCCCGCTAGCTTCCTGCTCCAGTGCGGGGCGCGCCCGGAGCCAGGTGAGTTGACCAAGACGACGTGCACGCCGCTACCTTCTCACGCCCGCCGACGAACAGCAATCCAATCCAACGTAGACCGCCACGTTGCACCTGCGCAGGTTGCAACTATCCTTCGCAGATCGCGTCCGAACCAGCTATGGAGTTCCACAGTGCGCTAGCCGAGTCCCACGACCTCGAAGAGGCGTGCGACGCAGTGGTCAGCGACATACGTCGGGCGCTGGGTCCAAAGACGATCGACCTCATGGTCGCCTTCGTGAGCGCCGACTACGGCGAGGCCCTAGGCGAACTACCAGGACTGATGCACGCGCGCATGGGCGCGCCCGTGTTTGTCGGCTCCACGGGCGCAGCCCAGCTACACCCGACCTGCATGTCGACAGAGACGCCAGCGCTGTCCGTGCTCGCCGGACGCATGCCAGCCGGCGAGGTCGCAGCCTGCGCCTTGTCCGCGACAGACTTACCGCACCCAGACGCCCCGCCCGCGGACTGGCGAGCGCTGCTGCCCAAGACCGCGTCCCCCATCCGCGGGCTGATCGTGCTCAGCGAACCCCACCACTTTGACCCACGACCGCTGTTGGCCGGGCTCGACTTCGCCCTGCCAGGCGTCCCTAAGATCGGCGGGCTCGCGAGCGGCGGCCGCCAGCCGAACGGAAACGCGCTCTTCTGTGACGACCAACGCCGCAGCCAAGGCGCGGTGCTGCTCGCGCTCGCCGGAGACGTAACGGCGACCCCGGTCGTCTCGCAAGGCTGCCGACCTGTCGGACGACCCGGTTACATCACCCAGGCGACCGGCAACCGCCTCGCGACAGTGGATCACATCCCAGCGAAAACCTTCGTCGAGCAACAACTCCAAGGGATGAGCCAGGAAGAGCTCGCGATCGCTGAGCTCAACCCGCTGTTCTTAGGCATCGCCAGCGACCCGTTCAGGAGGGCGCCGCCGAGCGCAGGCGACTTCCTCGTGAGGAACGTGCTCGGCATCGATGACGAGGCCCAGTTGGTCATCGGCGATGAGTTGTCGGTCGGCAGATCGGTGCAACTACACCTACGAGACGGGGCCGGCGACCTCGCCGCGCGATTGCGACGCGCGGGCGTCGCGACCGCGAAGGCCGCGATGATGTTTCGATGCGTGGGTCGCGAAAGCCCAGACCACGCGCGCTTCCACGGCGTCGCTCCGAGCGTCCCGATGGTCGGAGGCACGTGTAGCGGAGAAATCGGACCAGTGGACGCGGTCACCCACCTGCACGCCTACACCGCGAGCTGCATGCTGCTGCGCGAAGGGTCGACCTCATGAGGCCGGTCCGACCACGGGTCCAGACCCTCTCGCTCATGCGCGCGTGGCTGCTGCTCGACTTCTTCGGGGACGCGCGGAGGACCGGCGACGGTGGCGGCAGCAGCCTGACGACCACGATCATGTGGCAGTCGCTGCTCGCGTTCGCCTTCGCGATCTTGCTCTATCCCGACGTCGGGCCGGTCCCGTTCGCGGCGGCCAACCTGTGCCTCTCGACGCTCTTAATCAGCGTCGGATCGCTCGGCGACGAACAGCGGCCGCTGCGGCGCGCAGCTGACGAGAGCTTGCTCGCCGGCGCGCCGATCTCCAACACCGCGGTGGTCCTCGCCAAGAGCGGTCACGCAGCGTTCCACCTCGTGCTCGTGACTGCAGGGATGGCCATCTCGCCTGCGATCTTGCTCGCCCACCTCACCGGCGACCCGCTACAAGCCCTGCGCTATGTCGCCGCAGCCTGCGCGTGCGCCGGCCTGACGAACGCGAGCCTCGCGACCGCCCGGGAGCTCCTGTCGCGGCTCTGGGGCGACGCCCGCGCGACCTTGACGATGGGCACGATCAAGGCCGCGCTGCTCGGCGGCGGCTTCGTCATGTTCGCGCTGGCGCTGCGACAGCTCGGGGGGACCGCAGACGACCTCCCGATCGGCCGCGTCGGCGCCGAGCTGCTGCCGACCTATCACGCCGCGAAGCTCATCGCCGAAGGCTCTGGGCAAGCGTGGCGCTGCGTGCCGTGGACGCTGCTAGCGCTCGCGCTCCTCCTGCTCAGCGTCGCCCTCCGGTCCTGGCGACCGAGCCGCAGCGCGCACGTGCGCCAACGGCGACCGCTCTTACGGCTGCTAAGGAAGGTCTCAGGCAGAGGGCCGCGGCGCGGAATCGCCGAGTTCGTCGCGCTGCAAATGTGGCGGAGCCCTGGGTTCCGCGCGCGTGTGTTGCCGCTGCTCGGGCTGCCCGCCGGGATGGTGTTCCTCACCCTCGGCGGTGACGGCGGCGACGACTACGCGCTGCTCTGCCTCTTGCTGATGCTGCCCGCGATCTACTTGCCCTTCTTGATCGCGTTCCTGCCGCGCGCCGATCAAGCGAAGACCGGCTGGGTGTTCGCGCACGCGCCCGCGATGTCGCGCGGCTTGGTCTCAGACGCCACCTGGCGCGCGCTGACGACGCACGTCTTGCTGCCGACCTACCTGTTGGCGCTCGTGCTCGTCGTCGCGGTGGGACCCGATCGCGTCGACCGGGCAGCCGCGGCCCTGTTCGCCTTCGCGGTCGCGGTCCTCGCAGCGGAGCGCATGGCGCGAGTTGACTACGTGCCCTTCAGCGACGACCGCGAAGAAGACCGCGGGCTGGATTTCGGCGCGCTGATGACCGGCGCGCTCGCGCTCGGGCTGTTGGGGACCACCTTCGGCGGCGGGCTCGCGCCCGCGCTGCGCGCGCCGATCGCGCTAGCGGCCGGCGTTGCCGCGGCCCTCCGCCTACGTCGCTCGCCGCGTGAAGACGCGGCGCTAGCCCTGGTCGCGACCCATGCGGTCGCTGACGAGACGGCGACCGACCACACAAAGGCCCACGCGCACCCCGACGATGGCCTCACAGCGGCCCAGACCCAACCCTCGATCGCCAGAGAGCTCCGCGCCATCGCGGTGCTCTACGCCGTGCTGTGCGTGATGCCGTGGCTCGCTGGCGCCGCCTTAGCCCGCTGACGAGGACCCCGCGGCCGGTCAGGGCACCAGCTCAGCGAACTCGGCTGGCAGCGGCGCCTCGATCGTCAAGTCTCGCCCCTGGCGCGGGTGGAAGAACGTCAGCGACGAGGAGTGCAGCGCGTGACGATCCAGCACCAGCGCTTCTCGCGCGGCCTCGTCGAGGTCGCCGGCGATGCCCTGGAGGAAGAGCTGCTCGTCCGCGCCATACAGCTTGTCGCCGACCAGGGGGCAGCCGATCGCGGCCAGGTGGACCCGGATCTGATGCGTCCGACCGGTCTCGGGGCGAAGCTCGACCAACGAGAAGCGCTCGTTGCTGCGGACGACCCTGTAGTGAGTGACCGCAGACTGGCCCTCGCCTGCGTCACAAGTCGTCAGCTTGAGCCTAACCGCGGAGCGCTTGTCCGGGACGATGCCTCGATCGATGACGCCCTCAGGCGCCGCAGGCCGCCCGTGCACGACCGCGAGGTAACCCTTCTGCACGAGCCGATCCTCGAACTGCTTGCGGACCTGGTGGTGAAAGTGCTCGTCCAGCCCTACAGCGATCACGCCTGAGGTCTCCATGTCGATGCGGTGGAGCAGCCGCGGCACGACGTCGTATTCGGGCTCACCTGGCCGCCGGTAGCGACGATGGAGCTCATGGATCAAGGTGCCGTGGAGGTGTCGCCCCGACGGGTGGACCGCCATCCCCGGCGGCTTATCTACCGCGATCATGCACTCGTCCTCGTAAAGGATCGAGAGGTCGAAGTGGGCGTCCGGGTTTGGTTGCGCGACCGGATCCTGCGGGACGTCCACCTCGATCGTGTCCCCGTTGCGCACCTTGCGAGAGGGAGGGACGACGCGCCCCTGAAGGCGCACCATGCCGTGCTCGATCATGCGCGCGATGCTCGACCGAGACCGCCAGGTCAAGACCGCTGCCAAGGCTAGGTCTAAGCGCTGGCCCGCGGTGCGCGCGTCGACGAGGACGCGCACCTGCTCAAGCGGCTTGCTGAGGTCGCGGTGACCTTCGCCTGGGTAGCGTGGTAACGACACAAGCCGCCCGGGCTGCCTGCTCGACGGCTACGACTCCGAAGAGTCGGACGGGGCAGCCGGCGCCGGCTTCCCGGCGGCTGCTGCAGCGGCGGCCGTGTTGGCGGCTGCCTCGCTCGCTGCCTTAGTGTCCAGCGTCGTGTCAGCGGTCAACGGGTCAAAGTCCGGCTGGTTGTCGCGGCGCTCCTTGCCCTTGCCGCCGCGGGTGCGACGCTTCTTGCTACGACCACCCGAGACACCCTGACGCTTGCGCTCCGCCATCATGATGTTGCGCTCGCGCTCCCGACCCTCACGGCGGCGCTTATCACTCGACTTCTCGTGGTAAGCGTGCTTCTTGGCGAGACGGAAGATGCCGGCGTAGTTGCACTGGCGCTTGAAGCGACGGAGCGCAGCTTCAAGCGGCTCGTTGGGGCGGACCTGAACGCGAATCATGCGGAGGTGGAGGGAGGTGGAAGTAGGTAGGCTGACAGTTGCCCGCGCGGCTTGTTGGCGCAGCAGACCTGGCTGGCGTATCTTGGCCAGCCCGTTCTGTTTGGACGGACTTGAGGGCGCAACACCTTAGCGGATCCTCGCCACATGACAACACGGGGTGGCGCCCAAGTTTCGATGAGCAGCGAAAGCCAGAGCCGCGAAGTGACCCTTGAGGGCACGATCGAACGATTCACCTTCCGCAACCCAGACAGCGGCTGGGCAGTTTTACGGCTAGCAGAAGAATCCACCGGCAAGACGTTTACGGCAGTAGGCCCGATGGCGCAGCTCAATGAGGGGCAGCATCTCCGGATCCGGGGAGAGGTCGACACGCACCCTAAATTCGGCGAACAGGTGAAGGTGGACGTCTTTGAGGCGGTCGCGCCTTCCAACGCCGCGGGCATCGAAGCCTACCTGTCGTCAGGCCTGGTGAAGGGGGTCGGCCCTGCGACCGCTGAGAAGATCGTCAAGGTCTTCGGGGACGAGACCCTGAAGGTTATCGAGGACGACCCCGACCAGCTGCGCAAGGTGAAGGGGCTCGGGCCCCGCAAGATCCAAGAGCTCTCGGACGCGGTGAAGGCGCAAAAGGACCTCCAAAACGTCTTAGTGTTCCTGCGGACACACGGCCTCGGGGCCGGCCTCGCTGCGCGGATCGTGAAGCGATACGGCGCGAGCGCGTCCGCGATGGTCGAAGCCAACCCTTACCGCCTCGCCGACGACGTGATCGGCGTCGGCTTTCGTACCGCAGATCGACTGGCGGGCCAGATGGGGATCGAGCCCCTCGCCGATGAACGGCTCGACGCTGCGATGGAGTTTGTGTTAGGCCAGGCCGCGCGTGAAGGGCACTGCTACCTACCTGAGGCGGTCCTCGTGCAGCGGACATCCGAGCTGCTGACTTGCGACGAAGGCGCGGTCGCCGTTCGATTGCAAGGCTTCGCCAAGACCGATCGCGTCGCGCGGCAGTTACCGCCCGGACCAGTGCTGCTTCATGAAGACCCTGCCCCGGTCGTCTACCCCACCGCGCTGGTCGAAGCCGAGGACGCGACGGCCCGCGCGCTAGACCGACTCGTCAAGAGCGAGGCGCCGCCGCTCCCGGTGCAGGCAGACGCAGCGGTCCGGTGGTTTGCGCAGGTCTCGGGGATGGAGCTCGCCGAGCAGCAACGCGACGCGATCGTCCGAGGGCTGCGCGAGCGCGTCTCCGTGATCACAGGCGGTCCCGGCGTCGGCAAGACCACGATCGTGCGCGCGCTCGTGCAGATCCTCGGCCAAAAGAACCTGAAGCTGTCGCTCGCCGCGCCGACCGGGCGCGCGGCCAAGCGGCTCGAAGAATCGACCGGCCACCACGCGAGCACGCTGCACCGCTTGCTGGAGTTCACGCCGGGCGCTGGACGCTTCGCGCGGGACCGAGACAACCCGCTTGAGGGCGACATGCTCGTCGTCGACGAGGCCTCGATGCTGGATATCCAGCTCGCGCACTCGCTGCTGCAGGCAGTACCGCCCACGATGTCGCTGGTCCTCGTCGGCGATCAAAACCAGCTGCCGTCGGTAGGCCCCGGCAATGTCTTGGCGGATATCCTGGCGAGCGGCCGCGTGACATCAACGGCCCTGACGAGGATCTTCCGGCAGCAAAACGACTCCGACATCGTCCGCGTCGCGCACGGAATGCTGACGGGGGAGCTCCCGAGCAGTGGCGACGAAGACGGCGACTTCTTCTTCGTGGAGGCCGACAATTCTCGCCGCGCCCGCGCGCTCTTGCGCGAGCTCATCGGCTCTCGCATCCCGAAACGATTCGGCCTAGACCCGCTGCGCGACGTCCAGGTCCTCTGCCCGATGTATCGCGGCGAGGTCGGGGCTGACGCGCTCAACCGCGACCTGCAGGACCTGCTGAACCCCGGCCAGATCGAGGTCGAGCGCAGCGGCAAGCGATACCGCGTCGGTGACAAGGTCATGCAGATCCGCAACGACTACGACCGCGAGGTCTGGAACGGCGACGTCGGCCTCCTCACCTACATCGACACCAACGCCGCGAAGGTCTACGTCCGCTTCCCTGAACGCGAACACCAATACGGGTTCGAGGAGCTCGGTGATCTGATCCCCGCCTACGCGATCTCCGTACACCGCTCCCAAGGCAGCGAATACCCCGCGGTCGTCATGCCCGTGACCACAGACCACTTCATGATGCTGCGGCGCTCGCTGCTATACACGGCGATCACGCGCGGTAAACAGCTCGTCGTGCTCGTGGGATCACAGCGCGCGCTGGAGATGGCGACGCGCAACAACGACGACGGCCAGCGGTGGTCAGGTCTATGCGAGCGGCTGCGCGACCTGGTCCGGCACGACGGCGTCCACCCCGAGCGCGTCGACGAAGCGCAGGACGATCAAGAGAGCTAGAGGCCCAACGCCGCGTGGACCGCGAGCGTCGCAGAAGACCGATTCAGCGTATAGAAGTGCAACCCCGGGGCGCCCATCTCGAGCAGCTCGCGCCCCTGGTCAACCGCCCACTGGACGCCCGTCGCCACCACCGCGGCCGGATCGGCTGATACGACTCGCAGCCTCCGATAGAGCTCCTGCGGGATCCGGCTACCGCACATCTTCGTGAAGCGCTCCACCTGCGCAGCGTTGGTCACCGGCATCAACCCCGGGACGATCGGGAGCTGTATGCCGGCCGAGCGCGCGCGGCTGACGAACGCTCGATAATCAGCGTTGTCGAAGAACAGTTGAGAGACCAGGAAGTCCGCGCCTGCGTCGACCTTCTCTACGAGATGGGCTAGGTCCGCCTCGAGATCCTCGGACTCAACGTGGCCTTCCGGATAGCACGCTGCGCCGACACAGAAGCCAAGGTCTAGCTCGCGTATGAACGCCACCAGCTCTGTCGCGTAGCGAAAGCCGCCCTCAGTCACCTGAAACTCCGTCTCGCCCTTCGGCGGATCCCCGCGCAGCGCCAAGACGTTACGGATGCCTGAGTCGTGCAGCCGCTGCAGCGTCTCCTGGATTTCAGCTCGAGTGCTGCCGACGCACGTCAAGTGCGCCATCGTCGTGATCCCCAGCTCTCGCTGGATACGCGCGACGAGCTCAAGCGTGCGATCTCGTGTACTGCCGCCAGCGCCATAGGTCACTGAGACGAACGACGGGCGACACGGCCGCAGCGCCTTGACGGTGTCATACAGCGCCTCGACGCCATCCTCGGTCTTCGGCGGAAAGAACTCGAACGAGATGACCGGTTCGCCGCCACCAAACAGATCCGCGATTCTCATGACCAAGGGCGAGACTAGAGGCAACGGGGTCCCGTGGAAACGAAAACAGCTCCGCCGTCCTGTTGGACGACGGAGCTGTTGGAAGAATAACCCGGCACTAACCTACTTTCGCACATAGCACTATCATCGGCCCAGGCTGCTTGACTGCCGTGTTCGGAA
>Ga0163179_10002714_pt1 | contig 12190 bp, 17 predicted proteins | sample AtlANTMetagenome_FD_109643 | JGI IMG/M metagenome (GOLD analysis project Ga0163179, IMG submission 109643) | Marine eukaryotic phytoplankton communities from the Atlantic Ocean - Atlantic ANT 2 Metagenome | ecosystem: Environmental > Aquatic > Marine > Oceanic | place: North Atlantic Ocean...
CGCTTCTGTAAATCAGATATTGGGTATTTTCTTCTAAATTTTATGTTTTCACAATTTAGTGATATTTATATATACATATATAATATGTTAAAATAGTATGGCAAAAGAATTCAAACGAAAATTTATGCATCCAACTCGTAGAAAGTTGGCTGATATGGTTAAGACAGGTGAGTATGAAACAAATAAATCTGTAGGTTGGGAAGCCAAAAAAGAAGATAGAAAGGTTGGTGATGTTTGGGAAGATGGACATTATAGATACGAGAAGAAAGAGGGTTATACTTTAAAGACTGGCAAGAATTCGGAAGTATTTGAAAATATTAGAAAATATCTACAAGAACAAAACGAATGTAAAAATACTGAATGTGACCATGTTGGTGAATTCGGACCAAACAATAAAAAACTAATTCGTAAAACAGGATTCTGTATTTCATGTAATAAAAAGATGGAAACAGAACTAAAGATAAATGGTGTCTACGAAGATTTTTCAAAATATAAAATGTTTTCAAATGCAATTGCAGATGGACTTTTAAGATTAGATGCAATTGAAGAAGAAATCAAAGATTTAAAACAAGAATATCATCAGTATGGTGAAGATGGTAACATTACCGAAACATTCACTCTTCCAAGGCCAGTAAGTGAGATGAAAAAAGAAATGAGAGAGTTTGTTGATAAAAGTAAAAACGAGTTAGAAGAAATCAAAGAAAAAAGACAAGAATGTTTCGATAGAATAAAAGATAAAAATTATGAACATATTCTTTAGCATATTGCGAAAGTATTTCAAGGAAATACTAATAGTAGGATTGATAGTTGTTATACTATTAATGAGAGCATGTAGTGGAGATTCATCCATAGACCCTAAAGACATAGTGAATGTAGATGGTAAAGATTACGAATTATTAGAACAAAAGATAGATACTGTATTTATTGAAAAAGTAATCGAAGTACCAAAATATGTTCCAAAGTACATTACAAAAATAGAAACTGTTGAAGTGGAAGTACCAGCTGATATAGATTCACTAAAAGTAGTTGAAGATTATTACGCAAAATATATTGTAAAAGATACTCTAAATCTTACATATGATTTTGGACCAGAAATTACAATTGATTCATTGGGAACAAAGCCAAATCCCTCTCTTGGGTTTGGATTCCTCACAGATACTATATCCCAAAATAGAATCCTAAGTAGGAAAATAGAATGGAACTTTCAGATTCCTACAATATACAATACAAAAATAGTTAAAGAGTTACCTAAAAGAGAGTTATATTATGGTTTAGGAGCTGGTTTCAATAAAACTGATTTTATTGGTAGTGCTAAGTTTGGATTATTATACAAAGACAAAAAGGACAAAGTATTTGGACTTGACTTGGGTGTAATAAATGCTAACAATAATGTAACTCCATATGTCGGTGGTTCATTGTATTGGAAATTATCATTGAAGAAAAAATAAATGGCTAAGCAATCCTTAAAGGATATCATTAAGATTGAATACCAAAAGTGTGCATCAGACCCGATACACTTTATGAAGAAGTATTGCTATATTCAACATCCAGTAAGAGGGAAGATACCTTTTCATTTATTTCAATTTCAAGAAAGAACTTTAACTGAATTTGATAAAGAAAGATATAACATTGTTTTGAAATCAAGACAAACTGGTATATCAACTCTAGTTGCAGGTTTTTCTCTTTGGAAAATGTTATTTAATTCAGATTTTAATATTTTGATTATTGCAACTAAACAAGAAGTGGCAAAAAACTTAGTAACTAAGGTGAGATATATGAATGATAATCTACCAACTTGGTTAAAACAAACTGCAATAGAAGATAATAAACTATCTCTTAGATACTCAAATGGTTCTCAGATAAAAGCTACATCAGCTGCGGGTGATGCTGGTCGTTCTGAAGCACTATCTTTATTAGTCTTTGATGAAGCTGCATTTATTGATAAGATTGAAGATATATGGATATCATCACAATCGACACTTTCAACTGGTGGTAGTGCAATTATTCTTTCAACACCAAATGGTGTAGGAAATTTCTTTCACAAAACTTGGGTAGGAGCAGAAGAAGAGGATAATGGATTTAATACAATTAGATTACATTGGAGTGTACATCCTGAAAGAGACCAAACTTGGAGGGATGAGCAAGAAAAACTATTAGGACTAAAAGGAGCAGCACAAGAATGTGATTGTGACTTTGTATCATCAGGTGATACTGTCATAGACCCTCAACTACTAATGTTCTTTAAAGAGACATATGTTCAAGAACCAATAGAAAAGGGTGGATTTGATGGAAACTTATGGAAATGGGAATATCCTGACTACAATAAAAGTTACATGGTAGTAGCCGATGTTGCCAGAGGTGATTCAACGGATTATTCAGCTTGTCATGTTTTTGATGTAGAACAAGCATCTCAAGTTGCAGAATATAAAGGTAAATTAGATACAAAAGATTTTGGAAACTTCTTAGTATCATTGGCAACCGATTATAATAATGCTTTACTCGTAGTAGAGAATGCAAATATTGGTTGGGCAGTAATACAACAAATAATTGATAGAGATTATAAGAATTTATTCTATATGAGTAAAGATTTAAAGTATGTAGATGTAGAGCATCAAATGACTAACAAATATAGGAGAGAAGAAAGAGGAATGGTAGCTGGTTTTAGTACAACATCAAAAACAAGACCTTTAATTATATCCAAATTAGATGATTACTTTAGAGAAAAATCATGTACAGTTAGGTCATCTCGTTTAATTGAAGAGCTCTTTACATTTATTTGGACTGGTAATCGAGCTGAAGCTATGAAAGGTTATAATGATGATTTAACTATGTCATTTGCAATAGGACTTTGGGTTAGAGATACGGCTTTAAGATTAAGACAAGAGGGTATTGATTTGACTAAAAGAGCATTGGGTGGTATTGGTATACAAACACACTCTGGTGTCTATGGAGGAAACGACTTAGGTCCACAAGGTAACCCTTGGACACAAAAGGTTGGTGATACCGATGAGGATTTAACTTGGTTAATTAGGTAATAATAAAAAATTATATATTTATAGAGTAAGGAGTTAACTATGGACAATATTACAAAAGCATTATATTCAAATCACATTAACATCATCAGAAATGAATCTGAAGAGATAGAAGAGTACGATGTTGTAAACGAACAAGATGTTTCAGAACTTCTTGAATTTTTGAAACACTACAAACCTGAGGTTAACGAAGCTGAGTATCAAGGTAGAAAAGTAAAACTTGGCAAACCAACTAGAGGTGATGTAAAGAAATTTAAAGTTTATGTTAAAAACCCAAAAGGTAATGTGGTTAAAGTAAACTTTGGACATGGTGGTTCATCTGCAAAGAAAGCAGGTCAGAAAACAATGCAAATCCAAAAGGATATACCATCGAGAAGAAAAGCATTCAGAGCAAGACACAACTGTGATAATCCTGGTCCAAGACATAAGGCAAGGTATTGGAGTTGTAGAGCTTGGTAAAATAAAGGTTATATAATTAAATTAAAAACAAAATGGCAGATACTTCATTTTTCGGTAGATTAAGAAAACTTTTTTCCACACAAGCAATCGTTAGAGTCGATTCAAAGGGGAGGAGAAAGGTTGCTGATACAGAAGAAAGACAAAAAACAAACTTATCTTTTCTTAGAGACCGATATACAAAATTACAAAAAGGATTTTACGAACAAGCTGGTTCAGCACAATCAATGGCTTACCAACAAGTTCGTAGAGAAATATTTAGAGATTATGATGCGATGGATAATGACCCAATAATTGCATCAGCATTAGATATTTACTCAGATGAGTCCACACTTAAAAACGAATATGGTGATATCTTAACTGTTCGTTCACCAAATGAAAATGTTCAAGCAATATTGAACAACTTATTTTACGATGTACTTAATATTGAATTCAATCTTTGGCCTTGGGTTAGAAATATGTGTAAATATGGAGACTTTTTCTTAGCATTAGAAATGGCTGAAGGTAAAGGTATTGTAAATGTAGCTCCCCTATCAGTCTATAATACAGAAAGACTTGAAAATACTGACCCTGAAAATCCAAATTATGTTAAATACCATGTTGAAGATGATAGGATTGGAAAAGTTGATTATGAAAACTATGAAATAGCACATTTTAGATTATTAGCAGATACCAATTGGTTACCATATGGTAAAGCTATGATTGAAAATGGTAGAAGATTGTGGAAACAATTATCTCTTATGGAAGATGCTATGTTAATTCATAGAATAATGAGAGCACCTGAGAAAAGAGTGTTTAAAATTGATATAGGTAATATTCCACCAAACGAAGTGGATAACTATATGCAAAGAATTATCAATAAAATGAAGAAGATTCCTTTTGTTGACCAAAATACAGGTGATTATAACCTAAAATATAATGTTCAAAACTTAACTGAAGATTTTTATTTACCGGTAAGAGGTGGTGATAGTGGTACTAACATCGAAAATCTATCAGGTTTAGAATTTAACAATACTGATGATATTGATTACTTAAAAGCTAAATTATTTGCAGCTCTTAAAATACCAAAAGCTTATTTAGGTTATGAAGAACAAATTAATGGTAAAGCAACTTTGGCTGCAGAGGATGTTAGATTTGCAAGAACTATTGAAAGAATACAAAGAATTGTTGTATCTGAATTAACTAAAATAGCAATAGTACATTTATACTCACAAGGTATCACAGATTCAGAACTAACTAACTTTGAATTACAGTTAGTAAACCCATCAACAATTTACGAACAAGAAAAAGTAAATCTTTGGAGTGAAAAAGTTAGACTAGCACAAGACATTCAAGGATTAAATATGTTATCTAAAGATTGGGTATATGATAATATCTTTAAATTGAGTAGAGGTGAATCTGACAAAGAAAGAGGAACAATGATTGAAGATTTAAAAGATAGATTTAGATTCCGTTCCATTGAGGATGATGGTTCAGACCCAGCTAAAGAAGATGAATCTGAAGATATTGAAGAATCATTAGAGAAGATTAAAAAAGAAATTAAGAATAAAGGTGGTAGACCAAGAGAAGGTAATACTTATAAGAAAGACAAACATCCTTATGGTAGAGACCCTCTTGGTGATGAAGAAAGGAAAGATACTTTAAAGAAGGAAACTAAGTTATCACCCGAAAAAATTAAGAGTATAGTTAATGGTGTTTCATCAAAACGAAAGTTTCTTCAAGAGACAGATATGTTGGATGAAAGTAACATCATAGAGGAATAAATTCTCTTTAATAAATATTTTTATATTTATAATAGAGATTTAGTATTCTATCAAATTAGGAAGTAAGATGAAAAAAATTAAACATAGTAAGTTTAAAAATACTGGTGTATTGTTTGAGTTATTAGTCAGGCAAATAACATTTGAAGTTTTAAACGGTGACAATAACGAAAATGCACAAAAAATTCTAAAAGAATTTTACAATAATAAAACTGAGTTAGGAAAGGAACTTAGATTATATCAATTACTGTCTGAAGAAAAATATAAATCAGAGGGTAGAGCAGAAAAATTCATTGATACTATCTTAGAAGCTAGAAAAAGAATTAATATTAAAAGATTAACTAAAGAAAAATATAATTTAGTTAAAAAAATACAAGAATCTTTTGATTTACAACAATTTTTATCATCACCGATTACAAATTATAAGGTGATGGCATCAATATATAAGATATTTGAATCACAAAATTATAAAGAAAACTATGATGTTAAGGATATATTTAACTCAAAATATACTATCGTAGAAGGTTTAATAGGTGGTGAATTAGAAAATAAAGCACAACTTATTGAAGATAAAACTATTTCTGAATTCAAAACACAAAATAAAGAAGAAAGATTCTTAACATATAAAGTATTGTTAGAAACTTTCAATAAAAAACATCAAAAATTAAATGAATCTCAAAAATCATTGTTAAAAAACTATATTAACAATGTAAGTAATACTTCCAAATTTACAGAATACTATACTCAACAACTCAAAGAAGTAGTTACTCAGTTGGTAAAACAACATAAAGAGGTAAAAGATAAGGTTACTAAAATTAAGTTAAAAGAAACTATCAATGTTTTGAAAAAAACCAAAATTGGTAGGGTAGTTTCAGACAATCAGGTTTCAGCTATGATGATAGCTTATGAATTGATTAGTGAAATTAAAAATGTTAGAAAAAAAGCTTAAAGAATATATTCGTAATCTTGTCCAAGAAATGGATGAAGAATTAGATGAAATCACTACAACTGCAAATATAGATGGTTTCGATACTCCATATGCTTTTCTGAACAAAAAATCCAAAAAAGATAAAGAGAAAAGAAAAAAGACCGCAACTATGATGGGTTATACCATTGTGGGTGAAGGTAAACGGCCAAAAAGACCTATTAATAGGTGGTTGGAATTAAAAAATGATGAAACGAGAACACCAAATCAAAAGTTATCGTTAGGATTAAAGGAATTAAAATATCAATTAGCTGAAGTTGAAATGTTTTTTAGATGGTACAATAAGATTCGTTCAATGAATGAATTAAATAAGGACAAGTATTGGAAAAGAACAAATACTAATATTTATAAGATAAAGGAAAGGTTAATTAATATAGTTAATAGTATAAAGGAGTTAGACCAATGAAAATAACAAAAGAAAGATTAAAAGAAATCATCAAAGATGTATTAAGAGAAGAGACTGAATATCAGAAATTTTTTGCAAAAGCATTAAAAAAGTCTGGTAAGTCTATTCCTCAAATGTCTGATGAAGAAAAGAAGGCATTTTTTAACAAAATCGATTCTGCTTGGAAGGGCAAAGGCGAAAAAAAAGAAAGTTAAAAAATGAAATTAAAAGAGTTGAAACAAATTGTTAAAGAAGAAATCCATAACGAAAAATTAGGGATATTCAAAGAGGAGATTTCTACTGATGAGGAGCTACAAATTCGTAGAATCATAAGACAAGAAGTTTCAGCTATATTTTTTGAATTATTTAAAAAGCGTAGAAGTTGGGGAGCATAATGAAAAATTTACTTATAGAAACAGCGTTATTCGAAGGTAGGGTGAATGAAGATTCATCTGGTAGAACCATTGTTAAAGGTATTCTACAAAGAGCTGGTGCACCTAATCAAAACGAAAGAGTATATCCAAAAGAAATTTTAATGAGAGAAGCTAAAAAATATGAAGTACTCATTAAAGAAAGAAGAGCATTAGGTGAGTTAGACCATCCTGAATCTTCTGTAATAAATTTAAAGAATGTATCACACAATGTAAGAGAAATACATTGGGATGGTGATGACCTAATGGGTACAGTTGAAATACTACCAACACCATCAGGTAATATTCTTAAAGAATTGTTAAAAGCTGGTATCCTTTTAGGTATATCATCAAGAGGTATGGGTTCAGTTGAACCAAGAAGCGGTGGAGGAGTCACTGTTGGTGATGATTTCGAACTAATCGGTTGGGATTTTGTATCCAACCCATCTACACATGGTGCATTTATGACTCCTATGAATGAATCAAAACAAATGAAAATTAATGAAGTTTGTGGTAACTATTGTAAAGCACACGATTTAATTAGAGAAATAATAACGGAATTATCATGATAAAATTAACAGATTTATTAAACGAATCTTCACCTGGTTTTGAAAACAGAAAAACTGGTGATGCTTTACCAACATTAGATAGTGTACGAGCTGCATATCAAGCAAAGAAGGGAATAACTGAAGCGGAAGATGACAAATATGTATCCATCGGTTTTGGTAGATATAAAGAAAAAGGTAAGGAGGATGATGAAAATTCTCCTACATTCAAAAAAGATGATAGTGGTAAGTATGTATCAACATCAGACAAGGCAGCGAAGGGAGGTGATTCTTCTGCCGGAAAAAAAGATACTCCTAAAGTGAATATCTTTGATAAACCAAAATCTTCAGATGACAAAATTAAAACTATAAAAAAAATATCACCTAAAGCTGATACGGATTCACTTAAAAAATTAGCCAAAGTAGGTGAACCTAAGAAGGATGATGAACCTAAAAAGGATGATGGACCACGAAAAGATTCGACTGGTGGTAGAGCAGGTAATGTTGAAGTAAACAAATCAGTTCGTTTAAAAGCAAAAAGAATGGGGATTACTTCAAAGAACTTAGGTAAAGAAGAATACGAAAGAAGAATGAGCCAAGCAGCGGTAGAAGCACTAACTGATTCAAACTTTCATTCTGAAGCAAGAAAATTAATCGCGATGTTAGAAGATAATCCTGATTTCGCTAAAGACCCAAAACAAGACCCTAATATGCCTGATATTATGTCACCTGAATATGATAAATGGAGAAAGAGTAGTGTATATGGTTCTGAATATTATGATTCATCGCCTGGTACTGATGAGATAGGACAACATGCTTCTCAAGAAGCTGGTTGGGATGGTAGAGATGCATTAGATGCCATCGCATTTGATATGAAATTAAATGGAAGTCTAAAGTTAGCAGTAAAAATGCAGGCAATTCTTGATGATATGGATGAATCTACTATGAGATTAACAAAAATGGAGATTAGAAAATGATAAAGTTAACACATTTGATGGGAGGTATTATTTCTGAAGGAACTTCATCTCATATTGGTATTATAGAACCAAGTGGAAGAATTGGTTCAACTTATGTCCATTATGATGGATATCCACAAAATATGAAAGGTGCAATCAAACATCATTTCAAAAATGCCAAAGATGTTAAAGACTTCATTAAAAAAGGTGGAGCTTCAGGACTATATAAAGGTAAAGACCCAGAATATTATGGAAAAAAAGGGTTTTTCGCAAGTGGTAAATCAAACGACCTTGAAAAATACATGAAAAGTGTCGACCAAAGAGGTGGTGGAGCAGAATATGTATATTTATTTAATATGAAAGATAAAAAATGGTATGTTTACGATTATTATGGGGGAAACAAAGAACTAAAAAAACTTTACTAAGATGATTAAGTTAAAAGACATACTAAACGAAGAACCAATAAATGAAGGACCTTCTACTGAAGAAAAAAGAATAGCTATGTTAGCAGTTAGAAAACAAGCTAAATATAGAACTGTGAGTTTAGAACAAGCAATACAAGACCAAATCAATGCTCTTATGGATTTACAAAGAGATATTAAGAGAGGTAAAAAGATTAAATAAGGAGAGAATATGAGACTAAGAGATATACTTAAAGAATCAGAAGATAGAGGACTAACTAACGAAGTTAAAAAACACTTCTTAGAAATAGTTTCTACTTACAACAAATATCAAGAATCAATGGATAGAAAATCTGATATCATTGAAGTTGCTGAAACTTTGGGTGGTATCACGGAAGCAGCAAGAGAACTAGCTCTTAGAGAAGCTGATGATTGGTTTGATAAACATACTATAAAAAGAAATATGAGTGAGCTAACTAAGTTAGGTTCTCAGTTTGATAAAGTTGCTAAGGAAGCAAAAAACTTAGACCAAAGAATGAATACTTTATATGAAGATATGGGTAACATTCTTTCACGATACTACAAAATCGGTGAAATTACTGAAGATGAGATGAAAGAAAGATTGGGTATCAAAGAAGGAAAAGGTGATTGTGGTTGTGGTTGTGGAGGAACTACACCAGGTGGATGTGGAGATACAATAAAAGAAGAATCAGTAAAAGTTTCAAGTAGAAACGCTGATGGTTCTATAACTACTACAATCAAAGAAGAATCAGAAGAATTACTACAAGCTCTTAAAGATAAATTATCAGATGAAGGTGGAGCAGCTGGATTTAAGGACCTACAAGATAAAGCAAAAGAAATGGGAGTTAATTTAACTGCTGATATGTTAAAAGGTATGAATGGTATTTCTCAACATAGAGATGGTGATTATATTTTAGATGGATTTTCATCCGATGCTCAACGAAGAGCAGCATTTGCAAGTGGATATAAAGCAAAAGGTAAAAAAGGTAAGAAAAAAAACGAACTAAAAATATTTGGTGAAAAATTTACTAAATTAGTTGAAAAAAATGTTCCAACTAATCCTTCAAAGTGGTCATACTACAAAGCACAAGCTAAAAAGAAGTTTGATGTTTATCCTTCGGCTTACGCCAATGGATGGGCCGCTAAAAAGTATAAAGCCGCTGGTGGTGGTTGGAAAAAAGGATAGCAAATGGCCAAAGTAGAAACAGAAAGATTTTTTGGTAACAAGGGTATTATCATTATGATTCGTGATGGTAATAAACTTACATCTGCAATTTTCAAAGATAAAAAGAACGCTGATAAGTTTAATAGAAACAACCCATCTGATGTCAAAAAAATTCTACAACTTGCTAAAAAAACAAAATTTCCAAAAGCAATAGATGAAGGACCAAAAAGATACAATCAAAAAGATGGTGTTGGTAAATCAAAATATGTAATTTCTTACCACGATGGTAAAAAGAAACACAAAGATGGTAGTGATTTTTTCGATATCCAAATTTTCAGAAACAAAAAAGATTTAGCAAAGTTTGTAAACGCTTTACATAAAGGTGGATACAAATATGGATTCGGTGAATCAGTAAACGAAGTATTAGTAATAGTAGATAAGTTTGATAAAAGGAAACAAGATTACGGTAAAGTTTACTTCTCAGATGGTGGTAACAGACCAGGCGATGGAGATTTGAAAAAAGCAAAAAAAGAGTTAGAAAAGTTAAGTAAGAAACACAAAGGTTTAACTCTTATATCAGTTGGTAGAGATAGTAAGATGTATGATGTAATGGATGAATCAGTAAACGAAGCAAGTAAAGAAGCGATGGGTATTGCTGGATTTACTGGTACTCGTGGTGTTGCCGTTGATGATTTTATTAAGAAAAATAAAATTGATGCTCGAAAACTTTTTAACTTTGTAAGGAAAGGTAATCTAAGAGATAGAATGGATTTCGTTACTGCTATAGCTGGTAAACCAAACAATAAGTTTTTTAAAATGATTGTTGGTAGATTTGCAGAATCAGTAAATGAAAAGCGTGGATTCGTAACAAAAATGTTAAATAAAAAATTAACTATTAAACGAATTGGAAGTAGAGAAAGATTTAAAGATACTAAATCTGGAAAAGTATTTAAAAAAGATGGATTTGCATTTCATATACCAGGTAAAGGATATATTGGGTATAGAGATGAAAAAGGAATGCCATATACACCAGGTGGTGGAAAGAAAGCATTACAACAGATATTAGATGATGGTGGATTCTTAGATTATAAGAAACTCGTACTAATTAATCCAGTTGATGAATCAGTAAACGAAGATAAAAATCAAATCGTTCAACTTAAAAAGAAAGTTGGTAAATCTGAAATAAAATTCTATGATGCATTATCCAAAATAGAAAAAAAATTAGGTAAGAAAAAATATAGAGCATTTTTAGAAAAAGGATTAAAGGATTTTAAAATAAATGCAAAACATTATGATTATAGAAGTAATGGGGCTGCAGAAGAAAAATTATTTAATTTAGCTAAATGATAAAACTAAGAGATTTACTTAACGAAGGACCTATGTTTTATGGAAAAGCAAAAGTTGTACTTCAATCAAATGCAAAAGATGCAGAAATGCCATCTCAATATGTTGAGTTTAATTTTAATTTGGTTAGTCCAGATTTCTTAGGTATAGGGCCAACTTTAATTTGTATTCCAAAAAGTTCAAAAGATTTAGATAAGATTGATACTTTGGGTAGTATATCGAAAGATGATATCACTAAACAATTAGCAGAGTTCGCATCAAAGAAAACAAAACAAAAGTTTGTTCCTATTCAATACAGACATAAAGAACAATTTACAATAGCATTAGATTATGAACCTATCCTAAAGAAAATTAGATAAAATGAACTTAACAGATATCCTACATGAATTAGTAAACGAACCACAAAACGAAGATTTGCGTAAATGGTTTGGTAAAGGTAAGACTGGTTCTTCATCAGGTGGAGGATGGGATAGATATGGTTCTGATGGACAAAAATTAGGTAAATGTGGTGGAGGTGAGAAAGGTGATGCTTACGCAGCGTGTTTATCAAAAGAAAAAGCAGCTAAATTAGGACCTAAGGGGAGAGCTTCATTTGTAAAGAGAAAAAGAGCTGACCAGAAAAAAGCTGGTGATTCCAAAAAAGGAGGAAATAGGTCTAAAGGTAAAAAACCAACCTTTTCAAAAACTGGCGCATAGTTATTTAAATAAAGGAGAATGAGTAAACACCCAA
>Ga0163179_10002715_pt1 | contig 12187 bp, 9 predicted proteins | sample AtlANTMetagenome_FD_109643 | JGI IMG/M metagenome (GOLD analysis project Ga0163179, IMG submission 109643) | Marine eukaryotic phytoplankton communities from the Atlantic Ocean - Atlantic ANT 2 Metagenome | ecosystem: Environmental > Aquatic > Marine > Oceanic | place: North Atlantic Ocean...
GGAGGTACAGGTAACTATGCTTTATTACAATCACCAGCTGGAGCAACGTTTTTAAATGCTGCTAGTGGTCAGACTATTTACTTTAGGGTGAATAACTCTGACACAATGTATATGACCAGCACGCAGCTGCAGTTTAACGACAATAAAAAAGTTATTCTGGGTAATGACAGCGATTTACAATTGTTCCACGATGGTAGTAACTCTTATATTCAAAATGGCACAAATGGAAGTTTAAATGTTACTCTTAATGCAGGGGGTGAATTTGCCGCTAGATTCGTAAAAGACGCTGCTGTTGAGCTTTATTACAATGGCACTAAGACGTTTCAGACTACAGCTAGTGGGGTAAAATTAACACAATCTGCTGGTTATTTATTCGGCGGGGATGGTGAAATATTAGCAGGGCAGGATACAGGCGGTTATTATTTCGCAACTGGAAATGGTCAAGATGTAAGTAAGCCAGTTTTCATTGGAGACAATGCTTCTTATATAAAATTTAAAGCTGGCAATTCGGAGCGAGTAAGAATCACTAGTGCTGGGTTTGTTGGAATAGGAACTGACTCTACCCTGAGCTCCAGTAATGAAAAATTAGGAGTTTATTCAGCGGGCGATGGCCATTCTTGTTTTAAGAACTCTTCAGATACCAATGGTACTGTTTACGTTAGAAACGTTTCAACGACAGCCAATACTTGGCAACCTTACTTGATATTAGCTGATAGCGGCGGGAATCGTGGCGGCTTAGCTCTTAAATATTCTACAGCTGGATTAAAAGTTCACGGCCAAGGGGGTATAGAATTTTGGACAGGAGGAAGTTTTGGCGGGGGATCCGTTAAGATCACTATAAGTTCTGCTGGTGTTCTTCACTTCAACGGCACTAGCAGTTCATTCATTCAAAACGAATCGTCTGTTCTTCGTTTAGCTGGAGATGCCGGTGTTAAGATTCAGACCTACAGTGGTGGTTGGAAAAACAGGATTAATGTAGCTGATGGGGGTGATATTAGTTTTTATGAGGACACTGGGGCTAACGCAAAATTCTATTGGTCTGCTGCAAACGAGCGTTTAACTTTATCAGCAACAGACTACCAGATGCAGTACCAAAGCGGTTCGCATATTTGGTTTACAAGGCTAACCTCAGGCGGAACATTTGCAATTCATAAAAATGGGGTCGGCGATCATTTAAGTATTGATTCTAGTGGAAATGTTTTCCTCCAGAAAAGTACTGGATCTTATTTACAATTTAAAGATTCCACACAAGTCCGTGCCGCACTCAATGTAAACGATGGCGCAGACGGGTTGGTGTTTTCAACTGGGTCTGGATTTACCGAGCGCGTGCGAATAAATGGTAACGGCAATGTTGGTATAGGAACAAATAATCCCGGATACAGATTAGAGGTCAAAACTTCAGTTACTGGCGATTGGATTTCAAGGATATATAACACGGCTACAAGTGGGAATTCAGGTGGCTTGCTAGTGCGTATGGATGAGCCGGGAAGTACGGGTAGTGCTTTAGGTGTTTATGCAAATGGGGGCTATAAATTTAAAGTGGAGCCAGACGGTGAAGTTCAGATATTGAGCGGAGCGGCTTATACCACGCACTTAAATTACCAAAACTCAGGCTATCACTACATAACTATGGCTAATGGTGGGGCAACCTACTTTAGGGGCTCTAGCAATAGTATAACTACCATGACGGTTACGGGGGCTGGTAAGGTTGGAATATTAGACGCTAGCCCTCAAACCACTTTAGCAGTAAACGGAGAGGCGAGTTTCGGCGATGGAAGTCGATTAAGTTTAATCGGATTAAGTATAGCTTCGAGCTCCGCGAGCCCGAATATTAAAATTAGAACAAAAATTCCTTTCGCTTTAGGCGCCGCAGATTTCACCGTTAATCTTAAAGGCTTTATTTATGGTAACGCAGAGACAGCTAACCTGACTATTTGTTGGCACTACTACAATAGCACCTTTTATAACGCTTCGTGCAGTTCCGCAGGGGGATGGGCTCCTACTATCCAATTATCCGCGGAAGATTGGGATTCATCAGGAACTAAGAAGGTTTGTATTTGCCTTAGTACTCCGGGTTATTGGGTTAAAATGTACGTGGAGAGCATGTTCAGTCATAGTTATAATGACGCTTATGCTGATGGATGGACTTGGGTTGACGGGACTGCTTCAGGAACAGGAAACGATTTAGCAACGGCAAGTTATAAAGCTGATTTCGGCCGCGGTTTTAAAATGGAGAATACTGGCGTTGTATCAGTTGGCAACAACTTTACAATTCCTCAAGGAAACATATTGTATTTAGATGGCGGTTCTAATACCTATATTTATTCTGACACGGCAGATTCTATTTCTCATGCCACCAACAGTGGTATTCGCCTAATAACTAATAATTCTGGAGTTACTATACCTTCAAATAACAATTTAGTTTTAGGTAACGGCGCGAACAACACAGGGCTATTCAGATTTTATAACAACAATGCTACCGCCTATTACTTAGATTGGAGATCTACAGGGCAGAGATCATATGAATTAAAAGGATCATCTTCAGGTGGCACCTATAGTACCACATTTAAAAACGCAGGCTCGGGCGGACACAATTTGCTAGTGGAAGGTACTTTTTACGTTAAAGACCGATCAGGAAGTAATACTAGGTTGTGGATTTCTGATTCTGGGGTAGTCCAATGGGGTTCTGGGGCTGGTCATGGAACATTAACATGGGATACAGATAAAGCTGTTATCGGCGGTATTGGTTCAAATAATTTATCGTTAGTCGCAGAAGGAACAGAGGTTGTTAACTCTACTAGCAGTACTTGGGACTTCAAAAAAGAGGCGAAGTTCCCAAACAATGTAGGGGTTTTCTTTAGTAATGCGGGGGGTTCCTCAACATTAGGTTTAAAAGCAGACACCTCTGATAGAATAACATTCCGAACTGGAGGAGCTTGGGATCAAATGGTGCTTGATGGTAACGGGAACTTAGGTATTGGTTATAATCCTACTGGAGCTCGTCTAGAAGTTCAGAAGGACTCAGGAAATATTTTTAAATGCCGCGGAGATTCCAACACTACCCGACTTGAAGTAGGCGCGAGTGGCGCTTGCACTATTGAAGCCAACACTGGTAATTACCCTCTAAAAATTACTAACGCTGATTCGGGTGATAAAGGGCTACACGTTTCAGGCTGTTCGGCAATGATAGGCAGAACAAACGTAGCCACCAGCTACTCTGCAACCGATTACGATTTGTTTCTAGGGAATGGAAATAATGACGGAGCAGTATTATTATTGTATAATTACGCCGGGAACTACCATTCTGCTTTAGTTAGATACCACAACAACACCTTAAAGTTAGGCCTTAATAACAGTAACAGCGCAGATAGTATATTCGGGACAACTGCTATTAGCGTTACAAATACGGGCGTTGGAATAGGAACTGCAACTCCGGCAAATCTGCTTAATGTTTATGGTGGAAACGATATAACCCCTACATCCGGAGGAGCTGGTCAATTTGCTGTGACAGGAAATGGATATACCACTTTTCTGGCAATGGATGGAACTGCGGCATATTTTGGACACAATTCTAGCGGTAGACATTTAAGGTTCATGACAAATGAAACCACCAGACTTGCAATTGATGGCAGTGGTTCATACATACACTCTTACACCCACTTCCTTCCGGTTAGTAACGGCTCATACAGTTCAGGATTATCCAGCAACCGTTGGTCTAATACTTATTCTGTACTGGGTAATTTTTCTAGCGATGTGACTATATCAGGAAATGTTGGAATAAACGGAGCATCCCCTAGTTCTAGTTATGGCCTCCAAGTCGGGGGTAACGCGTATGTCTACGGGACTTTTTACGCAGGGAGTAAATCTTTCTTAATTGACCACCCCACAAAAGAAAATAAAAAATTATGTCATGGCTCTCTAGAGGGTCCAGAGTTAGGAGTTTATTACAGAGGCAGAGCTCAATCTAATACTATTACTTTGCCAGATTATTGGACGGGTCTTGTGAGAGGAGACTCAATCACGGTACAGCTAACGCCAAAAGGGTCATTCCAGCATTTATATGTAGTTAGTCAGTCATTAACTGAGGTAGTAATCGGCGCTGCTGACGGCGAAACAATTGACTGTTTCTACACAATTTATGGGGAAAGAGCCGATATAGATAGGCTCGAAGTTGAAAAAGAAGTGTAATTTTAGAAAAGATGAAAATTGTCGATATAGCAGATGAACTTTACAGGGAACTCGGAGAACCTTCGAGTATATCAATTCCCGCCATTTCTTTTTGGATTAGGAGTAATGTCGGCGAATTAAATAACAGGATCAATACTACTTTTAAAATTGTAGATTACGGTACAGAGGCTTACGAGTTTTCAGGAAGCTTTATAGCGCCCGAAAATGAGCCTCAAGTTTATAACGAGGCTACAGGGGCTCTTGGTCTTTCAATAAGCGGCAATCAAGGCGTGTCTTCGACCCCTGCGATAGTTTCAATCCAAGAGGAAGAAGCTGCGGTTCTTAAAAAAATGTACATTGTTCATTATTATGATCAACAAATAAGGAGCACGGTAGGGGCAGCTTCCACTGATCCAGTGGTAGAGGTAGCTTCAGACGGTTCTCGCGTTCGTAAAATAAATAAAAATGAATTGAGTAAGACTTATTTAGCATTAAAAAAGGAAGAGTATCAAGAATTAACCGATATGATAAACGCCTACAAATTAAGGAAGGCTTCTCCTGTCCAAGTTGCTGGTGACGATACTGTAAGGGGATATTACTACTCTAATAACGAAGGGTTCCCTTATAATAGAATTATTTATCCTGTATAATTATGGCATCTTTAATACCAGCGTCTGAGGCAACTGTTTTTAAAACAGCTTTAGCTGATCATTTTGATACGTTTAAGGCGACTATTACAGTAAACAAAGAGCCTGCTAGAACTGTTACTTTGTCTGCGGATCAAAACATTTATGCAGGATATGGAGCGCCGAAAACTCAAGTCACCTATACTCCTGTCAATCAGTCATTTAGCGCTATTATAAACTACAAAGAAAACCAACCTTTGGAATATCAAGATGAGCTTAAAGTCATGATAGAAAAAGGTGATGTTAGGATTAAGGTAGAATTAGATTGTAAAAATTATATTGATAAAGGAAAAACTGAGTCTATTGAAATAAATGGAAGTCTTTTTAATGTTGTAAGCTCTGATGGCGCAAGATTCTTTATTGGTCAAACCTACTATGTGTATTATTTGGAGGCTACTACATAATGGCTAGGTCAAAAAAACTAGATTTAAATAGAATGCTTCAGAAGTATGATATTAAAGCCTCTAAAGTTCTTCAAAAAGTAGCTTACAATGCGGCTGTTAAAAAGTCAGATAAAATAAAAAAACAAGCTTTGGATGAGTTAAATAATCATATAGTGACGAAAGAAATAGAGGACGGACCCTCGGCTAAAGGGAGTTCTTTGTTGGGTGGCGTTGGAAGCCTTTTTGCTTTCTTGGGTTTTACGTCTAATTCTAAACCTGTCGTTATTTTAAGGGATGCTTTAACAAAGTATATTAGAGTTCAAAAGGGAAAAGGTATTGTGAAAAAAGTTCAAAAAACACGTTTTACAATAGAGTTTCCTATAGAAATCCCAACTATAGAAGAAATTTATAACGTTACTCCGTTAGCTTGGACTACAAAAAGTTGGGTAAAAGGGGTGGAGAAAGGTATAACGAATTATACTAACACTGTATTTAAAGATTCTGACGGGAGCCGCTCAGGGGGAGCTTTCCAGAGTAAGCAAAAAATTGGCTTTGCAAAATTTTCGCCTACTCCTTACATAATACCTATACTTAATAAACTAAAAAAAGAACTTAAATGAAGGCTCAATTTGACAACCAAGTAATGTCCAGCTTCCTGTTGTGGTTCGACCATACATTATTAAATAAAGGTGATGCTTACCAGAACACAACTGGACAATTCTACAGTGTGTCTGACGATTATTTTGGTTACGATACTTACGCTAGTTCATATTCTCAATTTGTATCTGACGCATCTATAACTGGCGCTACAATTCCAACAGGACTTTATGCGGGTAATACTTTAGTTAATGTCGGAGAAGGGGGAAGCGATGGACTTTACGCTATTGATTATGGAAATGGTAGATCCTATTGGTCTGGGACTCAGTCTAGTAATGTTACTGGTAGTTTCGCCATAAAAGATTTTAATGTATATCTTACTAGTAGGACGGAAGATGAAATTCTGTTTCAGAGCCAATACACAAACAGAAATAAAATATCTTCAGTAGTTCCGACTGGACTTGAGCCAGATACTTTAACTTATCCAGTAGTTTATATAAAAAATGATGGAAGTAATAATGAACCTTTTGCTTTCGGCGGCCAAGATAACACAATTATAAACGTGAGAGCGATAGTCATAGCTGATAGTCAATTCGACATAGATGCTATAGGATCACTATTTCGGGATAGAAGATTTGAGCAAATAGGGATTTTGGAGCCTTCTGAGATGCCCTTTAATCAATTTGGTTATTATAGAAGTTCTCAGTATGATTATACTGGGATAGTAAACGGAAAAGGAAGTGACCAGCAGTTGTATGTAGAGGATGTAAATATTTCGCGTTTTGATAGGGTTTTAGAAAACGAAGTTAGAAAATTTAATCCAAATGTTTACTCTACTTTAATTGATTTTGAGGTTAGTAAGATCAGAACCCCCCGAGAATAGTAAAATAATTTCACTTTTAGGCATATTAACTGTAAATTAGAATAAGAAATAGGAATTTTTACAATGGCAACTAGAAATCGAGTAATTTATCAAAGTGAGGCTGTTTATGTAAGTCAAAGCGGTTATAACGGGGACTTAACAGCTACAAGTGGCTATGCACCAACTACATTAGGGAAGCCAACGGTAGCTGATGCAAATGCTCGAAATTCTGTACAGGATCTTCATCGAGTACAAAGTGCAAACTATAGCTTCAGTATATCTCGTCAAGACGTGAATCAGTTTGGAGAACTTGCTTCAATTGACCGCATCATTACTGAGACTCCTACTGTCAGCTTGGATACTTCTTATATTTTGGCTAATTTGGACAATGAGCATAAATTAGGATTTGAGGTTACTCCTAGTGGTCTTGCCGCTTCGAATATGGTTTCGTGTATTTCTGGAATTATTAATAGTGATTCGAATGCGCACCAAAAAGATTACTTTATATTAACTACCAAAGAAGGTTCTGATGCTATCGCTAATACAAATACTGGGAAATACGAAAGTATTATTGGTATTGGTAATGGGTTCCTTAGTTCTTATAGCACTGAAGCTGCGGTAGGGGGTTTACCTACAGCATCTATTTCTGTTGAAGCTATGAACATGAACTTCAATACTGTTGCGACAGGTGATCAAATTTCAAATAAAGCTGCGACTAATGAAGCTCAGGGGAAAGGCTTTAGGATAAATGCTACTAGTAATGTTCTTTCAGGTATATCGGGCATTAACCCTGCGATTAATCCTACAGATGGCACCTCAGTTAATCAGAACGTAGTTCTTCCTACTCCAACAACAAATGCTTCAGGAGCAGGGGCTGGTTTAATCTCAGCTCTTCGGCCGGGAGACATTACTTTAAGTTTAGTTGCTGGAGGCGGCGCTTTGAACGACGATTTAATGAATACTTCCGCAACTACCGATAATTTACTTGTTGGAGCAGACATTAAAGACGCTCACATTCAAAGCTTTACTTTAAGTTTCGACATGAGCCGTACCCCTATCCAAAAATTGGGAACACGTTTCGCTTTTGCTAGACCTGTTGACTTTCCTATAACGGCCAGTCTAAGTATCGATGCGATTCTCGCGGATTTAACCACGGGTACAGTAAGCGATATCATTGATTGCGATTCAAGTTATGACGCCGTAATTAAGATGAAAGATCCACGTTTATGTGGGGCCGGTGCTGACCGTGAAGTAGCGGTAGCGTATCTCGCTCGTGACCTTAAGATTGATAGTGAATCCTTTACTTCATCCATTGGTGATAATAAGAGCGTAACTCTTGACTTTAGTTGTCAGATTGGTGGTCCGGAACAGACAAATGTCGGAGTGTTTATGAGCGGCTTTTACAACAGGCAAGGACTAGCTAACTAAAATATTAAAATATCATGGCACGAAATAGGGTAATTTACCAAAGTCAGGCGGTTTATGTCTCTCAAGACGCAAACGTTACTGGAATAGCAACGGGATCTTTGGACAGTAATGGGGGCCGAGTAGAATCTCAAGTTGATTTGAATCGAATCCAGAGCTGTAATTATTCTTTTAGCATCGGCCGTCAAGACGTAAACCAATTCGGTGAGCTGGCATCTATTGACCGTATAATAACGGAAACGCCAACTGTATCTCTTGAGGGATCTTATTTAGTAGCTAATTTAGGCAATGAGAAAAAGTTAGGGTTTGATATATTCGCTGGACCTAAAGATGCCGCTACTACGACTCCCGTTTCCTGTATATCAGGGATGATTGACACAGAAACTAATCAAGGAGTTAAAAATTATTATATCTTAACTACTAAAGAAGGATCTGATGCAATAGATAATACCAAGAGCGGCAATTACGAAAGTTTAATTGGTATAGGTAACGCTAGTCTTACTTCTTACAGCACTGAAGGTGCCGTAGGGGGGTTGCCTACTGCTTCGTTTTCTATAGAAGGTCAAAATCTTAATGCAGTAAATTTACCTTATACAGGGATGTACGAAGGTTATACGGGATTAGCTGTAGCCAGTACTCGAAGCTTTTCTCCAGAACGTGACATTGATGGTTATGGGTTCTCTACTGCTCAAGGAATCAATAAGATACTGGTTCAGGCCACAGGAGCTGGGGTCACATATGCGGCTGGAAGCGCTACAATTCCGATAACGACAGGAAACAGGCTTTCTCACGCTGTTAATTATCCTAATGGAACACTAGTTCCTACTGATCAAGCAGGAGCTCAGAACACTATCCCTGCAGGTAAAGCTTTAAGTTCTGCTAATTTTGGAGCTGGAGCGGTAACATTCACATTAACTAAACCTTTAGAAAAAGGTGCTCAAGAAATGGTGGGAACATTAAACCACCCGTATACTATACCTGCGGGTAATCTTGGGCCTGCTTTTACTGGGACTTTTAGTGATGTTGTTGTAGGGATTACAGGTTCTAATCCTTCTATAGACACGACTGACGGAGGCCAAATAGAATGGAATGCTTGGAGTGGTGGGGCGAATGCTGGTGGAGCTGGTACTTTTCTTGCTAAAAAGGATGGAGATACTTCCTTAAATCCAGTACCAGTCACATTGCCGGTATCAACAACCAATTTGAATCCTAATGATGTTAATGTCACTGGAGCTATTTCAACTTTACGTCCGGGTGATATTACAATATCCCTTAAGAAAAGCAATGGAGATGCTGAAGATCTTCCGGGAACAAATGTTTCAAATGCCCATATTCAAAGCTATAACATTAGTTTTGATTTAGCTAGAACGCCTATACAAAAATTAGGGAATAGATTTGCTTTTGCTCGTCCTATCGACTTCCCTATTAGTGCAAGCTTCAGTTTTGACGCTATTCTCGCTGATTTAACTACTGGTACTATAAACGACTTGATAGATTGTGATGAAGATTACGAAGCTACAGTCTTCTTAAAGAACGTACCTGACTGCACTAAACCTAAGGTAAAAGAAACTGTGATGACTTATACAATGAAAAAGCTTAAGTTGGAATCACAGTCGTTCTCAAGTTCCATAGGAGACAACAAAACTGTTACTCTTGATTTCAGCTGCCAGATAGGCGCTCCTGAACAATCTGACGTAGGGGTGTTTATGAGTGGTTACTCTACTGAGTTATCTGATCATAATTAATATACAAGATATATTTTTTAAAAATCCCTCGAAAGAGGGATTTTTTTTGTTAAAATAGTGTAATTTATAGTAAGATATAAGGTAGAAGGCATGTCTAAGGAAGAAGGAAAAGATAGGGATATTATCAATAATTTTTTCGCATTTCAAACGCGGAGAAAGGTAACTAATTTATACAAGCAATTCTTCTTTATTCTTGAAGACCTATCTGCTGATGGCATCAAAATTCCCGAAGAAACTCACCAAAGAATCCGCAAAAGAATTCTCGATTTAGGAAATGACACTATTCGAGAGTTAGAGGAATATTTTGAAAAATTCATCGAATATAACAATAATAAACCAAAATGAAACGTATATACGAGTTCACTGTAAATAAAGAAGAAGAGGTAAGCGAAGATACTGTTGAGACAAAAAAAGACGGAACAGAAGTTACAACTTCTAAAAAAGTTCAAAAAGAAGTTCCTCACAAATTTTTCTTACGCCGCCCAACTCGTGCAATGACTGATGAAGCTGAGTTATACTATGGCGTAAAATTAGCAGAAGGTATTAAAGCGGGACTTTTAACTCGCGCTTTACTCGAAAAACGTTTTGAAAACGACGGCGGAACCCGCAGCGATCAAGAAAATAATGAATACAAAAAAATAGTAGACAGGCTGCAAAAGTTTCATGAAGAACAGTCTAAAATTTTAAAAGTTGATGAAAAGAAAAGGACACCAACTCAGAAAAAAAAGCTAAAAGAACTTGAAGGAGAAATCCAACCTGCTCGTAGAGAGCTGCGGGATCTTCAATTGATGGAAGATTCTCTATACGAGGAGACAGCAGAAAGCCGAGCAAGGAATAAAGTCATTTTATGGTGGATGCTCCACTTGGCTTATGGAGAAAATGATGGAGTAGAAAATCCTTTTTTTGGAAATGGAGATTTGGATGATCGATTCGAAAAATACGATGAAATCGAAGAGGGAGATGATGTTTTCCCTATTGTCGTCGCTCGTAAATTTGCTTACTACGTAAGTTTTTGGTTCGTTGGTAGGCCTAATAGCCAACAAGAATTCCAAAGCATGATAGATATGGCTCTTAAACTGGATGAAGAGGAGCAACAGGCGTTAGAAAAAGCTCGAGAGGAAAAAGTAGAAGCGAAAAAAAAGTAAAGTGTGGATGAAAATAACTTAAAAGTAATTTTTTCAGAAGTTTTACGAGGATATACCTTAGTAAGCTCTGAAAAATTCGGTAAAGTTAGGATTAAACACTTCACAAACTATGATTCGGCCGAATTAGACATAAAAAACAAGTATTTTTATGACAAAGCTCTGAAAGAAGGCCTTCCTACCCGTCAAGAAAGGATAGATTTCTTGTTAAAAGAAAATATATGGACTGACGAGAAGAATAAAAACATTATAGAACTTCGAAGTCTTCTTGCGGGACTGCAAAAATCAAAAAGTAAAGTCTTTCTTAAGGCTCATATAGACGATATCAACAAGCAAATTGAAGAAAATCAAGTTAAACTCACTGCGGCCGAGGTTGAAAAGGAGGAAATGATTGGATTTTGCGCCGAAGTCTATTCTGCCCGCCGAGTTAATGAACATTACATGCATAATGCGTTATTATCTGAATCTGGGGATAGATTATTCACTAATGATGAGTTTGAGGATCTTGATTCAGATAAAGTAATGGGTTTGATTGAGACATATAATAAAAGTACTAAACAATTCAATTCAACCGTTTTAAAAAAAGTATCTCTTGCTCCATTTTTTACTAATTTATTTTATTTGTGCGAAAATAATGCCCATGTATTTTTTGGGAAGCCTTTAGTGAACCTAACTTTCTATCAGATAGAGTTATTTGGGTACGCAAGGTACTATAAGTCAATGATGGAGAATTCAGAGGCTAAAGTTCCTGATGAAATAAAAGAAAATCCAGATAAACTAATAGATTGGTTTGATTCAACCAAAAGCGCTAGGGACACTCTTGATAAATCTAAAAATGAAGGGGTAGAAGGCTCTGCTACAACATTAGTAGGCGCTACAAAGGGCGATTTAAAGAGATTAGGTTTAGATAACCCTAATGAAACTATTAATCTAGCGAAAAAAGCTGCTGAGAAGGGTGGTTCCCTTACTATGGAAGATATGATGAAACTTCATGGTGTCTAGCTAAAAAATAGTGTAATAATACACTAGGAACATGGCTAGGGACACAGTAATAGTAGATTTAGATCTGGATTCAAGAAGAGCTCAAAGGCAGGTAACTGCACTTCAGAAGAAAATAGACGCTTTATCCAAGAGCATGGGGGGAGCCATGGGTGGTATAGGGCGTGGAGGCGGAGGAACA
>Ga0163179_10002716_pt1 | contig 12186 bp, 9 predicted proteins | sample AtlANTMetagenome_FD_109643 | JGI IMG/M metagenome (GOLD analysis project Ga0163179, IMG submission 109643) | Marine eukaryotic phytoplankton communities from the Atlantic Ocean - Atlantic ANT 2 Metagenome | ecosystem: Environmental > Aquatic > Marine > Oceanic | place: North Atlantic Ocean...
AAATTATAAATGCTTATAATGTACCAAATACATTAATTGCTACCAGAATACATGAGAACTCTGGAGATTATTTAGTAAAACCATTTGGATTATCATTTGATAAAGATTCTCAAAATACTCATTTATTAGCAAAAGTTTCTGATGGTATTGCAGTAGTTGAAGGTTATAGAAGTACTCGTATGACTGGTAATAGTGCTTTACGAATTGAAAAAGCTACACAAACTATATCATATGAAGACCAATTAGTAGCGGCACCTTATTCTAATTATTTTGAACTTGACTCTGTTGAAGGAATGGCCCCTGATATGCAAAGTGGTATTGGGTTTGAACAACAAATATTAAGAGATGGAGTTAATTTTACAGGTTCAGATATTGGAACATGTTATATAAGACAAATTGAAGCAGCTTCAGGCGGTAAATGGAATGCATATGCTTTTAACATAATACTTAATACTGGTAAATCAATATCTGATATAAAAAGTGTAGGTTCATTAGGTCCTAGTAATGGAGCAGTTGCTTCTAGATATTTTAATGTAAATGCGAATTCACAAGCAAATGGTCCATTTAATGTAACTAATGAGATAAATTCATTAATCTTTCCTCTTCCATTATCTAGGCCGTCTGATATTCTTAATGCGGATTATACAGTACAAAAACAGAAAGATGTTACGCCAAGTAGTTCTACATATATTCTTAATACATCTGGTTCAGAAACCTTCTTAGATGCAAATCAATGGTTAGTTACTGATTCAGCTGGAGCGTCTGGTGTATCACGAGGTGGTGATGTAGATTCAGCAAGTAATTCAGCTTTTGGTATAACTTTAGGCGGTGGTAATACACAGGCAACAATTACTGGTTTAAATACTGGAAATTTAACAAGATTAACTTATTTTGCTAGAAAACCTAATATGGTATCTAGAAATAAAGTTCTTACAACAGTAAATGCTCTTTATAGTTTAGATAGTAATGGTGGTACAGATCCTGCTAATCAGGGTCAGTATCGATTTATAGATTTACAAGTTCCTGACATTTATGACGTAACTCATATAGAAGATGCTACTGATAGTGCTGTAAATTGGTCTTCCTACTTTTCAGTTGATAATGGCCAAAGAGATAATTATTATGGTAACGGTAAATTAATAAGTGCTGGTATGTCTGATTCTCAGGCTGGGATTATGGCCGGTGCTAGTGCTGTAAGAGTGCGTTATCAATATTTTCAACATCAGGCTGGAACTTCTTTCTTTAGTAAAAATTCATATAATGCACAAGTTGATTATAAAGATATTCCAAGACACACTTTTTCAAATGGTGTAACTGTAGATTTAGCAGACTGTTTAGATTTTAGACCTACCGTAGATACCAGCGGTTCTTTCACAGTTTCTTCAGGCGCTACTATTAATGAATTGCCTAAACCTAATGGAATAATTGATTTGAATGTTGATTACTTTGTTCCTAGACTAGATAAATTAACAATTGATAAAAACGGAAATGTTAAATATAATGTAGGTATTTCTTCGCCAAACCCAGTTTGTCCTAAAACACCAGATGGAGAAATGCATTTATTTGATATTAGATTGAATGCTAATACATTAGATAAAAATGACCTTTCAATAACAAAAATAGATCATAAAAGATATACAATGGGTCAAATTAATCTTTTAGAAAAGAGATTAGGAAGACTCGAAGAAGTAACTACTTTATCTTTATTAGAAGCAAAAGCTGATACTTTATTAGTTCTTGATGCTGGAGGCGATATTCGATTAAAATCTGGATTTGTAGTAGATAATTTTAAAAATCATTCTTTCTCTTCACTAGGAAATCCGGATTATAGAGCATCAATTGATTTAGCTTCAGGAATTATCTATCCTAAAAAATCAGAAAATTCTATAGATCTTTATTATGATTCTACTTCAAATAACCCAGTTGGCAATCCAATGAAGATAATGGGTGGTTTTGTTGTACCTAAGTTTGATAGAGAAATTTATTTAGAAAATGAATATGTAAGTAATCAAATGTTAGTTAATCCATTTCAAGTAAATTCTTATGTTGGAACAATAGAATTATTTCCATCAAGTGATACTTGGTATGAAACTGCATATCTTGGATCGCCAGCAATAACTCATACAGGTTCACAACTTTCTACAAATAGTGCACATAATTGGAATAATCACGAATGGAATTGGAAAGGTAAAAATCTTGATGAGCTGCAAGCAGGTGATACTACAAACACCTCTGCGTCAACATCTGGAAGAACAACTACTACATCTTGGAATGTAGTTGATCAAATTTCTGTTAATGAAGTTTATACTGGAGATACTCTTATTTCTTCTGTTACTATTAATAAAATGAGATCTAAAAATATTCGATTTAGAGCTACTGGTATGAGACCTAATGCTAAATTATTTGCATTCTTTGCTGATATTTCGATAGATGCTTGGGTAAAAGGTGAAACTTTTGCTACAGGTTTTGAAAGTGCATTTAATACTGATCCTTCTTATGGAACTTCAGAAGTAGGTGCAACACAAAATCCAAATGGTATATCACAATTAGAATCTGATGCAGATGGTATTTGTGAAGGATCGTTCTTTCTTCCTACTGGAGTATTTGATTGTGGAACTGTTAAATTTGAACTTAGAGATGTTTCAGGCGAAGGAAATGAAAATTGGCTTTGTAGAGGTGTAACAAATTATACCGCACAAGGTACTCTGCAAACGTTTCAAAAGAATTATACTTCTACTAGAATTATTCATATCGAAGGTGATCAAGATACTTATACTGCTCCTAAGAAAGATGATTCACCCCCAACTGGTTATCCACCTGCTAAAACTGATAATGATGATAATAAAGGAAGTTCTGGTGGAGGTAACAGTACTTATACTGGCGGTACTTGTGGACCTAAAAATTATAGTAAAAAGAATAATAATAGTGGAAAAGGGCATAGTTCTCAAACTATAGGACAGATGCCAGTTAGCAATTCATTTTCAGCACCGGCTTCAGATTATTCAAATACTTCATTTGGAACTTCTTCTGGAGGTAGTATTACTGTAGCGGAGATTGATGCTATGAATACAGCAATACATGGACCATGGTAAATAAAGGAGATTTAGTGTGACTGTAACACCTTTAAATAAACAAAATACTAGTAGAATAGCTCAATCATTCTACGTAGATAGAGAAAATGGAATGTATGTTACAGACATAGATTTGTTTTTTGCGGCAAAGCCTCCTTCAAGCGGTGAACCAGTATATGTTACTATTCGAAATTTAGAAAGCGGTGTACCTTCAGCTATAACGTTTTTAGCTAAAGCAGAAAGAAAATATGGAACTATTAATACTTCAGTAGATGGAACAACAGCAACTAAATTTACATTTGCTCATCCAGTATATCTAAATGGATTCACTTCTTATGCTTTTACTGTAGAAACTAATAGTTCAGAATATCAAGTGTATTATTCTGAAATTTATGATTATGTTTTAAATTCAACAGAAAAATTAGTTGATAAGAATCCTGTAACTGGATCATTATTTCTTTCACAAAGTGGTGTCACTTGGAATGCTGTTCAAGAACGAGATTTAAAATTTAGAATTTATAAAGCTAATTGGTCTGCATATACTAATGCTGAAGTATTAGTTCCTATTAAATTACAAAATAAAGCTATTCCTATGAAAATGCTTTGGGTTGATCCTATTCAGACAGATGGAACAACTACGTTTTTTGTACAATGTGCTAATCATGGATTTCAAGAAGGTGATAAAGTAAAACTTACTGGAGTAGTAGGTACTGGTGGAGGAAATTATGTAGGTGGAATTCATATTGATAATATTAATTTTGCGACTGCTGGAGCACTTCAAATTAAATCGGGTGGTGCTATACCAATAGGGGGAGCTGGGTCTAGAGATTGGACAGGATTTAAAGTTACTGCTGCATCAGTTCAAGCAAATATAGCTTTAACTTGGGTTAAAGGCGGTGGTAGTGCGATAAAAACAGAACAAAACTATCTTTATACTGATATGGTTCCTACAATAGATGCATTATCACCTCAAAATACACAGGTGTCGTATGGTGTTAAAGCTACTGCTGCTGGAAAAAATCCATGGAATAATAGTTCTGGAACTTATGTAAGAGATGATGCTTATACACAAATATGGGTAAATAAAACTTCTAAGTTTAATGATAGACCTAGACTTATAGGAAATAATACAAGTGAAGCAGAAAATCCTAGTGTAGAAATAGCTAATAATAAAACGTTTGAAATTGTCGCTCATGTATCTTCAAAAGATCCAGCTAATGTGATGCCTATAGTTGATCTCCAAAGAGCTAATGTGGCTGTAATGGCACCAGTAATAGATAATCAAAGTACATCAACTAATACAGATGGATTTAATATACCGATTAATTATCAAGCTGAAACAAATCCAACTGGCGGATCTGCCGCGGCAAAACATATAACTACTATATTTCCTTTAGAAGCTTCGGCAGTTGGTTTGAAAGTTATGATAGGAGCACATAGACCTAGTGTAGCAACTATTGAATTGTATTATAGAACAGGTCTTGATGGAGAAGTTTTAAGTGAAAAGAATTGGATTTTACAAGCTACAGAAAATAATCCACCATCGGATGAAGATACTAGCCTCTTTAGAGAATATGAATATTTGATAGGCGGAACAGCTGGTATTGATCCATTTGAGCAATTTCAATTTAAAATTGTTATGAAATCACAAAATATGTTAAAACCTCCATTAATAAAGGATTTTAGAGCTATAGCTTTAGGTACATAATATGAGTTTGAAAAAAATAGAGTCTAGAAATGATTTGACTAAAAACGAAGTAACAGGGGTTATACATTATAATATAAATAGAAATGAAATGAATCGAGCTAGAGAAGCTAAAAAAAATAAAAAAAATGAAATAGAAAATTTGAAAAATGAAATGAGTGAAATGAAAGATATGTTGAAAGCTATAATGGAAAAACTATAGGAAAGTAATATGGCAAAAAATCACATAAGTTTAGGCGATACAATTGGAACTTGGATCAATAAAAATAATGATCTAGTAAATAAAGTTGGTGATTTAGCATTATTACAAACATCTGCTACTGCAGACAGTTGTATAGTTTTTGCTGTAAATGAAGTTCATGCTGATGCTTTATTAGATAGCGCAAGACTTGATAGTGCTGAAACAAGATTAGATGGTCTTTTAGATAGTAACCACACTAAATTCATGGCAGCTGATAGTACCCTTGATTCAGATATGGGTAATAGATTATCGCTTCAAACAATTGATAAAACAGATCTTGTTACCGCAATTAATGAAGTTAATACTTTAGCTACTTACTTTGCAACATACCAAGATAGTGATTTGATCATTGGTAAAGAACAAGATACAAAAATTATTCTCGCAGATTCATCAGTTACAATTGAAGGTAACTTAGTAATTAAAGGAACAGTATATGATAATGGAAGATATACAGGCGATTATCTTGTTATTAATGAAGGTCAAACCGGTGCATCTCCCTCGCTTAATGGAGGTTTTGCAGCCGAAAGAGGCGATTTAACAAATGCACGATTAACTTGGAATGAAACTACAGATAGATGGACTGCAGGACTAGCTGGCACTGAAAGTAAAATTTTATTAACTAGTGATATTGGTACAGATATAGTTTCTAAAGCTGATATAGATGCCATAACAAGAGTAGATTCTGCGGCTATTACTACTAATATAACAGGAACTGGATTAGCACATACTGATTCAAATGCTAGTCTTGGAACATTTGTAAAAAGATTTGAAAAACATAACAGATTTGTTTTAGGTGATTCAAGCGTAAGTGGTCTTCATGTACCGGGAATAAACAATTTCTTTGCAACAACTACATCAACTCTTAATATATACGCATCGGACGGAGTAACAGTACTTAAAACTTTAACGGGATTTAGCTAAGGATTTATAATATGACAGTTCGCGTACCGGTACGAAGAACCCCAAGCGGCGATATTAGAGATATGACGCAGGCTGAGATTAATGCTCTAATCGTGAGAGCCGCTTATATTTATGGTGCTAATCCGGCTATAACTATAAGTATAGACCAAGCGAATAACCCTCCAGTTCCGTCACCGATATCAACAGGAATTACTCATACTCATAATTATAATCCATCACCTTATGGTTCACATGCTGCTAATCAGTATTTTAAAGATCAATATTGGGTGGATGGAGAAGGTGTTACTAATGTAAGTAATTATCCAACTGAAGGTACAACACCAGAACCATATGAAACCACTGACGCCCAAATGAGAGTAGCGATAAATACTCCTTCTGTAGGTTTCCCTACTGATGCAAGTGGATATAGATACTTTTTATATAGAAATGCATCGAATCATTTACAAGCAATGTCTGGTGATGATTTACAAGATACAATAATAATTCCTGCTTTAGAATATATAGCTGGTAAATCAGCAATAGCAGGAGCTCCAGCCCCAGAAGATATGCCAGGGATTGGTTTTAAAATAGTAACTACAACTGGAACTAAAACATGGTCGGATTCTGAGGCGGGCACTATCGACGTTCTTCCTAGTTCACCTACAGCAAGTGGACATATATACGCAGTAGGAACTCAAGATGGAGCCCTTACTACTGGTTATCAAGTGCATCAGGATCAAGTAGCTGATCAAACTCGATATACCGATGGAACAGGCGAAGCGAATATTACAACTGGAACCCGTCTTGGATATATTGAATTTACTACTTATTGGCTTATGAGAAAACCAGATCAGGCTTTAACATCTGCACCAGGATTTGCTGATAGTGGTAATGCTAAACCTTTGATGTATGATGGAAGTGGAAATTTGAGAGAAATGACACTGGCCTATGATGCTGCTATTCCATCAGAAATGATATATGATACTATGATGCAAATTCCTATGAAATGGTATGCAGTAAACGGAGGAGTTGGTAAAAGATTACGATATGAAATTGCTGATGCTGCCACTACTACATATGAAATTCTTGGATCAATTATGATAGATAGAAATATTATATTTGATTCTATCGGAGCACAAGGAACTGTATACAATAGGTTTGTAAATGCAGATGACTATCGATCAGCAGAATTTCCAATTGGTTCACCTACAACACAATCACAATATGCACTTATTGTAAGACACGATTATTAAGGATTAATATGTTTACTTCTGAAAATATTTTATGCGTTGAATTTAGCGATCTAAATGAAAGATTAATTAAAGTCACGTATAAAAATAAAAATAATGTATATGTTGATCTATTTCAAAATAATCCAAAAAAGTTAGAGTTTAAAACACTTATTGCAGCTGGTTGGAATTTGAAAAAAATACGTAATGAAACAAAAAGACTTGAAAAATTAAAAGATAAACCACCTTCTGTACAACAACTAGAAAGAATAGCTAATGGTTATGCATGGGCTAAAGAAGAAGTAGAAAACGTTAGAAAAGAAAAAGATGATTTATATTTAGAACATAAAAAAGTTGCAAAAGATATACAAACTTTATATTTAGAACGTGAAAACATTATAAAAGATCTTAAGAAATTATATTTAGAACATGAACAAGCCGGCGGGACTTTAAAAAGTTTATATAAAGAAGGAGAGCAAGCTGGTGGTACTTTAAAAAATGTATATCAAGAACATGACCAAGCGAGATTAAATTTAGAGAAATTATATAGTGAGTATCAGTCAATAAGAAAAAATTTAGATAATTTATATGGTGAGCACATAAATGTAAAAGATAATTTAGATAATATCTATGGAGAAAAGAAATTAGCTCAAATCGAGTCTGAAGAAGCTCGTAAAAGAACTAAAGAAGCCATGGAAGGTGAGATGGATAAGTTGCAACAAACTTATGAAAAATATCAACACCTTTATGGAATGAATTTAATGAATGTTATATTTACTGATAATGACAACAAAGAAATTGTATTTAAAACTAAATTAGAACTATTAAATAGACCTGAAATTAAATCTGAATCAAAAGAATTTAAATCTAAGATTCGTAAAGCTAAGACAATAAAGGATATATTAAAAGTATTAGTATGAATGTGACATTTGTGTTATGGGGAGAAAAATATAATTCTTCTCAGCTTGAAAAATTATATAATGAAGTAAAACAATATGGTCCTGATTATTGCTACTATTGTTTCACTGATCAAGATATTAAGATAGACGGTCTTAATATTATCCCTATTCCTAAAAATTTATATTTACATGGAGTTTGGAATAAACTCTATATGTTTTCAGAAGAATTTCCAATTTCTGGAAAAACTTGGTATTTTGATATAGACATTGTTATTAAAGATAATCCATTTCTTGAAAAAGTTCAATGGGATAAACTAAATTTAATTTACTCTCATTTTAAAAGTGATGATCTAATTAGGCTTACAAATTATGATGTAAAAATAAATTCATCAGTTATGGCATGGGATACAAATAATCTAGAAATAAGAAAAATGTGGAAGTATTTTAATGAAAGTGGATACCGTGATTATTTTTTAAGAAAGTATGCCGGGATAGACAGATATATAGTACATGAAGACTTTAATAATTCACTATCTTTCTTTTCATCAGATTATACTAAATCATATAAGTATGAAGAAAATTGGGATGCTCCAATTATAACATTTGAGGAACTTGACTTTGGATCCAGTGATTTTAGAGAGAAGCTTAAAGCTTATTGAAGACATATATAATGAGTCTATGTACGGTGATAAAGATATTTTTAGAATAAAAGATCTTATACATTCATTAGATACAAATCACTGGAAAAATAAAAAATGGGCTACAGATTTATTTAGACGCCTTTATGATTCAGGAGGCGGCACATTTATAGTACTTGGCGGTTGGTATGGATTATTAGGTTATCAAATACGTAAAGCTTTTCCAGAAGAAACTTATCATATTATATCTTCAGATTTAGATCCTAAATGTGAAAAAATTGGATATAAATTATTTCATGATTCTCAAATTAAATTTGAAACAATGGATATGAAAGATGCAATTAATATGGATGTTGATGCTATTTTTTGTACAAGTGTTGAACACGTAGATCCTATAATTTTAGAAAATATTATTAAGAAGAAAAAAGAAAAAACTTGGTTAATTTTACAGTCAAATAATTATCATGACATTCCTTCTCACATAAATACTCATAAGTCATTAAATGATTTTAAAAATTGGTGTGAAAACCTTTTTGAAATAGATTTTAAAGGTGAAATGAATAACGGAGAATGGAATAGGTATATGGTAATGGGCCGAGAAAAACCTTTGCCTATAGACTGGAGATAATTATATGGATAAAGATGTTGCTGCAATGTCTGCCTTAATAGGTAACGAAGTTAAATCTAAAAGGCCAGTTAGAAAAAACGTCGAAGCAGTAAGAATTAATAAAGCAACACGTAAAACAAAAATAACATTCTGTATTTTAGGAATGTGGTCTCCTTTGTTGCCTCCTTATAATATTGCTAGATTAACTGCTTTAACAAGAGCAGCAGGATTTGAAACATCTGTATTTGATTGGAATATTGAATCATATTATTATATGAAAACAAAAGATGAAAAGTATGAAGGTTTTTGGGAGCCTTCAGCATATTTTCGTTGGATTGATGATAAAAATTATCATGAACAAATATTTCCAGAATATAAAGAAATATTAGATGAGTATATAACACAACTTGAAGAATCAGATTCTGACATTATTGGCTTTAGTATATATGATCCAAATAAATATTCAACTTATTACGTAGCTAAAGAGCTTAAACAAAGATGTCCTGAAAAAGTTATCTTAATGGGTGGCCCAGAATGTATGGAGAAAAGATTTAAAAAACCAGAATATGTTGATCATTATTTTATAGGTGAAACTGAAGGATCGCTTTTACAATTTCTAGAAGATTTCGAAAAAGGTATAAGACCAAAGGGTGATGGACCAATAGGAGTTATGTTTGGTCAAAAAAGAGTTAACCTTGATGAACTTCCATTTCCTGACTATAATGATTTTCCAATGGAAATGTATACTTCAGGAAATCGTATTATGTGCACTGAACTTAGTAGAGGTTGTGTGGCGAGATGTACTTATTGTACTGAAGTCTATTATTGGAAATTCAGAGATAGAGATGGACATAAAGTTGTTGATGAAATACAATATGCATATGATAATTATGGTATTAATTATGTATATTTTGCAGATAGTTTAATGAATGGCAATATTGCTGAATTTAGAGTTTTTCTTGAAGAAATGGCAAGACGAATAAAAGCCGGAACGTTAGAATGCATGTGGTGGGGATACGCGCGGGCAGACGGAAGAATGGATGATGAATTTTATAAACTCATTGCCGATGCTGGAGGTTTAGGATTTAATTATGGATTTGAAACGGGTAGTGATAAAGTACTTAAAGCAATTAATAAAAAAAATACAGTAGCTGAAATAAATGCTAATATTAAATCAGCTCATAAGTATGGTGTTAAGACTCATGCTTGTTGGGTTATTGGTGCTCCGGGAGAAGAAATAGAAGATTGGAATCATAGTTTAAATATGCTTTGGAATCATAGAGATAGAATCAATGAAATTGCTCCAGGTAATGGGTTAGGAGATACTCCTGGATCTGCTTATGATGACCGAGAAAAATTTAATATAACTCCAAGAGACTTTTTTTTATTTGGAGATTGGTCGACTCTTGATAAAAAGAACACAAAAATTCATCGTTTAATAAGAATTAAACAAGTTCATATGTGGTCAATTATTGGAAATAAATTTTCAAAAAATACTACTAATAACTGTTATTCTTATGCAGAATTAGAAGGTGGTCATTTTAAAGTAAATTTTTTAAATAAAAAAACAAATGAAGATGTAGAGTATGAATTTGATTTTGATTTTAATATTATAAAATCAAATCTTGGTGATTTTGCTAATAGTTTAATGAATGAGATATGGGCTATCCTGCGAATGCTATGGAGAGTTAAAGGCGCGTATGATATTAAAATATCATTTAATCCTGAAATAGATAATAGAGATATGGAAGCATGCATGCATTGGGATTGGAATTACACAAGCGATATAGATTTTTCTATTGATAAAGATGGAAAATGGAAAGCTAAAAATTATTATAATCTTGAACATAAACACGAAAATTCTTATGGAGATGATCATTCGTTTGAATATACTTATGAAGGTATTGGCAAATGGTAGAAATGTATAGAAGACCATTAACGGCTTGGCTCGATTTATCAACTTATTGTAATGCAGGTTGTCCTCAATGCCATAGAACAAATATAAACGGATTAGATAAAGTTAATTGGCTTCAATTAATTCAATGGACATATGATGATTTTAAAAAAGCTTATCCATTACGAATGTTAAACATGCATAAACGATTTGAAATATGCGGGACATGGGGTGACCCTATGATGAATAAGCATATATTTAAAATTTGTGAATATATTATAAAAGATGGAGATTGTGATGTTCAAATTAATACAAATGGTAGTACTCGAAATCCTGAATGGTGGTGGGAATTTGGAGTTATGGGTGGTGAAAAATTACAAGTTTGGTTTGACGTTGATGGTATAACTCAAGAAATGCATAGTTTATACAGACAAAAAACAGATTTAAATCTCATAAAAGAAAATATTGAATCTTATTGTATGACTAATGCAAATGCTTGTTCACATGTAATAGTATTTAAACATAATCAAGATTATCTCTATGAAATAAAAGAATTAATACGTTCACTTGGTATTAAAGGAGAAATTATATTTGAGCTTTCGAATAGATTTTCAAAAGGAGAAACATTTAAATTTGTAAATGATAAAGGTATTAATCAAGAACTTGAACAAGCGACTATTAAAGATCATCCTTTAATTAATGGTCAAAATCCAATAAGAGATCATACATGGAAAAAGAAGAAAGGTATTCTAAAGCATGAATTGCACGATTAAATGTCAATGGGGTGAAAAAGACAAATACCTTGTAAATCCAGATGGACAAGTTTTTCCGTGCTGTTATCTTTCAAACGTTTATTACTTTTCAAAACGAATGAAAGCTATTGGTAAATATGACGAATTGCTTATTGAGTTTCCTGGCCATCATGCAGAAATGTCTCAACATTTATTAGTTGAATATGAAAAACGAGAAAAAGAAAATAATATTTTTGAAAATGACATAGAT